>Ga0066376_10006108_pt1 | contig 9989 bp, 8 predicted proteins | sample Knorr_S15_td_Bot_FD_77009 | JGI IMG/M metagenome (GOLD analysis project Ga0066376, IMG submission 77009) | Marine microbial communities from Southern Atlantic Ocean transect - Knorr_S15_td_Bottom_ad_5009_LV_A | ecosystem: Environmental > Aquatic > Marine > Oceanic | place: Southern Atlantic ocean... | reverse complement strand
CTGCTCATCAAGAGAGCCGAGATCCGGGGCGAGAAGGAAGCCATCGTTCACACCACCATGGTCAAGACCAATAACGCGACCAAGCCGCTGAAGGTCGCCTGGCGGGTGCGGGGCAAGGACGGGACCTTCACCATCATCGATGTCATCGTCGAAGGCATCTCCATGATCATGACCCAGAAATCGGAATTCGCCTCGTTCATCAAGCAGAATGGCGGCAAACTGGACGCGCTGCTGGCGGAACTCAAGAAACGGGTGCCAGGCAACTCCTGATGGCCTGCTTTGGGGTGTCTCCCTGATGCCGTCCGCAACCCCCGAATCATATCCCGAATCCGGCGCCGCGGTCGAAACGCCGTCGGGCAACGACACGGCCTACGAAAATTTTCCCGTCGGCTCATGGCTGCTGCCGGCGCCGTTGCGCCCGCACATCCAGAAATTCTATGCTTTCGCCCGCGCCATCGACGATATCGCCGATAACCCCGGCCTGGCCGCCGACGACAAGGTGCGAAGGCTGGACGATTTCGAGAACGCCCTCAAGGGGCGCGAGGCCGAAGACCCGGCCTTCGCCACCGCGCACAGGATGCGCGAAAGCCTCAAGGAAACCGGCGTCCCGGCCGATCATTGCATCGATCTGATCGCCGCCTTCAAGCAGGACGCGACCAAGCTGCGCTACCGGGACTGGGACGACCTGATGGGCTATTGCCGGCTGTCGGCGGCCCCGGTCGGGCGATATCTGCTCGATCTTCACGGCGGCTCGTCCGCCGGCTACGGCCCGTCGGACGCGCTTTGCATGGCCTTGCAGGTGATCAACCACCTGCAGGATTGCAAGGACGATTACCTCAGCCTGGACCGGGTGTATCTTCCCGGCGACTGGATGGGCGAACAGGGAATAGAGGTAAAGGAACTGGCCTCGGGCCCGGCGTCGGCGGGGTTGCGCCGGGTGCTGGACCGCTGCCTGGAGGCCACCGAGGCGCTGATGGCGGACGCCGAAGCGCTTCCGGCCGGCCTCAAAAGCCGCCGCCTGGCCATGGAATCGGCGGCGATCATCGAAATCGCCTACCGCCTGATAAGGCGGCTTGGGCAGGGCGACCCCCTGGGGCCGAAGCGCATCCAACTGAGCAAGCCGGGATATTTCTGGTGCTGCGTCAAGGGCGCCGTCCGGGCATGGATGTGAGAGCCATGGCGGAGCAGATCGGCTGGATCGTAACCATTGTTGCCCTGGTCTTCTGGGCCGGAGTGCTAGCGCTTCGGGGAGGTTTCTGGCGTGCCGGACCATTCCTCGACGATTCTCCGCCCGATCATCCCGATTGGCCCGGCGTCGTCTGCGTCATCCCGGCCCGTAACGAGGCCGCAACCATCGGCGGCACGGTTGGGTCCCTGTTGGGTCAGGATTACCCCGGCCCGGTGTCGGTGATCGTCGTCGACGACAACAGCGACGACGGCACCGGAGAGGCGGCAAAAGGGGCTGCGGGGGGAGCGGGCCGGTTGACCGTGCTCAGCGGGAAACCGCTGGAGCCGGGCTGGTCCGGCAAGCTGTGGGCCGTCAGTCAGGGACTCGAGGCGGCCGACGAAGTGGATGCCGACGCGCCATACGTGTTGCTGACCGACGCCGACATCACCCACGACCCGGAAAGTCTTAAGCGACTGGTGGCCAAAGCCGAGGGCGAAAACCTGGACCTGGTTTCGCTGATGGTGCGGCTCAGGTGCGAAAGCGGGTGGGAGAAACTGCTGATTCCGGCCTTCATTTTCTTTTTCCAGAAATTGTATCCGTTCTCCTGGGTCAACGACCCGGCCCGGAAAACGGCGGCGGCGGCCGGCGGCTGCATGCTGGTCCGGCGGAGCGCCCTTTTGGCAAGCGGCGGCGTCGAGGCCATCCGCGGCCGGCTCATCGACGACTGCGCGTTGGCGGCGCAAATCAAGGCCCGCGGTCCCATCTGGCTGGGGCTGACGGCCCGGGTCAGGAGCGCGCGCGCCTACGACTCCCTGGCCCCGATCTGGAACATGGTGGCGCGCACGGCGTTCGAGCAACTCGGCAATTCCGTCTTCGCCCTGATCGCAACCGTCATCATCATGTTCGTGGCCTATATGGCGCCGCTTCTGGCCGCGTTCGGTGTGTTCGGCTGCGGCTGGGTCATGACCCTTGGGCTGGTCCTCTGGTTGGGGGTGATGGCGAACGCCTACATCCCGACGCTCAGGCTCTATTGCCTGTCCGTGGTCTGGTCCGTGACATTGCCGCTGGCGGCGCTGCTGTTTATTCTGATGACGGTTTCATCTGCCATCCGCACTTGGCGGGGCCGGGGCGGAGGCTGGAAGGGCCGGCATTACGATACCGCTTCCATCGGCGGGTGACGGCGGGGCCTTAGCCATGTATCCATAGCCCCATGAACGACAGCCTCATGAATGACAGCCGGGCACAAACCGAGGCGGACGCGGCGGCCACCGTGGAAGACATCGTGCGCCGCGCCGGCACGTCTTTCTATTGGGCCATGCGCCGGTTGCCGGAAAACAAGCGCCGCGCCATGTATGGTATTTACGCCTTTTGCCGCGAGGTCGACGACATCGCCGACGGCGGCGATGCCGTGGAGGACAAGCTCGCTGGCCTGGGGCAATGGCGGGGCGAGATCAAGCGGCTTTACGGCGACCAGCCGCGAACACCGGTGACCTTGGCGCTCAGTCGCGCGGTCGGGGAGTTCGGGCTCAAAAAAGAGGACTTCAGCGCCGTCATCGACGGCATGGAGATGGACGCCGTGCCGGAAGTCCGCCTTGCCGACATGGACGAACTGACGCTCTATTGCGACCGCGTCGCCTGCGCCGTCGGACGGCTTTCGGTCCAGGTTTTCGGCCTCGGCGAGGAGATGGGCAAAAAACTGGCTTTCGCCCAGGGGCAGGCCCTGCAACTGACCAACATCCTGCGCGATATTGCCAATGACGCCCGGCAGGGGCGGCTCTACATCCCCCGCGACCTGCTGGACTCTCATAATATTGCGGCTGGCGACCTTTCCTCGGTCCTCCGCCACCCGGCCTTTCCGAAGGCCTGCGAGACCCTGGCCGGGGTCGCCGAACAGAACTTCGAAAAAGCCGACGCCGTTATCGCCGAATGCGATCACGTCAAAATCCGCCCGGCGATCGTGATGATGGAAACCTACCGCCGCATCTTCGCCAAGCTGAAGCGGCGCGGCTGGCGACGCCTCGACCTTCCGGTGAGTCTGTCGAAGCTGGGCAAGCTCTGGATCGTGCTCCGCTACGGCGTATTCTGATGACCGGCCGCGTTCATATCATCGGCGCCGGGTTGGCGGGTTTGTCGGCGGCGATCGATCTTCTCAAGGCCGGGCGGGACGTCGCCCTTTACGAAAGCGCCGGCCACGCCGGGGGCCGTTGCCGATCGTTCCATGATGCCGCCCTCGGCCGGCGCATCGATAACGGCAACCACCTGCTGCTCAGCGGCAACCGGGCGGCGCGAGCTTACTTAGGCGATATCGGTTCGGGCGACAGTCTCACCGTGCCGGAAAAGGCGGAATTCCCATTCATCGACCTTTCCACCGGCGAACGCTGGACCGTTGCCCTCGGCGCCGGGTTCCTGTTCCGGGCGTTGTTAACGGGGAACATGCCGGTGCCGGGCAGCCGCCGCCTCGACTGCCTGCAAGCGTTCCGCCTTGCGTTCGCGGGCGAAAGCGCCACCGTCGCCAAAACCCTGGGCCCGGACAACGTCCTGTTCCGGCGTTTCTGGGAGCCGCTGGCCGTCGCCGTGCTGAACACCGAGGCCGATCAGGCGGCGGCCTCCCTGTTGCGTCGGGTGATCCGAGAGACAATCGGCCAGGGCGAGGCCGCCTGCCGGCCGCTGATCGCGAATAAGGGCCTGAGCGAAAGTTTCGTTGATCCGGCGCTGGGGATCCTCGGCGAGCGTGGCGTCGATGTCCGTTTCAACTCTCGGCTGCGCGCCTTGCAAACCGGTGGCAACAGGGTTTCGGCGCTGGATTTCGGCCCAGGGATCGATGGCGGGGCGGTTGGCCTCGAAGCGGAGGACAACGTCATTCTGGCGGTGCCGCCGAACGCCGCCGCTGGTCTGGTGCCGGGCCTGGAGGTTCCCAATGAAAGCCGCGCCATCGTCAACGGCCATTTTTTACTAGACGGTGAAGTCGGGGGTGGAGGCGGGGGCGATAGGCAGGGCCAAGGGGAGGAAATGACCTTCCTGGGGTTGTTGGGTGGCACGGCGGAGTGGCTGTTCGTGCGTGGCGATATCGCCTCGGTCACGGTCAGTGCCGCCAATGAACTGGTCGAGGAGGAGTCCGGGGTGATCGCCGGGCGGTTGTGGGCGGATGTCGCCGCCGCCCTCGACCTTGGGGACGTTGCGTTGCCGCCTCACCGAATCGTCAAGGAAAAGCGCGCCACCTTTGCTGGAACCCCGGCGCAGGTCCGCCGCCGGGCCGGAACCCGGACGCCGTGGGCGAATCTGTTCCTGGCCGGGGATTGGACCGACACGGGCCTTCCGGCGACGATCGAAGGCGCCGTCCTCTCAGGCAGGAAGGCGTCGGAAATCATCCTGAAATCAAGTTCTTAGGCTTGAATTAAAGTCATTTAATTGTCACAAACAAAGTTCGTAGCCCCCAAGCCGGGTAAACATTTCAAAATAGGCGGCCACATGGTCAAGCTTGAACTCGTACCGACGCCGCCGGACGCGGCTGGGGAATCCTTGAAATTCGACCGCGACGCCATCGAGGGCGTCATCGCTGAGGCGTGTGCGTGGATGGCCGAGCGCCAAGCCGATGACGGCCATTGGGCGTTCGAACTCGAAGCCGACGCCACCATCCCGGCCGAATACATCATGCTCAACCATTACCTGGACGAGGTCGACGACGAAACCGAATCCAAGCTGGTGAATTACCTCAAGGAAACCCAAGGCAAGCACGGCGGCTGGCCGCTCTACCATGACGGTGATTTTAATATCAGCGTCTCGGTGAAGGCCTATTATGCGCTCAAGCTCACCGGCGAGGATATCGACCAGCCCTACATGCGCTGGGCGCGTAAGGCCATCCTGGAGAACGGCGGCGCGGCCAAGGCCAATGTTTTCACCCGCTTCTCCCTGGCGTTGTTCGGGCAGGTGCCGTGGCGCGCGGTGCCGGTGATCCGGGTCGAGGCGATGCTGCTGCCGAAGTGGGCGCCGTTTCACATCGACAGGGTATCTTACTGGTCGCGCACGGTGATGGTGCCGCTGAAAGTGCTGGCGGCGTTGAGGCCCAGGGCGCGCAACCCGCGAGGCGTGGATATCGCGGAATTATTTGTCGTCCCGGCGCATAAGCATCGGTTTTACCTGTCCAACCCGACCGGCACGATGATGGGCTGGGTGATGCTGGGCGCCGATTACCTAGCCCACAGTTTCCAGCCCTTGATGCCGAAAAGTTTAAATGAAAAATCCATCAAAAAGGCCATGGCCTTCATCACCGAGCGGCTCAACGGCGACGACGGCCTCGGCGGCATTTTTCCGGCCATGGCCAATGCCCTGATGGCGTTCGATGCGCTCGAATACTCGACCGACCACCCCGACTACGTCATCTGCCGCAAGGCTATCGACAAGCTGCTGGTCCTCAGGGGCGACTGGGGCTATTGCCAGCCCTGCCTGTCGCCGGTGTGGGACACCGGGCTGGCGGTGCATGCGATGATGGAATCGGGCCTGAGCGAAAACGACGATATCCTTTCCAACGCTAACGAGTGGCTGCGGGACCGGCAGATCCTTGACGTTCGGGGCGACTGGACCTCCAACCGCGGCCATGTGCGGCCCGGCGGCTGGGCCTTCCAGTACTGGAACGACTATTACCCGGACGTCGACGACACCGCCGCCATCGTCATGGCGCTGCACCGGGCGGAGCCGGCAAAATACCGCGAGGCCATCGAACGCGGCGCCGAATGGATCATCGGCATGCAGAGCAAGAACGGCGGCTGGGGCGCGTTCGACGCCGACAACGACCATTTGTTTTTACAGAACATTCCCTTCGCCGATCACGGCGCGCTTCTGGACCCGCCGACGGCTGACGTCAGCGCCCGGTGCGTGAGCATGCTGGCGCAATTGCGATACAAAAAAGACCATCCGGTCATGGCCCGGGCGTTGGCCTACCTGAAGAACGAACAAGAGAAGGAAGGCTCCTGGTTCGGACGCTGGGGCAACAATTACGTTTACGGCACCTGGTCGGTGCTGTGCGCCTTCAACGCCGCCGGCGAGAATCCGCAGGCGCGCCATATCTGCCGCGCCGTGGACTGGCTGAAATACGTCCAGCGCCCCGACGGCGGCTGGGGCGAGGACTGTTCCACCTATTGGCAGCATCGTAGGGACGAGGTCAAGACCAGCACGCCGTCGCAAACGTCCTGGGCGCTGTTGGGCCTGATGGCGGCCGGCGAAGTGGATTCCGAGAGCGTCAGCCGCGGCATCCACTATCTGATGACGGCCAAGCGCGACGGCGGCGACTGGCATGAGGAATATTTCAACGCCGTCGGTTTCCCACGCGTCTTTTACCTCCGCTATCACGGATACAGCGCCTATTTCCCGTTGTGGACGTTGGCGCGCTACAACAACCTCAAGAACACGGGCAGCAAATTTCCCAAGTACGGGCTGTAGTCGTGGATCGCCCGGGTGTTATTACCGGGCTGGCCCAAGAAGCCGACTGCCTGGACGTCTTTCCCTTCGGCGAGCGCCCGCCCGTCGGGATCGCCGCCGCCCGCCCGGCGAATGCGGCGGCCCTGGCCGGGGAGATGATCTCCAGCGGATCTAAGGCGCTGCTCAGCTTCGGCATGGCCGGGGGGTTGAGCGCGGACTTGAAGGCGGGCGCCGTGATCGTCGCGTCTTCAGTCATCGCGCCGGATGGGACGGTTTTCGAGACCTCCGTATCCTGGCTTGAAAAGGTGCGAGCCGTGATCGGCGAAGATGCCACCATCGCCGCCATCGCCGGGTCCGATGCGGTCGTCGCCTCGCCGGAAGCCAAGCGCGCCTTGGCCGAGGATACAGGGGCCATCGCCGTCGATATGGAAAGCCATGCCGTGGCCCGTGTGGCGGCGGCGGAGGGGGCCGCGTTCCTGATCATCCGGGCCGTCGCCGACCCCGTGGACCGCGCCATTCCGGCTTGGGTGCTGGGAAATATCTCGGACGCCGGCCGGCCCCGCACCGGCGCCATCCTGGCCGGCCTGGCCCTGCGTCCCTGGGACTTGGCTGCGTTGGTCGGTTTGAAGGGCGACAGCGACCGGGCGCTCGCCTCGTTACGCCGCGTGGCCGGTCGTCTCGGCCCGTCGTTCGGTTTCGAGTGACTCTTCCTCGATCTTTTTCTGGCTCAGGGTTTTGACCAGACCCTCGAAGACGAATTCCGCCGGGCGCTGATTGTCGAGCGGAATGTCCGCCACCATCGGCTTCTCCGTTTCGATGCCCTTGAGATAGACGCCAAGCGCCTTCAGCGGATGGGAGATGACGTCGGTGACGGCGGTCGGCTCGTAGCCGCAATGGACCATGCAGTTGGCGCATTTCTCGTATTTTCCGGTGCCGTAATCGTCCCATTTCGTCTCATCCATCAGGGCCTTGAAACTGTCGGCGTAGCCCTCGCTCAACAGGTAACACGGGCGCTGCCATCCGAAAATGTTGCGTGTCGGGTTGCCCCAGGGCATGCACAGGTATTGCTGGTTGCCGGCGAGGAAATCCATGAACAGGACGGACTGGGAGAATTCCCACTTGGTCTTGCCCTGGAGTTTGAAAATGTCGCGGAACAACTGCTTGGTCTTGGTCCGGTTGAGGAAATGGTCCTGGTTTGGGGCGCGCTCGTAGGCGTAACCGGGCGAAATGGTGATGCCCTCAACCCTGAGATCGTTGGTCGCGAAGTCGAAGAACTCGGCGGCTTCCTCGGCGCTCATCTGGTCGAACAGGGTGCAGTTGACGTTGACCCTGAAGCCCTTGGCCTTGGCCGCCCGGATCGCGGAGACGGCGCGCTTGAAGGTGCCGGGCTGGTCGACGGCGCGGTCGTGGTGCACTTCCAGGCCGTCGAGATGCACCGAAAACGTGAGATACGCAGACGGGGTGAAATCATCCAGCTTCTTTTCCAACAGCAGTGCGTTGGTGCACAGATAAACGAACTTCTTGCGCCGGGTGATGCCGTCGACGATTTCAACGATGCCCTTGTGGATCAAGGGCTCGCCGCCGGGAATGGAAACGATGGGCGCGCCGCATTCGTCAACCGCGTCCAGGCATTCCTTGACGCTGAGGCGCTTGTTGAGGATGTCGTCCTCGTAATCGATCTTGCCGCAGCCCGAACACGCCAGGTTGCAGCGGAACAGGGGCTCCAGCATCAACACCAGGGGGTACTTCTCGACGCCTTTGAGCCGCCGGCCCATGATGTAGGCGCCGACCTTGATTTTCTGGATCAAGGGAATGGACACTGGCGTTTAAGTTCCTTCAGGCGGGGGAAGCATTTGCGCGCTCCGCGTCCATGAGTTCGCGGGGCATTTTGAAGGTGATGTTCTCCTCGACGCCGTCCAGTTTTTTCAGCACGACATCGCCGAAATCGCCCAGGCGCTCGATCACTTCCTGGATCAATTCCTCGGGCGCCGACGCGCCGGCGGAAACGCCGACGATCTTGACGTCGTCCAGCCACGAGGGGTCGAGATTGTCGGCGTCGTCAATCAGGTAACTGGGGATGCCCAGTTCCGATCCGATTTCGCGCAGCCGGTTGGAATTGGAGCTGTTGGGCGCGCCCACCACTAAAAGCAGGTCCACGTGTTCGGCAAGCTCGCGCACCGCCTGCTGGCGGTTCTGGGTGGCATAGCAGATGTCCTTGACGTCGGGGCCGATGATGTTGGGGAAGCGTTGTTTGAGGGCTTCGATGACGTCGCGGGTTTCATCGACGCTTAACGTGGTCTGGGTGACGTAGGCCAGCATGTCCGGGTTTCGGACCTTGAGCTTGGCCACGTCCTTGGGCTTGGTCACCAGCAGGACACCGCCGGGGATGCGCCCTTGCGTGCCTTCGACCTCGGGGTGGCCTTCGTGGCCGATCAAGATGACCTGACGGTTCTTCTTGGCATGGCCCTGGCCTTCCTTGTGGACTTTCGAGACCAGCGGGCAAGTCGCGTCGGTGACCGGCAGGCCGCGGCGCCTGGCCTCGTTCTCGACCTTCTCGGCGACCCCGTGGGCGCTGAAAATGGTGACCGCGCCGTCGGGAACGTCGTCCACTTCCTCGACGAAGACGGCGCCCTTGGCGCGTAGCGTCTCGTCCACCCGTTTATTGTGGACGATTTCATGGCGCACATAGACCGGCGGCCCGTACAGTTCCAGTGCGCGCTCGACGATTTCGATGGCGCGCTCGACCCCGGCGCAGAATCCGCGGGGACTGGCCAGCCAAACTTCTAGTTTCTGTTTCATTTTCGGTGCCATGATGAGAACTCAATGGGACAAATTTTGACCCCGTAGTTGAAAATAAGTGCTATCCGGCCAAAGGTGAAGGGGTGTTTAGCTTTTTATGCGGATTTTTTCCATATGAAAAACCTAATTTCGCCCTTTTTTTCGTCCTTTTATAAGACGGAGGGGCGGTCGTGATCCTGATTACCGGGGCGACCGGGTTCGTCGGATCGGCCGTTGCGCGTGCGCTGATCAAGCGTGGTCATGACGTACGCGTCCTGGTGCGCCCGTCCAGCGACCGGCGCAACCTGGAAGGGCTCAAGGTGGATATCGCCGAGGGCGACCTGGTTGACGCCGCCACCCTCAAGCCCGCCTTGCGGGGCTGCCGGGGCCTTTTCCATGTCGCCGCCGATTACCGGCTGTGGGTGCCGGACCCGGGCCCGATGTTCAAGGCCAATGTCGAGGGCACGCGAACCATCATGCTGACCGCCGCCGAAAGCGGGGTCGCGCGCATCGTCTATACCTCCTCGGTCGCCACGCTTGGCATCCTGCCCGGCGATGGCGTCGCCGACGAGGACACCCCGGTCGCCTTCGGCGACATGATCGGGCCCTACAAGCAGTCCAAGTTCCT
>Ga0066376_10006104_pt1 | contig 9994 bp, 8 predicted proteins | sample Knorr_S15_td_Bot_FD_77009 | JGI IMG/M metagenome (GOLD analysis project Ga0066376, IMG submission 77009) | Marine microbial communities from Southern Atlantic Ocean transect - Knorr_S15_td_Bottom_ad_5009_LV_A | ecosystem: Environmental > Aquatic > Marine > Oceanic | place: Southern Atlantic ocean... | reverse complement strand
CCTAATGTCGAGTCACTGCGGATCGGTCCTTCCATTTCAGGACTTCGCTAACCGTGTCCTGGATTCGCTGATTCTGTGAGAATCCGGCAGCGAGTTGACCTACCCCCAGATCTTGTACCACTCCGAATGAGAGAGTTTCAGGTCAGTGGTAGTTCTGTGTTCTGGTGGATGGAGCGTAGCGGAATCTGCCAGAACACAGGTGGCCGCGAACGCGGCCGGGGTCTGGTAGCCAAGCGCACCAGGCCGTCGCCGGTGGTTGTAGTCAAGACGCCAGCGGTCAATCACCCAGCGAGCGGGTAAGGTCAAACAAAAGGCTCCGCAGAAAGGTTTCCGCTTTCAACTACTCAAAAGCTTCCCCCTTTCCCGAGCTTCTTGGCGCAATCAACTCTTGACCCTCGAACCGCTACGGCCCAGGGATCTCCCCGATAGAAAGTCCGACCGGCCAAACACAATGGCGGTCACCGACGCGGCGACTTGCGAGGACGTGTTTCTGTACAATCGGTCCGAGAATCCGACCCGAACCGTGGATCTGGGAGAACCCCGTCATGCGGAAACGCACCTTGCACTCTGCGCTTCGCTTCTGCCGTTCGAAGCCCGCCACTTGGCTGAGCGTGATCGGCCTGCTCGCCGTGATGTCAGCCGTTCACTCGGCCGGTCCACCTCACGTCACGAAGCTCAGCGGTCAGATCGATAAAGACACCGTCTGGAGCGGTCGGGTCGAGGTTAGCAATCACGTCTCCGTTGCTGCGGGTGTCACGCTGGTCATCAAGCCTGGCACTCGCGTCGCGTTCGCCGACGGCGTTGGACTCTCTGTGCACGGTCAACTGCTGGCAGAAGGCACTGAAGACAAGCCGATCACGCTTGTTCCCCTGGGCAAACTCCGTCCGGACGCATGGAGAGGGGTCGTCCTGGCTCCACGCTCACATGCCACCGCTGGCGGATTGCCGGAGGGCTCGCGGCTATCCGGTTGCCACATTGCAGGGGCACTCGAGGGTCTCTCGATCATCGCCTCTGCCGCTTCGCCCCACCGGGTCGTGGCGTGCCGGTTCGAGAAATGCGAGCGAATTGGCGTCCGCGTCGAGGCGACCAGCGACGTTGTCGTCGAGGGGTGCCAGATCACCCACTGCGGCCATGTCGAGCGACGGCCTTCCGGAGCGATCCACGTGTCGCACAGTCGTCATTGCCGGATCGTCGACAACGTCATTGAGGACTGTGCTGCCTACGGCGTACAGCTCTACGAGTCTTCCGACAACACGGTGCAGGGCAACACGATCAAGGGAATCGGGGGTCGGAGCAGGAAGCCCGACGGCATGGGCATTTCGCTGGACACCGGATCAAACCGCAATCTCGTCCTGTCGAACAAGGTCAGCGGGATGAACTACATGTGCCTCTATATCGGCAACAGCGCCGAGAACCTGATCATCGACAACGAGCTGCGGAATTCTCCCGACGGCCTCGGAATGTCCGGGCCGAAGTCGACGCGCAACATCATCCGGTCCAACCGCATCTACGGTTCATGGTGGGGTCAGATCTACTTCACGAGCCGGGCCCACGACAACCTGGTCCAGGACTTGATCGTCAGCGGAGGCGACGCCGGCATCACGATGTGGTACGCGGGTCCGAACACGTTCGAGAACTGCGAGTTTCGCGGCTGCGGCCCGATCGCATTCCTGGGAGGCGTGAAGGTCACATTCCGCCGCTGCAAGATCCAGCTCGGCCGAGGCAACGACGACCTGTGGACCGAGTTCGAACCCGACTGCACGCTGATCGACTGCAACGTCCGCAAGGACCACATCGACTTCAGCAAGGGGACAACCAAGAACTCACAAATCGTCTTCAAGCGGACCTTCGTGGTCATCGTCGTTGATGAGGCAACTGGCAAGCCGGTTCCGGGTGCCTCGGTGACGGCAACCGTCACCGGCAAAAAGCCACTCGCAGTGACGACCGACAGCGTAGGCCGCGCCCGCCTGGAATTATTCGAGGGCACCGTCGGCAAGGACCGGGGGTTCGAGGCCTCCGGCTCGTACGAAGTTGTCGTCAAGGCCAACGGATTTGCGCCGGCACAGCCATTGTCAATTGAACCTACCTCGCCAATAACCACGCTGCGCGTTTCACTCAAGCCTCAGTAGAGTCTGAACGGCTCACTGCTGAACTGCCATTTATATGTTGAGCGAGGAGAAGCGATCACTGGCCGCGTCGAATGCGGTTCGGAGTTCGGAACTCATTCCGAGGGCAGCTCTCGGTCATTGAGCCGAGGCTTGTACTTGCTGACGTTACTGGATGAGAAGTCGGGCGAATGACCATCAACACCCGTTTTCGATCGGAGAGGACCGAGCTGATGGGGATCTTCCCAGGTCGTGAACATTGAAGATGATTGACGGACTCCACCACAACGCTGAGATCAGCGTCCTGACCAACGACGTGACCTTCGGGCTTGGTGAGTTGGAGATCGAACATCCAGCGGGGACATTCGCCATCTCGCCCGCCAGCCTGATTTCTGTGTGAACCATCGAGACACACCAACACCTGCTTTCAGGTATCGGCATGGACTGGGGAACGGGGTCGGGAATCCTCTCCATCGCGGCCGCACGGATCGAGGCAGTCGTCAGGGTGTTCGGCTTGGACATCGTTGCTGGCAATCTTGACGTCGCTCGTGAAAACGGCCGCCTGAACGGAGTCGCCGACAAGACGAAGTTCTTCCATACGGATTCCTTTTCACCGATTGACAGAGCTGATGCAGACGCCGTGGCAGCACTGAAGGGAAGCGTTCGGTTCATCGTAACCAACCCGCCCGCCAGTGCGGGCGATGATGGTTGCGGATTCCGCCGCTGTATCTTGCGTGAGTCTCGTGACTTTCTCACCGAGGGGGGAGTCGTCTTGATGAGTATTTCTTACCAGTACGGAGAGCGGCGGATTGCCAGCCTGACCGATGACACGCCGGGCTTCACTCATGGCGGCGTGCTGGAAACTACCGACCTGGTGCCTTTCGATCTGGCTAGACCAGACCTGCTCGCCTACCTTCGGACGTACGTTGAGGAGGAGCAGCGTGGCGGCCTTGGATATGAGTTCCAACTGCCGGGTGAGCAGGGCAATGTGCCGGCCAACGCTCAGACAGCAATGGCGTTCTTCGAACGGACTGGCCAAAGCCCGTTATCGAAGTGGCAAATGCATTTGTTCGAGTATCAAGCGGTGTGAATTCAAATCCGAAATGCAACGTCACGGCGACGCCTGCAGGATGACCGACCTTTACCGAAAAGATCGAGAAGACCGAGAAGACCGAGAAGACTGAGAAGCAGGACTCGCTGGTTGACGACTGATACGGTTTGCTTCACTTCTTGGCTGCCGGCGGTTCGGAGAGCCGCTTGTCGAGAAACGCCGAGAGCACCCGGCGTGATGGGCCGTCCCAGCCCTCGTCAGCCACCAGCCCGGCATAGACCCACGGCCGACCGAATCGGGACGCGGTGTACTCGACTTTGACATCCCGCGGTGTGGCGGCAAAGGCAACCCAGCCGCGGTAAGCGTCCGCTGCCAGCTCAACCTCCACCTCGAACCCACCGCTCAGCCGCAGGCCATCCACACCCTCGATCTTCGCCTCGAGGTTGGCATTGGCCGTCCGAGCGATCTTCGAGAGCCCGGTCGTCATCACCGCCAGGCGGGCCGCCTCGGCCAGCTCGTCGAGCTTGGCACTCTTGGCCTCCGCCTCGGCATCGGCCTCGGCCTGCTTGAGCGCCACAGCTTCCTCCCTGGCCCGCAGAGCCTCGGCTCGCTCGAGTTCCCTGGCCGCCAGTTGCAGCTCGACCGTGTCGCGAACCGTCGTAGACCAGACCGACTTGAGCACCGTCAGCTTCCCACCGTCCAGTAGCGACGCGGCCAGCAGGTCCGACTCGGCGGTGAACTCGTCCTCGTTGAAATACTTGAACGACACTCCCACCTGCTGCAGACGCCACTGGTTCTGGTGGAACACCAATCGTCCACTGTGTCGTACCAGGTTCTCGTGCTCGGTCCCCTCAATCGTGATCGGGAACATGCACGTGAACGAAATGGTCGCAACCAGCGGGGAACCGCTACCCGCCGAGACGCCGTGGCGAAACGTGACCGGTTCGACAACCCGCCAGACCCCCAGCTCCGCCACCTCCAATGAGGCTTCCAGCGCGGAGGCAATCTGTTCGATCTCGTCGGACCGTCGGTTCCCGGCCGCAGCCACCTCAGCCTCACTCTGTGCGGGAACACCCCCTCCACAGCCAACCACGACCGACAGCAGCAGGACCAAGCCTGCGGCGACAAAGCGGGTGACCAGGCCATTCATCGATCACCTCCCTTCAGCCGATACTCCAACGCCTCCCGAATCGATGGCAGCACCGCGACGTCCTTGCCCTCGACCTTGATCTCCTCGCCTGGTTTCTCGGGCCGCCCGGCCCGTTGCTTGACCGCGTCGACTGCCGCCTGGGCAAACTCGTTCCATGTCTTCTGCAGATCCTCTCGCAACTTGACCGTCTCACCCAATCGCGTCTTTCTGCGGACCAGCTGTGCTTCCACTGCCCCCGTGGTCCGACGCCACTCTGAGAGCGATTGCTGGAACCCCCGCCAGTCGTTGTCCGACTTGTAGGCCCCGTTGGTGATGTTCTGCTGGTGCTCCTTGAGAGCCCTCTGATGAGCGGCGGACTGCAGGACGGCATGCTGACGACACGCCGCCTGGCCATCGGCATCCGAGGGCTCGACGATCGCGACGGGTGCCGCAGGGGCCTTGGGGTCCGTCGGAGCCCGCGGTAACGAGGGTTCGAAGATCGCAACGTCCGGATCTCGATCAGTCGGCACCAGCGGTTTGCGCCCCCCCTTGGTGTAAAACCCCGCACGCGGCAACACCTTTTCAGCCACCTCGCACAGCTCACTGCTCGAAAGCAACCAGATCCCGTCACGCGCGACCACGAACATCAGCACCCGGTCACGGATTTTAGAATTGAACAGGCCCCAGCCCTTGGCCGAGAGCGAGGTGTGCATGATCGTGATGTTGTAGGCGTACAACGCGCCGTCGGGATACAGCCGGGCACTCGCCGCGGAGAGCCGGTGAGCCCCCAGCAGAGCCCGCAGCCCGGTGCCGCCGATCGTGCGGGCGTCGACCAAAGCCTGCTTGTTCCCGACCAGAGGAATCAGGCCCTGCTCGAGACGCGGCAGCGTCACCGCCGGCAGAATCGTCTGGGTCTTCTTGACCTCCGCCTGCATGTGCGAGGTGACCGACTCGTTGAGCGACTTGATGGCCGCCTCGTCACCAGCGGCCAGGATTCTCAGGTAACCGTCCTCTCCGCCACCCGCCCTGTCGGCTCCCACGCTGCCGAATGGGTCAATCGTCGGGCCGGTCTTGCCGCCCACCTTCCGGATCGTCCGCGGGCGATGCAGCGTCACCAGGAACGACTTGTCCCTCCGGATCACTCGACCCAGCAGACCCCAGTGCTCGCGGTTGTGCTCCACGGTGGCCACCGTCGGATTGACCCCCACGACGATCGAATCGACTCTCAGCACCGCTCGAGAACCACCCGATGCAGGCTCCAGGCCCAACTCACCCGCCACGATCACCTCGGGCTCCTGGCCCCAGTGCCCCGACGAGAGGTACCGGCTCTTGGTCTGCTTCGACATGAAGTACAGGGGACGTTCCCCCTGCGGCGTGCCGCCGGACAACTTGCCCGCGGCCTGGCGTTGCACAGTGATCCACTCGACCAGTTGCAGCAGCATCGGGCCGGAGAGCTGGATCGCCAGCGATCGTTCACTGGCGGGCCACGCGGTCAGCCCGGCCGCCTGAAGTGAAGCCGTCAGGCCCTTCGGGCTGTCAGAAGGTACCGGCCAATAACAATCCTCTCCGGGACTCCAGGCCAGGATCACCCGCGATCCGTTCCGAGTCACGATCGCGTCAACGACCGATTTGGTCTGGGCCAGGGTCTTCAGAACGACCGGCATGGCCGCGGTCGCCTGCCGGTTTCCCGAAACCGTCTTGGCCGTTTGCTCGCCCGCCAGACGCTCACGAGCCAGCCTGGCTCGATCGGCCACCCTGAGATTCGAGTGGAACCGGGCCAGGGCCAGCATGCGGCTGCGGGGTGAGGTGCCCGTGATCGGCTTCACCAGCACGGCCCGATAGAAGTCCGCCTGCGACATCGGCACCAGGCGACCCAGGGCCGCCTGGTCGTCCTGCGCCAGCTTCAGCACCTCGATGAACTCATCCGCAAACCGGCTCAGCCGGGCCACTCCCACACGTCGAGCAGCATCAGCCACCCCGGCCGGTTCCAGGTACCGCGGCCTGTCAGGGTCCAACTCGACAAATGCCCTGCGAGCGATTTCGAGCTCGACTCGGACCTTGGCGTACCGATCGAGCAACGCATCCAGCCGAAGGCACTCGACGCCGACCACCTTCCGATCCCCATACTCGGTCGCAATCGACGCCAATTCGTCGCGGCGACCGGTCCAGTCTCCGTCATCTCCCGCCTCGGCATCGGCGACCCAGGCGTTGGCCCGATCGAGCACCCGTGCCGCCGCATCCAGCCGCAATGCCCGTTTGAAGTCCGAGTCACTTTCGGAGAGGGCCACCGGTTGCGGCGAAGACGGCTTCGATGCGAGAACACCCCCGCTCCACAACATCGCGACGCCACCACCGATCAGACCCAGCAGCAGTACCAAAAACCCACCCAGCAGGCTCCAGAGCAAGACCGTATTGCGTGAACCTGACGCCGCGGTCTTTTCCGAGGGTGGCTCTCCCAGAGCAGCCTCGGTTTCCTCATGCTCCCGGTACATGCGGTCCCATTCCGAGTCGTCCTCGGCGGCCGCGGCTTCGGTTGCATCGCGTGACGAGGCCCAGGCGTCCTCCAGTTCGTCGAGCTGCCTCGCGGGCAGCCAGGGACCCTTGGGCGACTCGCCCACCAGGTCGTTGGCTCGCAGTCGCCCCGATGCGGCATGCTGGAACAGATCGGCCAGGCGCGTCGGCCCGAGAATCCGCTCACCACGCTTCACGAAAAACAACACGGCCATGCCCAGAGACTCCCCACCTCGACCCACCTCGACCCACCGCCCGACAACCCTCTACTCGTCCTCGACACGCACCGCGGTGCCGTAGGCCATCATCTCCGCCGCACCTCCCATGATCACCGACGTCTGGAACTGCAGGCTGAGAATCGCGTTGGCGCCCAGCGCCGCCGCCTTGTCCTTCATCCGGTCCAACGCCTGCTCACGACTCTCCGACAACAGCTTCGCGTACTCGACCACCTCACCACCAACAATGTTCCGCAGCCCCGCCATGATGTCCTTGCCTATGTGACGGGCGCGGACCGTGTTGGCCGAGACCAGGCCGTAGGTCGCGGTCACTCGCTTGCCGCTTATCCGAGGAGCCGTCACCACCAGGATGCTCTCGGCCGCCGATTCGGGTTGGTCGCTCGTCATGCTCTAGTCCTTCACGTCGGTGTACTTGTCGGTCCTGGCCGCCTTCAGTCTCTGGAACAACACGGTCACAAACAGGATGGTCATTCCGAGTACCACGGTCGGCAGGCCGATCTTCAGCCACCACGGCGGGGCTTTTTCACCCCCACCCTCAGCGTCGCCGAAAATCAGCTCGGCACACATCCAGTAGGCGCCCACCCCGTACAGCAGCAGCAAGCCGACGATCACCAGCACCTGGCCAATGCCCGCGCCCGACTTCACGGCCGATCCGCCGCGGTTTTCCGCATCGTTCATCTTCGACTCCGCTCGGCCCCCGCGAACTGTACTCTCACTCCGCCACCCGATCCCGGTTCCGGCCCCTTTTTGTCAAGTCGTCAAGTCGCCAGCGGGGACCGTAATTCGGTACGATCCTCTCGAGGATCATACCCCGTCAGTCCGCCTCAGGACGACCCCCTTTCGGATCCACCGCATGCCCGCTTTCAACACCCTGTGCCTGGTCTTCGCGCTGCAGGTTCTGCCGTGTGCCGCGGCCGAACCACCCAGGCTGGCCGGCCCCTACAAGCTCCTGGCCCGCGACTTCACGGGCAACGGCCACCGCGACCTCCTTGTGGGGTTCCACGACCTGGGCCTGTTGAGTGTCGAGGAAGGCAACGGGCGAGGCAAATTCCGGCATCGCGGTATCACACCGCTCCGCCCGCCCGGCCACGACAACCCGCTGAAGGGATCCTACAACCTCGCCGCCGGTAATCTCGACGGCGACCAGCGGCCCGACTTGCTGGTCGGCTGCACGCACAACCTGGTGCTGCTGGCCCGCAACCGCGGAGACGGGACGTTTGAGGCCAAGGCGTGGTTGAAGACCGCGAGTGACGCCAAGGGGGTGGCGCTGGCCGACCTCGACCGCGATGGCTCCCTCGACCTGCTCTACACCGCCCGAGGCACCGGCCGCAGTGGCGACCTCAAGACCGGACGACTTTATCTGTGCCGAGGCCTGGGCGACTGGAAGTTCGCCAAGCCGATCGTGCTCGAAGCAGGCATCTCGGCCTACTACGTCGAAACCGCAGACCTCAATGAAGACGGCTACCTCGACATCCTCGTTCCCAACGAACTCGGTCGCACCGCCTCGTTCTGGATCAGCCCCGGCCCGTCGATCTTCAAGAACACGTCCCCGCTCAAGCGGCAGACCGTCAACCCCTCGGGATTCCGCATCAATGACGTCCGAGCCCGCGACTTCACCGGCGACGGACACCTCGATATCCTCACTGCCAACTGGGGCTCCTCGACCGTCTCGCTGTTCCCCGGACGAGGTGATGGGACCTTTGGTAAAGAACGCCTGATGCCCGCCGGCAAACATTGCGTCTTCTTCGCCGTCGCCGACTTTGACTCCGACGGTGACCTCGACTTCGCCGTCACGCACTGGACCGAAGACTTCGCCAGCGTGTTTCTCAATACCGGAAACGGACACTTCCCCAACAAGACCGACATCAAGACCGCACTGGGCAACTACGGCGTGCTGGCATTTGACGCCAACGGCGATGGACACGTTGACCTGGTCACCGCCAACTACCGACACCGCAGCTTCACGCTGCTGGCCGGACACGGCGACGGCACCTTTGCCAAGGCGGTGACCACCATGCGGAGTTTTCAGGCCACGCCGTCGGGGTTCAGACTCCAGTCAAGCACTCGCTGAATTGCGACGCGCGGTGTGTGACAGGTGACCAGGAACTCCTACGTGGCCGGTGGCTTTTCAAACACCACCACGTCGTCACCGACAACCTCGAGCCGCGCGGCCCAGTGATCGGCAAGCCACTCGAACGTCTGCAACGCAAAGAAACAGACGTGCGTCGGGTCATTCTTGTAGTGCCACCGCGAGAAGGCAGCCTCGCCGAGCACTCGTTTGGTCATCACGCCCAACACCCCTCCGGGAAGCAGACACTCCCACAACCGCTCCAGTTCCTCACGAGGCCGGTGCAGGTGCTCGACAACTTCCGAGGCGGTGATGAAGTCGTATCGAGTTCCAAAGACTGCCGCGTCGTCGGCATAGAACGGGTCGAACACCGAAACCACATGACCCGCCTCTTCGAACATCACCGACAGAGTCGGCCCGGGACCGGATCCAAAGTCCAACCCGTGACTCCCGGGTCGCAATCGCCCTGCGACCGGGTCGAACAGCCGAGACAGGAATCGACGATAGCGGGGATCATCCGGAGAATTCTGGTGCCGATCGTAGACGGCCCGCTCCCGCTGAGCCTCCAGGAATGCCTCGGGGTGGACAAACACCAGCCCGCATTCATCACAGCGGAAGTACCGCCGAGAGTCCTCGTGGAACGAGCGACCCTCGGCCCGCTGGCACAGCCGGCACTCCAACGCTGACCGCTCAACCGCCACGCCTCACCCTCTCGACTTCCGTCTCGCTAGCCCGCCTGCGGCGGATTGAAGAACTCGGACTCTGGGGTCTGACGCCGCCCACAACGGGGTTTGCTCCACCTGTCGCGTTTCACAGGCGGGGCCTGACCCCTTCTTCGAGTTGCAACGAGTGCTGGTTGAAAAGGGGTCAGGCCCCGCCTGCGTGCCGTTCTGG
>Ga0066376_10006103_pt1 | contig 9995 bp, 10 predicted proteins | sample Knorr_S15_td_Bot_FD_77009 | JGI IMG/M metagenome (GOLD analysis project Ga0066376, IMG submission 77009) | Marine microbial communities from Southern Atlantic Ocean transect - Knorr_S15_td_Bottom_ad_5009_LV_A | ecosystem: Environmental > Aquatic > Marine > Oceanic | place: Southern Atlantic... | reverse complement strand
CATGGACGGCCTCCTTGGTCTGAGATTTACAACGATCTCATTCTGGCACGATTGATGCCGTCAGGGGCCGTCCACACCAACAGATGGTTCCTCCCAATCGCCGACGATGATAGCACAATGGGCATCCGACCGCGAATTCGGCCTGGAGCTGTCACGATAGTCCGTGGTCCGCTCTCGATCGGGCTGAATGGGCGAGGAGAAACCCGGCCCCGTGACCATTTCGCACTGTGAGGGCGCACTTCGACCTGCGCGGCACACACCTGTCCTGTCGGGCGACCTGGATGCACCTGGATGGGCCGCCGTCGTGGCGGCGAAGAGGCCGGCCGCAGCCCTCCCTCGGGTTCTGGCGTCGAAGCGGTGGCAGGGCATCGGATACAGGACGCTGATCAGCCGGAAGGTTCGATTCACGAACTTCCGCTTATGGCTAAAAACGCTGGTACGGAGGTCGCCCGAATATGGTCCGTTATGACCCCAACTCCGGGCGTGAAGGCCGAGCCGGCTATTTCCGGGGCTGAACAGACCCAAATCCGCCCGCGCGCCGCGTATCAGGATTCATAAAGTCGGCTATAGAGTGAACCTCTCGGCCGAGGTGGCTAGACACGGCGCCAGCGGCCGACCCACGCCATCGATCACGAGCGCGGTGCGGCCAGTGCGATAGGGAAGAACAGGAGGAACGCGACAATGATTATTCTTCGAATTCGTTCGCTCGTGGCCGCCGGACTGGCGGGCCTGGCCTGGTTGGCGTTTGCCGCCGGCGTCCAAGCGGGCGACCCGTATCACATACGCGGCACACTGGTCGCGATCGACGGCCAGACCCTGACCGTCGATACCCGCGAAGGCGACACCAAGACGATCGTGCTGAACGACGGGGCCGCTATGTTTATCGTTGGCCTCGCCGACATCGGCGACATCAAGGCGGGCCAATTCGTCGGCATCACTTCGGTCATGAAGGGTGACGAGCGCACCGCCATCGAGCTGCATATATTCGCGCCCGAACTCTATGGTCTCGCGGAAGGCCATTATGCCTGGGACCTGGTCGATGAGCCCAACATGATGACCAATGCCGCCGTCGGGTGGATCGACGACATCGAGGGCGGACGCAAGCTGCGCGCGCGTTACACCAACAAGGATAAAACGGACGGCGCGCAGACCATTACCGTGGCTAATGACGCGACCATCGTCTCACTCGGTGTCACCACGGCCGACAAGTTTAAGGTCGGACTCAGCGTGTGGGTGATGGCCATCGACAACGAAGACGGCTCCATCGGCAGCCCGGCCGCGGCGATCGGCACGGCCGACGTCGAGCCACCGTTCTAGCCGGGTTTTTGGCGAGACGCGGCGCCCCTCAGCCCGGCACCGCCTGGGCGAGCGAGTCGATGGCGGCCTGGGCGCCGCCCTTGCCGTGCGCAATGGCGAGGGTGGCGAGCGCCATTTCGACGACGCTCAGCGCGCATAGGATCATCGGCGCATTGACGACCCGGCCCTTGTGGCGTTCGATCAATCGCCGCTTCGCCAACCGATATTCCTTGAGGGTCTCGACCATGACCACTTCGTCCGCGCCCATCCCGGACGAGCCGACACCATCCGACTGAGACTGTCGCCGACTGGGCTGATGGATCACGCCGCGAATGTCCCTTCCTGGCTATGAACGCTGGTACGGGGGTCGCGCCTGAATTTAGTCCGGTGTTACCCCGATTCCGGGCGTCGGCCGCGAGGTTGATTTCGACGGCTCGATTGCCGCCGGATCGAGAAACATCGGCATGCTGCTCGCGACCTCTGCCAGCGACACCTGGTCGAGCGCTTCCTTGATCGCCTCGTTGATCCGGTGCCAGTAGCCTCGCGAGGTGCAGAACGCGGAAACGCTACAGCTGTCGATACCCTGGTCGACGCACACGGTCAGCGCGATCGGACCGTCGACGGCGGCGATGATCTGCTCCATCGAGATATTCGCCGGCGATCGCGCCAGCCGGTATCCGCCTTTGCGGCCGCGGATCGAGCCGAGCAGGCCATGACGCGCCAACGTGGCCAGCAGCTTGCTCACCGTCGCCGCGGACAGTCCGCTCGCCTCGACCAGATTTTGCACATTGGTGACCGCGCTCGGCTCACGCGCCATCTGGCTCATCAGCATGACCCCGTAATCGGCTAGGCGGCTCAACCGGATCATTGGCGCTCCTTCGCTGCCGATCGTCGACCACGTCCGTACGGAGCCGTGGACGACCTCAATATAACCAAATCTGTATGAAAAAAATCGGCGCGAACGGGCGTTTTGTCAAGGGCTCCCTGCCCTTGCCCCAGGGCAATCGCTTGCAATCGCGAGATTAAGGATTCCCGAGAACTGATTTGATCCGCTTTCTTGCGGTTTATGTCGGCTTCATAGCATCTTCACCTCAGAAAACGGACGTGGTTCGGCTGGCCCGAGATGGTCCGCTTGTGAGGCGGATGACGGCTCCCACCACCGGCATCGTAATGACCCAAATTGCAGTTGCTGTCACGAGGCAGCTTTAGTCTGCTTGTGGCTAACAAGCGAAGTACCGGCGCCCAGCCGGGCACGCCCGCTGTACCCCCAACTCCGGACATTCCAGCTTCCAACTCGTTCTTCCAGTCGGAAAGCCGTCCCACGAACCGCTGTATCATCACGACTCTCGTGAACGCCGGCGGGCAAACAATTTTCCCGGAGAAAAAGTCCGGCGACGCAACCGCGCGCCATTATCGGCCCCATGGAATATTAGGAGAAAATCGTCTCTAGACCTCGGTCAACCCATATGCGTGACGGTATGGCTGAGGTCTAGGCTCTGGGAGCAAGCAATGCCGCCACGGGCTCAGGTGGAAGCTCATGAAACTCGGTTTCCACGGCCTTCAACCGCGCGCGGTCGCGGCCCTGCTGGAGCCGCTCGACAAGGCTGATTCCGCCACTGACTTCCAGGCGGTCCTTGAAGGCCCCGATATCAACGTGTTTGCCCACGAGTTCGAGGGCTCGGCTCGCGGCAGCCGCATTGAACGTGAAAAGAGCGTTGCCATCATCGTCATAAAGCTGTTTCCCCGTCTTGGGATTCCGGACTGGCCGTATCTCCTGCATACATCTCTGGTGAAGCTCCACCGCTTGCCGCAGGACCCATTCGGCGTCGATCTTGGTCGATTCAGCTCGGGTTTGCTTCGCTGCCGCTATAGCAGCGGCGATGGCCGGTTTTGACAGGTTCTCGTCGCCGATCTGACGAGCAGAATTCCGGCTGTATCCGGCCCTTATCGCCGCTTGCGTGGCATTGAGATCGACCAAATACTCTTCGACGAATCGCTCCTGCTTGGCCGTGAAATTTCTTGTGTTCACGTACGATGCCTCCGATTACCGGCCTAACTCGCGAAGGGCCTTCCCATCAAATATAAATGTTATGTTATAACATTTCAAGCATAATGTATGTGGTCCTCGTGTGTGGTAAAGAGAAAACGAAAGGCCATGAAACTCATATAACTCAAGGGATTCATGGCCTAGAAAATTGATGGCGGAGGGAGAAGATTACGGCGCGCCCGCGCCCCTTAACCGGACAGTTCTGGGCTTCTGTCTCACGCGCCCTGCGTTTCCGGCGCGCGGTCCTCGTCGCGGCTCGGCGTGCCGATCTGTTCGGCGACGCGCTGGTTTTCCTGCTGGCGGCGCCACATCTGGGCGTAGAGGCCGTCGGCGGCCAGCAGGGTTTCGTGGCGGCCGCGCTCGGCGACACGGCCCGCTTCCAGCACCAGGATCTCGTCCGCGTCGACCACCGTCGACAGCCGGTGTGCGATGACCAGGGTCGTGTGGTTCTGCGACAGTTCGCGCAGGCTGGCCTGGATTTCCTTTTCCGTTTGGGTGTCCAGCGCCGAGGTGGCCTCGTCGAACACCATGATCGGCGGCGCCTTGAGCAGCATGCGCGCGATCGCCACGCGCTGCTTTTCGCCGCCCGAAAGCTTCAGGCCCCGTTCGCCGACCATGGTGTCGTAGCCGTCCGGCAGGCTGGCGATGAAATCGTGGATATTGGCCAGCCGCGCGACCCGCGTGACCTCGTCGAAGCTGGCGCCGGGCTTGGCGTATTCGATGTTGTAACGGATCGTGTCGTTGAACAGCACGGTGTCCTGCGGCACGGCGCCGATAGCGGCGCGCAGCGATGTTTGCGTGACCTCGCGCAGGTCCTGGCCGTCGATGCGGATCGCGCCGGCGCCGACGTCGTAGAAACGGAACAGCAGGCGCGACAGGGTCGACTTGCCTGCGCCCGACGGCCCGACCACCGCCACGGTCTTGCCGGCGGGCACGGTGAAGGTGACGTCGCGCAAAATCTGGCGGTTGGTTTCGTATCCGAAATCGACATGGTCGAAGGTGATCTCGCCGCCGCCCCCGGCGTCGCTGATATGAAGCGGCCCGGCGTCCGGCGCGTCGGCGATTTCGGCCTCCTTGTCGAGCAGGTGGAACATGCGCTCCATGTCTACGAGCGACTGCTTGATTTCGCGGTAGACGAAGCCGAGGAAGCCCAGCGGTTGGTAAAGTTGCAACAGGAAGGCGTTGATCAGCACCAGATCGCCCAGCCCCAGGGTTCCGTCAACGATGCCGCGCGCCGCCAGCACCATCGCCGCGACCACGCCGGCGCCGACGAAGAAGCCCTGGCCGATATTGAGCAGCGACAGCGACACCTTGCTTTGCACCGCCGCGCGCTCGTAGCGCTGGAGCGCCTGGTCGAAGCGCCGCGCCTCGTGCTCCTCGTTGCCGAAATATTTGACCGTCTCGTAATTGAGCAGGCTGTCGATCGCGCGCGTATTGGCCTGCTCGTCGGACTGGTTCATGCGGCGGCGGTACTTGATGCGCCATTCCGTCACGAGAAGGGTGTAGGCGATATAGCCGGCCACGGCGAAGAAGGTGATGATCGCGAAGGAAGCCTCGTATTTGTAAAGCAATATCCCGCACACCAGAGCGATCTCGAGCAAGGTGGGAAGCACGTTGAACAGCATGAAGGTGAGCAGGAACTCGATGCCCTTGGTGCCGCGCTCGATGACCCGGCTCAGCCCCCCGGTCTGGCGCTCCAGGTGGAAGCGCAACGCCAGGCGGTGCAGATGGCGGAACGTGGTCAGGGCGACGCCGCGGATGGCGTGTTGGCCGACGCGGGCAAACACCGCGTCCCGAAGCTCGCCGAACGCCACCGCCAGCACCCGCGCCAGGCCATAGCCGACCAGCAGCGCGATGGGCACCGCGATCACTTGGTGTTGCGTGGTGTCGAGGGCGTCGAAAATCTGCTTGAGCAGCAGCGGCACCTGAACGTTGACCACCTTGGCCGCCGCCAGCAGCGCCATCGCCAACACCACCCGGCCCTTGAGGTCGAGCCGGTCGGCGGGCCACAAATAGGGTAGCAGCGCGCGGAGGGTGGCGAGGTCGTGGCGCGCGCCGCGCCCGGCGGTGGGCGGCTCCGGCGCGTCGGCGGTGCGCGCCCTCATGGTCCGGTGGCGCCCACTGCTGTCCGGTTTAATTTTCGAGATTTCGGACGAAAGTCTTGGCCCGGGCCGATTTCGATGTCGTCACGGACATCGCGACACGAACACAGGAATCCGCGACCCAGAGCCCCCTCCCCCCAACGCGGGGGAGGGATGGGGTGGGGGGGTGGCCGCGCGGAGCGGGGCCGAGAAAACCGGATGGTCGTGGCGAGAGCGGCATTCCTCAATGGTTTGCGACGGGCGGCCGGCATCGAAACATGCCTCTGACTCGTTGGCCACCCCCACCCCAACCCTCCCCCGTCAAGGGGGAGGGGGAAGTTTCTGGCGCACCGCCGCTGCTTAACCGAACGGCAGTGGGTGGCGCCGGGGTCAGCCTTCGTCGGGGACAACGAAGATCTGACCGGGATAGATCAGGTCCGGGTCGCGGATCTGGTCCTGATTGGCCTCGAAGATATCCGTGTACTGGATGCCCGCGCCATAGATGCGCCGCGAGATGCGCCACAGGCTGTTGCCGGGCTGGACGATGACCAGGCCCGCGCCGATCGCCGGGTTCTCGAAATCGGCCATGGAGAACGGCGTTTCCAGGCGCGACAGCACGATGCCGCCGGTGTCTACCTGGTCGAGGCGCAGCGTGTACAGGCCGGGGTGGATCACTTGGCTCGGCACCAGGCGCCAAGTGCCGTCCGCCCTGACCAGCGCGGTGCCGATCCAGCGGTTGTTGATATAGGCGGCGACGCGGCTGCCCGGCAGGCCGCGGCCCGAAAAGTGGATACCGCCGGCGGTGTCGTAGTTGACGATGTCGAGGGTCAGCCCCATGGCGGCGGTCAGCCCGACGATATCGGCCGGTTCCGGCCGCTGCAGCATACGTACCCTGCCAACGCCGGCGCGCGGCACCAGCACCGCCAGGGCGCTGTCCTCGGGGCCGGCCAGCGCGGCGGGTTCCGCGCGCGCGCGCTGGGGCACCATGAGGACGACGACGTCGCGCGATTCGATCGCGGCGCCTTCGCCCGACTTGGCCACCAGGCCCAGTTCGCGCGAGCCCGGGGCAAGCGGCGCGTCGGGAATTATGACGAACTCGCCGCGCCGATCGGCCGTCACCGTCTCGATCACCTGGTCGCGGTCCATCAGCGAGACCTGCGCGCCGGGTTCCGCGCGCCCGGCGATTACCGTTTGGCCGTCCGGGGCAACCCGGACCACGTCGAAACTGGGCGCCACGCCGCCGGTCGCCTCTTGCGGGGCGCGCTGCCTGATCACCGGTTGGGCGGCGCCGTCGGCCGGCGCCAGCGCGGCGATCTCGGTCTCGCCCACGGCCTCCGCCACGGTATCGATCCCGGCGGCGCGCGCCGGCGGCTGGTCCGATTCGGCCGGCGTGGCGCGCCCGGGCTCGGCCACGGCCTCCGGCAAACCCTCGCCGGAAACCTCGGCCACGTCGGTGGCGGCGGCGGGATCCCCGATCGCCGGCTCGGCGACCGTTGGCGCGGACTCGTCCGGGGCCGCGGATTCTGTCTGTTGCGCGGTGTCTTCCGCCGGGCTCGGTGCCGCGCTTTCCAACGCTTCCGGAGCGGCCGGTTGCGCGACCGAGGCGACGGCGCCGGGTTGGTCGGCGGGCGCCGTTTCGGTTGCGTCCGGTGTTTCCGCCACTGTGGTTTCCGGCGTTTCCGCCACTGTGGTTTCCGGCGTTTCCGCCACTGTGGTTTCCGGCGTTTCCGCCACTGTGGTTTCCGGCGTTTCCGCCACTGTGGTTTCTGGCGTTTCCGCCACCGTGGTTTCCGGCGTTTCCGCCGAGGCGCGCGGCGCCGGATCGGGAGCCGGCGGTTGGGAAGGCGGGGCGGGGGTTTCGGCCGGCGCGGCGGCGCCGCTATCGGCCGTGTCGGCGGCCGGTTTGCCCGAATCGTCGCCCGAATCGCCACCGAACAGGGTCAAGCCAAGCACGACCAGGATGATGGCCAGCACCAAGCCCCCGCCGATTCCGATCGTCAGCGGCTTCGATAACCATCTATTTGGAGAGTCGACCACGAAATAGAACTTAGTATGACCGTGCCATGGTGGCAATTGTGTCGAGGCTTCAAATATTTACCGGCGGCCCGTCGCTTGTGAATGGCCGCGCCCACATCTAGGGTCGGGTCCAAGGAGCTGGGCAACAGAGGGACGGCGATGACGAAGGTGACGGCGCTGGCGGTCTATTGCGGCTCGGCCACCGGGACCGACCCGGTCCACGCCGCCTGCGCGCGCCGGCTCGGCGCCCTGATGGCCGAACGCGCCATCCGGCTGATCTATGGCGGTGGGCGTATCGGCCTGATGGGGGTGCTTGCCGACGCGGTTCTCAAGGGCGGCGGCGGCGTCACCGGAGTGATCCCGGACTTTCTGATGCGCCCCGAACTGGCGCACGACGGAATCGACGAAATGATCGTGGTCGATAGCATGCACGCGCGCAAGCAGCGCATGTTCGAGCTCGCCGACGCCTTCGCCGTCCTGCCCGGCGGGCTCGGCACCCTCGACGAAGCCATCGAGATGATCACCTGGAAGCAGCTCCGCCTGCACGACAAGCCGATCGTCCTCGTCGATAACGCGGGCTACTGGGCACCGCTGCGCGCGCTGATCGAGGCCGCCGTGGCGGCGGGCTTCGCCGGCCCCGAGACCAGGGCCCTCTTCGTCGTGGCGGACTCGGTCGAACGCCTCCCCGACATCCTCGCCGCCCATCCCGAAGCGGCAACGGAACCGCGCCAAACCCGCCTGTGAACCGGCGCGCGCGGACACGGGAATTTAAGGGTTTGGAAAGGGCGGCGCCGGCTTAATGGCTGGGCCCCCGCGCGTTCAGACAACACAGGTTTTCGATATGACCGACCTGCCGAAACTGGTGGTGGAACAAGACGGCGAGAAGCGGATGTTCGGCGGCTCGTGGTGGCGCTGATGGCCGCCGTCCGGCCGATCTCCCGTATCACGGCGGGTTTGGTGTCGAAGGCCACGCTTCGCGTCGCGGTGGAACAGCTCATGCGCGACTGCGGGGATGACGCGAACCTTTACTATTTCCCGTCATATGAAATAGTGAAGGAGTTCTTCGTCGACGCGTACAAGGAAGACAACCGTCATCCCAAGGACGAAATCGTCATCGCGATCATGCGGGCGTTCGAACGTCACTACTGCATTCCGTGACGGGACGGACGACATGGCGACGCCCGAGGCGAACCGGACGATAGACGCGCCGTCCCTGCGCCAGGGAAGCCCGGAACGGTTCGGCTATTCGTGGGACCATTTCCACGATATCACGCCGGAGCAGGAACTTCAGTTCAATAAGTGGACCTGCCTTGTCGATCCGCAAACCGGGTGGCGCGGCAAGGCGGTGCTCGACGTGGGTTGCGGGGCCGGGCGCAATTCGGTGTTCGCCATGCGCGCCGGCGCCGCGCGTTGCCTGGCCATCGATGTCGACGAACGCTCGCTGGAACGCGCGCGGACCAATCTGTCGGGCTTTCCCACCGCCGAGGTGCGCCGGCTCAGCGCCTACGATATCGAAGCGCGCGACGAATTCGATCTGGCGTTCAGCATCGGCGTGATCCACCATCTGGAGGCGCCCGCCCACGCCTTGGCGCGCATGAAGCAGGCGGTCAAGCCGGGCGGAGAAGTCCTGATCTGGGTCTATGGATACGAAAACCTCGAGTTCTACGTGAACGTGCTCGATCCCGCGCGTAAGATATTGTTTTCGTGGATGCCGTTGGGATTGGCGCGGACGATTGCCTGGCTACCGGCTTGCGCGCTGTGGCTGCTCACGCGGCTGGGTTTCGGTTCCATCGACTACTTGCGCCAACTCAAACGCTTTCCCTTGCGCCACATTCACCATATCGTCTTCGATCAGATGCTGCCGCGAATCGCCAACTACTGGAAAGAGGACGAGGTGCGCGACCTGATGGAGGCGGCGGGCCTGGACGACGTGCGGCTCGCCTGGGTCAACCAGGTGTCGTGGACCGCGCTGGGCCGCAAGCCGGCGGCGCGGTAGGGACATGACGGAACAATCGGAAAGGGTGCGCCGCGTGGCGCCGGACGAACGCGCGAACGCGCCGGGCGGCGTCGATCTGTCGGTGATCGTGCCCTTCTACAACGAGGAAGACAATGTCGGGCCCTTGTACGCGCGCCTGACGGAGAGCGCGGCGGCGCTGGGCTTAAGCTATGAGCTGTTGTTCGTAAACGACGGCAGCGGCGACGCGACCGAGCAACGGCTGCGCGACCTGGCCGCGACCGACCGGCGCGTCGTGGTCATCAATCTGGTCAGGAACCAGGGCCAGACGGCGGCGATGATGGCGGGCATCGACCACGCGCGCGGCGCGATCCTGGTGACCATGGACGGCGACGGACAGAACGACCCGGCCGACATCGCCGCGATGCTGGACCGCCTCGATGAAGGCTTCGACGTGGTGTCGGGCTGGCGCAAGGACCTGAGGTGGTCCTGGTTTGTTGGACAGATTGTTGGCGTTGTTAAGGTGTATTCCGGTGTCTGATCAAGCCGCCAAATCCTTGTTTATCACATCCTGTTTCTGCTGTTGAGCCTGTGGGGATGT
>Ga0066376_10006101_pt1 | contig 9999 bp, 8 predicted proteins | sample Knorr_S15_td_Bot_FD_77009 | JGI IMG/M metagenome (GOLD analysis project Ga0066376, IMG submission 77009) | Marine microbial communities from Southern Atlantic Ocean transect - Knorr_S15_td_Bottom_ad_5009_LV_A | ecosystem: Environmental > Aquatic > Marine > Oceanic | place: Southern Atlantic ocean... | reverse complement strand
TGGTGCTCATCATCGTCCCGCCGGAGGAAGGAGAGCTATTGCCACGCTCCTTCTACCTGATCACAAACTTCGGCGGCACCAGTATGCCGGCAGCAGAGCTGCTGGCGCTGTATCGCCAGCGCGGCACCTACGAGCAGCAATTGGGTGACTTCATGAACACGTTGACACCGCACCTGTCGTCCACGACGCGTCCCAAGAGCCATTACCGCGGCCAGATCCCGCGTCAACGACAGGTCGCGCGCGATGCCTTCGACACCAACCAGGCGATCCTCTCCCTGAACGTGTTGGCCCACAACCTACTCAACATGGGACGGTGCATCGCCCAACGCGCCCAGACCGCTCCCGGGCGGCCCAAGACCTACGGTCGTTCGTCCGCGGGAATGTCACTGAGCACTTTCCGCCAACGCTACCTGAAAGTCACGGCGAGGATTACCTTGCACAGCCGCCGCGTGTGGATCTCGATCGCGCCGGAAGCGGCCAAACTGTGGCACAACTGGTGGGACTACCTCCAACGTCTCGGCGCTGTACCCACGGTCAACTAACCGCTCGCGGGCCAATCCTCACGAAAGGCCCGAGGCGGTCGCCGACATCTGGAAGTGAAAACTCAGGCTCACCGGGCTGCCAAGAAAGGTGTGTGCAAAACATTGACTCCTTCACAACAATTTCTGCGCTTAACATCGCTCTACGCAACCGTCGAACCGCTGGGCCGTCCTTGGCCGGCACCGAACGCCGAATGCCCCTCTCATCACCACACCCGTGAATAACACGGGTTTAATTCTTCTATCACTCTTGTGAAATACGCCGAGCCCTCCAAGGGATCAAAACGTGATCCTGACATTTGCTCCGTATCAATAATATCAACATCCTCATTCACGACCGCCTTGCACGTACTGCGCTATTTGTTCTTGCGCAGCCTGCAACTGCGACTCTAGCTCGGCAATCGCGTTCTCCGACGTAGGCGATGGACGACTGGCCCGTGCTCACAGCAGGCTGGACCCGCCCAAATGACGCTGGACCAATCTCACACTCCTCCCCCCGCTCTGCGCCGTGTAGATCGAACCTATGAGCTCCCGGTCCGCGGCGGTTGCATCGCGAACCGGCGGGGACGCCGCGGACAGCCCCATGCGGTGAGGGTCGACCATCAGGCGTGGGCAGGACATAATCGCCTTCCTGTAGCCGAGACGACCGTAGAAACCGTGGCGCTCAGTTGACGTGTGCAGGTAGGATACGGCCGGCCCGAAACGGGCCATCCATCCAAAGGCTGACCGCATCATCTCACTCCCGATTCCCTGGCCTCGGTGCGACGCGCGTGTGCACACGGTACCGACCAGCGCCGCCGGCACGCTGGCGGCGCCACCCAGCGACAGCCGTCCGGTCCTGACCCCCATCTGGCTCACCACTTCGCCATCGACTTCGGCCACCAGCAAGTGCTCGGGGTCATACCAGGGCTCTTCTTCGTAGCGCTTGAGAGCCTGGAAGAACGGCTGCCGGACATCCTCTGGCAGATCCGCGCCAAAGGACTCGGTGACGATCTCCTTGACCGCCGGGTAATCCTCCGGGACAAGCGGCCGCACAACGGTATTCGACACAGCGCTAGACCCCGGCGAAATCGATCTGCAACCGATCCAGCTCTATATAGCCTTCGGGCAGCGACGATTGCCACACCGGATAATCCTTGCCTGGACGCAGGACGTGGGGATCTTCACCGATCTCCCCCATCGGCCTGATGGTCAGCGGAAAGAGGATGAACATGATGTCGACGTTGACGTCGGCCAGGACTGTCGCCAGATCCACGTAGCCATAACAGTCGGTGCGATCGTGACGGCCACCCATGCACGTCCACTGCGACGGATCCGGCACGGCCCGAATCGTGCGCTCCGCCCACTCTGTCTCCCCTCCCACTTCAATCGGCTGTCCCGTCAGCACCCAGGCGGAGGTCGTCCCGGCCACGGTCGCCTGCACCAACAGCAGGAGCTCGGCATCTCGCTTGTCGAGCTCTCCTCTGAGTCGAAGTGTAAAGCGGGCGTTGGTGTAGTCGGTGGGAAATCCCCCGGCAGCCAGCCGGTGTGGCCCGCCCACCTCGGCGTAGTGTTCGGCGATCGAGCCACGCGTGAAGGTGCAAAACAACATGTGCAGATACCCCGCGCCAGGCGGCGCGTGATTGTAATCGATCCACCACGGACTGCGCGAAGTGACGATTCCCGGCCGGTGTTCGAGTGGCCTGGGGCCGGCGGAGTTGCTCTCCCACCCCCACCAGCCTCCCGTGTCTGTATCGAAATCCTCAACATACGTCCTGCTCATCGCTCACCTACCCCATTCATCAATGGTGCGAATACAATGCTGCAACTGCCGGATTATCCGCTCGTGTGCCGCCACAGTTCCTCACAGTTGAACTGTGGCCGAAACCCGAGAATCCGCTTCGCCTTGTCAATAGGGAAGCGCTGCCCCGGTCGGTCGTGGAAAATGTGGAAGATCTCGAACCGAGAGGGTAGCGACCGGGTCAAGGCCAATCCGTAAGCCTGAGCGATGTCTCGACGCTCCACGCAGGAGGAGGGAATGCCGTGCTGATCCGGCGCCGCGTGTTCCTGGCCGGTCTCCTCCAGGGTGAAGACGCCGCCAAAGCGAATGACCGCTATGGTGAGATCGTGCACTCGGGCGAAACTCCGGCACACCTCCTCGGCCAGCGTCTTTCCCAGGGTGTATCCTGAAATTCCGGGCCTGGGCAACTCCTCTTCAGTCAGCCGCCAGTTGTCCCAGCTCGGACCGGTGATATTGATAGTGCTCTGAAATACGACACGTTTGATCCCGCGCTCCACGGCGGCCTTGAGCAGGTGGTAGACTCCTCGCACCCCAGCGCCAAGCGGGGTGCTCTCGCGCGGCTCGAACCCCTCGTAAGCCCCCATCGGCCAGGCCAGGTGGGCGATCGCCTCGATCCCATCCAGGACATGGTAGATTTCCTCGTAGGAGTTCAGATCCATGACCCGGGCGGCTGACAGTTTCGGCATAGGCCGCATGTCGACTCCGATGATCTCGTGCTCCCTGGCCAGATCGCGCGCCACGATGCTGCCGATATAGCCCGCTGCACCCGTCACCAGAATCCTCATGGGCCTTCCTCCTTCGCGTCACCATGGGCCGGCCGAAATCCGAACCGGCCCGAAGAGATCTTGAGCAGCGAAAAGCGGCTGCCTGAACAATCGGCGGCGAGATTGTAGATGCCCCATTGAGACAGCCCATCGTAACCGTCTACCGCCAGAGCCCGCGCTATCGCCTCAACGGCATCGGTCATGGCCAGCCAGCCGCAATCGCCGTCGCTTGCCGCGGGCTCCCCGGTGACGAGCCGGCCCAGGCGCAGGGTAAGCACCAGCCCCGGATGAAGTCTGGCGAACTCGCGCCCAATCAGCTCACTGAGATAGACCGACTGCTGCTGCGCCGTGCAATCCGGCAGCGGTAGAAAGTCCTCGGAGACGATGATGTCCGGCCCGTAGTCGGAATAGACGCACAGATCGCTCACTTGGACGACGCGCCGCACGCCGGCCTCCGCCGCCGCCTTCATCAGGTTGTATGTCCCCTTCAGCCTCGTGTCCAGGATCCGGGTCTCGTTCTCAGCGGTGGAGAGTCCCTCATCCCACGAGGCGCAGGCAAGATGCACGACGGCCTCCGCGCCAACGCACAGATCTCTCATTTCATCCTCGGACAGAACATCGGCCTTGACGGTAGCGGGATCGCCGTCCGCCGCCTGCTGGTCGGAGGGCAGGACCTGGTGGCCCTCCCGCGCCAGCCGGGGCACCAGCTCCCGCCCGAGCCTACCTAGCGCTCCTGTAACAACCACCTGCATACACCAACTCCTTAGCGCCCGGGACAGCGGCCACATGTCAGTTCAATAGGGCGGGTCACCCATGGTCTCGAGACGCCAGCATTTCCTCCAGGTCGGCTTCGTCCAGCGTCAGCGTACCGAAGCTGACTTCGGAGCCGGACACCTGACCCGGCAATGCCACCCGCTGGCGCACAAAAGGCGGTGTCGAAGACCCCCATGTATTTCAGGAAGACGCACCGACTCCTCAACGGTCTGCGCCGTGAGTTCCATCGGCCTGCTTGAAGTAGATGACACTCATACCGTAAACCACCAGTTGAGGAATCGCAAAACTCACCGACCCATCCTGCTGGGAGTGCTCGAGGGTCAAGGCGGATCCCATCTCCGGGTACCGCCACTCGATGCGATCCACGGCGCGGTTCGCCGGCACCGCACAGCGCACTTGCAGCGGACCTTCCGGCCACGGCACTTCGACTTCCGAGTTCTCATCCTGGCGATAGTTAACCCAGTGGAGCACCAGAGCCGAATCCCCTGTCGGCATCCAGGCCCGAACTCTCACGTGCCACGGCGCATCCGTTTCCAGCCAGTTGGGTCCCAACTGGTGCTCGACCTGCCGCAGGAAGTACTGCCCGAACGCGTCCTCCTTTAGCTCGGGAACTCTGGGTACTTCGAATCCGGGTATGAGCTCGAAGCTAGCGCGAACGGGTGACACTTCATCGATCCAGGAAACGCCCAGACGCTCCCGCAGTGACAGTCGCTCCCGCAGGGACGGCTGGAGACGCGACTTGCCGTCGCTATCGAGGGCACCGGTCTCGCCGGTGCACAGCACATGCCCACCGCGATCTGACCGGGATTGCAGCGCCGCTATCTCCCCGTCGCTCAGCCGAGCCACCTCTGGCAGGATCAGCATCTCGTAATCGGCGGCGCGCTCTTCCAGCTGCTCGTCCAGGACGATGTCGAAAAGGTAGTGGCCGTCCTCCAACAGACGACCGATCCGCCGGAGCGCATCGGTACAACCTCCGTCTCCGGCCAGTTCCCCTCGCCGCGGGTAGACCAGGCCGATCTGCGACCAGGGCCGCGCCGGATGGATCAGCTCCTGCTGCTGGGCCAGAAACCGCTGGTAGCGGAAGACCGGACCGCAGTAGTCCTCCAGGGCGAAATCGGCATCGCCATCCTGTCCCCAGTGGAAGCCCAGGGCCGCCCCGTGGTTGGCGGCGGCTTCGGCGATAGACAGACGCCAGCGTCGGGAGTCGTATTTGTTGAGGATGAAGGGGCGCCCCCCGCCGGCGGCGTAGACGAAACGCGCTGGCAGTCCCATATCCGCCAGATACCCGTTCCGGATCGAGCTTCTGCCCTTGTGAGCGCCCTGGCTGTACCAGATGAAATCCTCACCCTTCGCCCACAGGTCGGACGGTAACAGGCTGCGCTCGTCGCTCGGCCCGAAGTCGTACTTGTGGTACCACTGCCCCAGCAGCAGGTCGGGCTTCAAGCGGCGGCCGTGCTTTATGAGGATCTCGTCGAAGGCCTCCTTGCGCCGGTGATGGGCGGCCCGCTGCAGTTCCAGGGAGTAGCGCTGATTCAGCGCGGGCGGGCAACCATCTAGTGGAGTGACGGCCACCAGGCCTCCCAGATCGGCCGTGCCGAAGAGGGCCGTCAAATCCGCGTCGTCGAAGCGCTCCCCCAGCCACGCTGTCAAAAACCGGCCACAGAAGGCACAGGGACACAGCTGCTCGAAGTTGTGGTGCAGATTGATGCCGTCCACGCCCACATCGATGGCCCGCTCCAGCATCGCCTTCAGCATGTCCAGCCAGTGCGGATTGCACATGCAGCCACTGTATGTTCGGTACGGCCGGCCCTCGATCGGCCACTGGCGCAGCTGGCCGCCCGCCACCACCTGTTGGGCCAGACCGGCGTCGTCGCAGGGCGGTTCGCCCGGCAGCTCGTCGCGCCAGATGCGATCCCAGACCCCGAAGAGCCCCTTTCCCCGCTCGTGGTCGCCATAGTGCCAGGACATGCTCATCTGTCCGACCACGCGGGCACCCGCCTCCTGCAGCCGCGAGATGAGCTCGGCCATGTGATCGAGATTGGCGCTCACCCCCACCAGGGGCATGCCCACCCATTGTCGATCGACACTCGGATCGTCGGCCAGCCCGTAGAACTGCGGGCCGAAGGTGCCGGTCTGCACGACCTCCAGCCGGCCCCGGCGCACGTGCTCGACCAAGTCAAGACGCTGAGGCACTACCCAGTGCTCGGCCATGCGGTTGAACCATCAGCTCGAGCGCTCGGACTCCAAAGCGGCGAATTCCCCCAGGTCGATCACCTGCCCTCCCTGCTCGGCCGAGGCGTTCGCCCCCAGCACGGCAGCCAGGCTGTTGAGGCTGCCCGCGTACGGCGATCGCATGAGGGCGGTGTCTTCCGCCCGCACCGCCTCGACGAAGGCGTGTGCCTGCAGAGCGAAGGCGTTGTCGTTGCTTTCCGCCTCCCAGACGGTCTCGCCGTTCTCCACTACCTTTGTCGGCGACCACTCGATCAGCGAATCGTCGCTGACGATGATCACCTCCCGCCGCGAGGCCTTCACATTGGTCAGCACCCGTGAAGTCGTGGCGTTGGCGACCACACCCGAGGCGAAGCGATAGTTCGCGTTGTACACATGGGGCATGTTGATCGGCTCAGGCCCCTCCCCCGGTTGGCGCTCAAAGTAGAAAGCCGACACCTTCTCGATGTCGCCCAGGAGGTAGCGCAACAGGTCTACCATGTGAACGGTGTTCTCCACGAAGGAGCCGCCGCACAGCTCGTAGCGGCTCGTCCAATAGCGAATGTGACTGCCGCTATAGAACAACTGCAACTGGGCGTGACGTGGTGTCTTGTCCGCCAGCAGCTGCCGGGTGAACTCCGCCGACGGATAGTAGCGGCTCATGAAGCCCACCTGAGAAACCACGCCCGCCTGCTCTATGGCACGGGCGAATTCCGCCGCCTGCCCGATGTCGAGGCTCTGCGGCTTTTCCACGAAGACGTGGACGCCTGCCGCCACTGCCGTGGTAATCTCGTCGGTGTGCAGGGTCGGCGGGAGGCAAATGTAGACCGCATCGAGCTCTTCGCGCGCCAACATGTCGTGATGGTTTCTGTACACCGCCGGCCCCCCGAAAGAGTCCGCCTGTTCTCTTGCGGTCTCCTCGTTGACATCGCAGAACGCCTGCAGCACCACCTCCCCCGCCTCCGCCAACGGCTTCAGAGCCGGCAGGTGCGCCCTGACGGTGATATAACCCAAACCGATAAATCCGAGTCGAACGGGTTTCATCTGCTTCCTCCTCCTCCCGTGTCCGGTCGCATGGATCACCTGCAGATTTCGGACGTCTGAGATCCGTGAAGACTTCGACGTTCAAAAGGTGAGTTGTTGCTGCGACGATTAATTCTCTTCGATTAACCGTATCAGTTCGTCGTCGAGGTAACGGCCGTCGGAGACCGCCACCGAGCGCTCCAGCTCCTCGACGCTGTCCACACCCGACAGGATGATCGACACTCGCGGGTCCGACAACAGATAGCGCAGCCCCGCGTCCACGGGGTCCAGGTCGCGCTCCTGCAGCAGCGTCTCTACCTGTTCCTGCCTCTCGAAAAGGTCGGCAAAGCGCCCTTGCTGACGCCAGTGATCTCGTTTGGATCCCAGCAGACCACCGTGCAGGGGCGACGCCGCAATCACGGCCACATCCCGTTCGTCCGCCGTGGGCACGAGCACATCCTTAGCCTCCTGGACCAACAGGTCGTATTTGCAGAAGGTGATGACCGAGACGAAGTCGTCCGACTCCGCCAGGATATCGCGCATGAGCGGCAGGTCGGACCCGGTGAGGCCGATGAAGGTGGCCAGGCCCTGCTCCCGGATCTCCAGCAGCGCCTCCAGGGTCCGTCCCTTGCCAAAGACCCCCTCCCATCCCGCCTGCTCCGACTCGTGGATCTGCACCAGGTCGACGCGATCCCGCTGAAGACGCTGAAGGCTCGCCTCGAAACCGCGCCACACCGTGTCGCGGGTGTAGTCGAAGGGCTCGGGGAAATACCCGACCTTCGTGGCCAGATAGTAGTCCTGGGTCACACCTTTGAGCGCGTGACCGAGAACTTCCTCGCTGCGTCCCTTGCCGTACAGCGGCGCCGTGTCGAAGTAGTTGACTCCCAGCTCCAGCGCCCGCTCCACCACTCCCACGCCGTGGGACACCGGCAACAGCCCCATCTCCGGACGCCCGTAGAACCAGGATCCCCCCAAACCGATCTCACTCACCTGCCAGTCGGTCTTGCCGAAGCGTCGATATTTCACCGCTTTCTCCTGTGTCAGTGATACAATCTCAAGGATTACAATCAATGCACGACCCCGACGAGGCGCGTTCCACCGCTGCCGCACCGGAGGTGAGACTGTGCCGGACGCGGGGTCCGCTTGCCACTTCGCCAGATCTCCACCCCTGGCGACGGACAGGCGTCTGTATTGGCGCTGTCCCGATCGACCGGGGCCTGACCGAATCTCAATTCGGGCTGCGTTCGCCTCTATCTAGGCGGGGCATCCCCGTCAGCAACGGTAGCGGTCGCACCCCTGCCCGTCAACTGCCTGGGAGACTCCTTGACGGTGCTGCCTGCAAACGCCGATCTTGTCAGCTGATATGGCACACTATCGCGGTGTTACAATAGCAGGCGAACCCGTCGAAGTAAGCGTCGACGGCACCAAGATCGTCTCCGTCCAACCGATTCCCGCGGCGGCAAACCTGCCCCTCATTGCCCCGCCGCTGGTCGACCTGCAGCAGAACGGTGCCCTCGGCCTCTCCTTCAATGGAGCCCACGAGCACCCGGAAGTTCTCGATGTCGTCGCCGATCACGCCCTGCGCCACGGCGTCGGTCGCATCCTGGCCACGGTCACTACCCAGGCCCTGCAAGACAGCATCGAATCCCTGCGCGTCATGGCCTCCCGGCTCGACAGCGACGCGCGCCTTGCCCGCATCTACCCCGGCTTCCACTTCGAGGGAAACTATCTTTCACGAGAGTTCGGCTGGCGTGGGGCACACGCCGCGGAATACATGAGAAATCCGGAGTGGCGGGAATGGCAGGCACTCGACGCCGCCGCCGACGGTCGCATCCGCATCTTCAACATCGACCCCTCGCTGCCGCACGCCATGGAGACGATCCGTCAGGCTGCCGCGAAGGGCTTTGTCGTATCCATGGCTCACTGCGGGCCCGACGCCGACACCATCCACGCCGCTGTCGACGCGGGCGCGCGAATGGTCACCCACCTGGGCAACGGCGCGCCGCCGACCATTCACCGCCACCACAACCCCTTCTGGAGCTGGCTCGCCGAGCCGCGACTCAACATCGGCCTCATCGCCGACGGCTTTCACCTGCCCGGCGATTTTCTACTGGCCGCCATCGCCGCCAAGGGACGCGACCAGGCGTTCCTGGTTTCGGATTCGGCCCACACCGCCGGTCTGCCGCCGGGCCGTTACCAGGACCGCGAGATCGAGGAGGGCGGACTCACCCACGTGCTCGACAATCGCGAGATCCTCGCTGGCGCCTGGCATCAGGCCGATCGCTGCGTCGAGCGCATGTGCGAACTGGGATGGTCGCTGGCAGACGCCTGGCGCCAGCAGAGCGTGGTGCCGGCCGCGATTGCGCAATTGGAGCTACCTCGAATCGAAGCGGGCGAAGATGCCGAGTTCGCCATCAGCCGCTGGACGGAGGAGGGTTTGCGGTTGGAGCAGGTCGTGTTCCTTGGCGAAGAGCTGCTGCGCGAGCCGGTCCACCCGCGGATGGCGTAGCGACTGTCGGGGCCTGACCCGCCAGAACGTCATGGTCTGCGCTTGACGTGTCCCGCCTCCCCCCAGACATTTAGCAGGCATAGAATGCATCACAAAGGAGGCGTAAAGTGAGGCAGATTACCGTCCGAGGGATTCCGGATGATCTTCAGCGAGAAATCCAGTCCCGCGCGCGAGGACGAGAGCCCCTCAAAGTTCGCCTGGAGGGTCCTGTCTGCTGGGGTACGACACGCATTTCGAGCATGTTCCGGGTCTGATTGTCGAGTCACCCTGAATTTCGTCAGGCACCGGATCCGAGTGCGGCGATGCACACCACCGTTGCGAATCCGGCACGCTGCGATGGAAAGGAAGGAAGGATCGCAATGGATTTTCTCTGGAGCGGCCTTTGGCAGGTCGTAACCCCCT
>Ga0066376_10006100_pt1 | contig 10001 bp, 9 predicted proteins | sample Knorr_S15_td_Bot_FD_77009 | JGI IMG/M metagenome (GOLD analysis project Ga0066376, IMG submission 77009) | Marine microbial communities from Southern Atlantic Ocean transect - Knorr_S15_td_Bottom_ad_5009_LV_A | ecosystem: Environmental > Aquatic > Marine > Oceanic | place: Southern Atlantic... | reverse complement strand
GTGGCCCGACGAATATCTCGAATAGTCTTCTGGGCACTGCTTTTCTTTCTCATCATCACTTCCTCTTGGAGTTAACGATGAGCCAATACTGTCTCTTAGGCAATTAGGGGATTATGTCCAACTTGGGCTGACGGGATACAATTCCCATTCCGGTGTCGGCAATTTTGACCAGGTCATCGTTTCCAACTATCTCATCATTGATGGTAACTCTGCCGCCCGGGGCCGTGTACTTTATTGCATTGTCCAGTAAATTGCCGATCAATCGTTGCAAGAACTGCTTATTACCGTTGATCAATATTTGCGGCTGAATCTGACTCTCGAGCTCGATTTTGCTCTCGGCTGCCAGCGCTTGATAAAGCTCACAGGCATCGTTGATGAACTCAGTAAAATTCACTATCTCCATATTGTGGATCAGTCCGGCCTCGGTTTCGGCCAGATCTAGCATGGTATCAACCAGATGCAGCAATTGATCGCACTCTTCGATAGTGCTTCCAGCGAGTTGCCGGTACTCAGATGCATCGTGTTCGCCGGCCAGCCAGCGATGCCGGCCTGAATATCATGGCTAAGGTCATTATCTACACCGCGAATAAATTGAAGTAACGATTGCGCAATAGTTTTACCGACCCGTTTCCGCAGCCGACACACGCGCGCGTCTACTACATTATCGGAATCCAGCTTTGCTGCGCTCGTTCTATCGATTGCACTATTGAATTGGCCAGACACATACCCAACTTCTTTTAGACCTTATATTCCAAAATCCGCCATCTTTAACTCGTTCTCAATTGGCAGCTCAGGCCTGGCCTTGTCGTGGCTGTCAATTATTATAGAACGAACCTTTATCCAGTTTATCATATTCCCTGCTTACGCATTGTCGTCGAAACCATGCAAACATTACCATTTGGTAATCGAAATGCAGATCTTGAGAAAGGGGACGGAGAGATTATTTCTTAACCAATCTCACAACTGGTCAAACAAAATCCCTCCGTTCCCTTTAATAGCAGTGATACAAGGGGCTCCTTGCAATCGTAGCTACAGCGTCGATGGCTCCGTCTCCCAGGCGAGATAGATTTCCTCGGGGATAAAATACATGTGCACCGTGTAGCTTCCTCTCTTCGACCCACCGGGTCCGAAATGCAAGACGTGGACGTTGTCGATGGGAGGGATGGGGAGACCACCCAGTGGTATCGCCGCAGGCCAGGAAACGCCGTTCACAAAATCCTGTTGGCTGAAGACATATTCGATAAAGATGAGCTTGCCAGCCGCCTCGCCATAGATGACCCCGACGTCTCCAGTTGCGGCCGGTTGGCGAGAGAACGTCGGATCAGTGCCTGGAGCTGAAATGTCAATGAAATGGCGGCCCATGCATGGACAGAAACGGGTCTCGGGAATGTGGTCGCGGGCGAATACTTCGTACTCTCTCGGCCGGCTCGTGGCCAAGGAGACCGATCACGACTACCCATGCCCCAACACGGATTCGCGCCGAATCCATGGCCTGCAACGAATCGAACCTGTTCGCGATATTATCAAGCATGCTCACAATTGTACCTCCATCGGCGGACGTCAGATATAGGAGTAGGAACCTAAGCCGTCCACACCGTATTCCCGTTGCAAGTAGGCCAACGCCAGATCGGTGTCACGTTGAACGATATAATGTGGGCGAACTGAAGTTACCAGCCGTCGCTTGGTACGGGGCCCCAGATCCAGCGCTGCTACCCATGGTCAATTAGGCAAGCTGGCTTGCTACCAAAGAGGTTTACTCATGGTTTCAACATAGGGAGAAAACATGATGTTGAAGCTGACGCTTATTCGTGCCTGAGGACTCTGGTTGGCATCTACCGAATGTTGAAGCCAAGAAGGGAAGAGAAGAAACATACCATTCTTTACCTTTACTACCACTTGATCGGTATTTTCAGTGCTTAGCTCTGTCACAGGTGGTCGAATTATTCCGGTTTGAACTCGTGGATCATGGAAATTGATGGCATCTGAACCCTCATCCGTCTGCACATAATAGACACCGCTAAGAAAATTATTCGGATGGCTATGTATTTTATGGATGCTTCCTGTCGCATTCATGTTGGCCCAACAGCCTGTTATTTCAATACCTTCATAGCCAACCTTCAAAAACGCGAGAACACTTTTCGTCACTTCCTTGACCAGGGAGATCAACTCTCCAAATTCGGGCAATTTATGCAAGTCCCCATCCGATTGCCAGCTTATATCCTGATCAACTTCAGGTTTTGATTGCCTCAGTGTATTGAGCTTCTTAACAATTTCAGCATTCAATGTCTGGTAAATTTGTTCCTTGATCATTGTTTGCCAGACAAATGTCGGAAACATGGAGATAATCTCACGACTTTCAAATTTTCCATTCTCATTCTCCATCATAGAGGCTCCCTGGATAGCAGTTTAGTATCGAAACCGACCAATCTCTTGCTTTTAAAATAAGTACATTGACTACACTCGTTACCTAATTTATACCTAGCACACAACTCGGATAGAAGTGATAGCTTTATACCATCGTGGCGAGAATATCCTGCTGCCATACCCTGAGCTATCCGCTAACTTAAAATGGGACATTCTATGAAATATCCGGTTATCTTGAAATATCTGATGCCGGATGGATCGACTGCCGTGCAAATGGTGAGGATATCTGGAGGTACATTTCTCAGGGTCGATGAGAATGGAGAACCTGTGAGCGAGGTAGAGGTATCTGATTTCACCATGGGTCGTTATGTTGTCACTTTTGAACAATATGATCGTTTTGCCAAATCAACAGATAGAAAGCTTCCCGGCGCGTGTGGTTGGGGAAGAGGGAATCGACCCATCATGAAAATCAGCTGGCATGATGCCATGGCTTATACGCAATGGCTTAGTGACAAGGCGGGAGAAAATTTTCGTCTGCCCACTGAAGCGGAATGGGAATATGCCTGTCGAGCAGGAACCAAGACAGATTATTCTTTTGGTGCAAATATTACTGAAGAACAGGTGAATTTCAACAGAGTAGAGAATAAGACAATGCCGGTTGGAAGCTATCAACGAAACTCATTTGGTCTCTATGAAATGCATGGTAATGTTTGGGAGTGGTGTGCGGATTGGTACGACGAATATCCGTCGGGAAAGGTGAGAGATCCCAAGGGGCCAGATACTGGCGAGATGCGCGTGTTGCGTGGGGGTTCCTGGTTCGTCAATGCATGGTACACACGTTCGTTTAGCCGAGCCTGCGACGGGCCAGGGGAGCGGGACCATAGCCGAGGTTTCCGTCTGGCCGGAAACTAAATACTGATGTACCTTGCTTGCCTGCGCGGGTTGGAAATATATGGTGGTGTTATAGATAAACTCAGCGGGCATTTTCCCGGACGGCTCGTCCCCCTCGGCGTTATTACCCGTGTCGCCCCTTAGTTTGTCGGGTTCGTGCCGCGTGTGCGTGCCAGCCACTCTGCCAGCGGTTCGACGTCGCTGATTGGCAGCGCCGCTCCCCGCCCAATCATGGCGAGCAGTAGCGAGCGCCACTGCTCCTCGTTCGCGCGGGCCTCCTGCACCCGGTCCAGGGAGTGGCAGGCTTCGCAGGTTCCGGCCAGAATGGCCTCAGCACCTGCGTCTACAAGGAAGTCCGCTTCTGTAAGGACCCTGGGCACGTACTCCCGTGGGAAAGGAGTCGACTCGGGACCGAACTGCTCAACCAGCCAGTCAAGCAGGATCGCTTTGTCGGCGTCGGCAATCACCGCGCTCTGGACCAAGCCGCTCGACGCCGTCTTCATTCTCTCGATGATTTCGTCCCAGCCCGCGTGGTCCAACGCATAGTAACCATACTCATCGATCCCATGGCAGGCGGTGCAACTTCTTAAGATCACGTCCCGTGCCGGACCCGTAGGCAGTGTGACGTCGGGCCGGGCCGGTCGCGCGTTGTTGGTGAATTGCGCCGCTGCCGGAACCGCAGCCATGCCGATAACCGCCACAACGGCCAGACACAACACCGCTTGCCCGAATTGAAGTTTCATCGATGTTCCTCTGCTCACACCAGGGGCACCGTTCCGGTGCTCTCGCCGATGCTGTCCCGCTCAATGCCGTACATGTGCAGAATACTCAAGAGCAGGTTGGCGCAGCGCTGGGTGTTGTCTGGGAACACCAGGTGGCGATTCCCCGGAAAGGTTCCGTCGATCCCGCCGAGAAGAATGGTCGGCACCTTCTCGTGCGCATGCCGGTGCGAGTTACCCATGTTGCTGCCCTTGTAGATCAGTACATGATCCAGCAAATTGCCGTCGCCGTCGGGAGTGTTCTGCAGCTTCTCGGCAAAGTACGCCAGATTCTCAACGTGATAGCGGTTGACCAGCGCGTAGCCCGCCTTGTTCGCCGGGATGTCTCCGTGATGCGAGATCCCGTGCCAGCCTCCGATAAAACCCGCTTCCGGGAACGTAGTGCCCGAAAGATCACGTCCCAACATCAACGTCGCCGCGCGGGTAATGTCGGCCTGGAAAGCCAGCACCATCAGGTCGTACATGATCTTGAAATGAACATCTTTGCTCTCGGGTATACCAAACGGCACTTCCGCGGTAACCTCGGCGGCCGGATTGTTGGTCGCATTGCGGATCCGGCGCTCGATCTCACGGAGGTGGTCCAGATAGTCATCGAGTCGGGCTCTATCGCCTGGCCCGAGATCTTTCTTGAAGCGCGGGATCTCGTGCGTCACCGAGTCCAGAATGCTGGCGCTCTGCAGTCGTCCCGCACGTCGTTCTTCCGGGCTCGATCCGTCGCCAAACATGCGCTCGAATACCATCCGCGGATTGACTTCCGTGGGCAGGGGCGTCGTTGGGTTGGCCCAGGAAATCGAATTCGTATAGGCGCAGCTGTACCCCCAGTTGCAATTACCGCTGTTGTGGCTGGCATCCTCGACGCCGAGCTGAATCGATGACAAGAGCGTGTCATGGCCGTACTTTTGAGCAATCAGCTGATCGATCGTGACGCCAAGATACGGGCTTACAGCATCCCGTCTTGGACGCGCGCCGGACAGAAGAACCGCGCCGCGTGCATGGTTTCCTCCGGGCTCTTCTGACGTGGAATACGCAGCCGTGGAATCGAGACCGCTAATCAGGACAGTGCGATCACGGAACCGCTCGAGCGGCTTGGTGATGAAGGAGAACTCGAAATCTTTTCCTTCATCGACGGGACTCCAATACCCTGGCGCCGCGCCATGGGGATGCCAGATACCCACAAAGCGTTTCACGGTCGCAGCCGCTGTCTGCGCCTGAGCCGTCAACGCCGGCACCATCGCCTCGAGAAAGGGCAGGGCCAGGGTCACACCGACACCGCGCAAAAAAGTGCGGCGGGGGATATGCTTCTTTGTTATGAACATAATCGGCCTCCTCTATCCAGTCCTGATCAATAGATCCTATCTTAATTCGGCACTCGTCTCTGCAGATTTTGTCCGCATCTGAAAGGGATCGCTGTTGACGATACCCATCAAGATTGAAGAGAACCGGTAATCATTCTGTTCGGCGTCGCGCACGATTGAGCGAACCACAGGCATGTCAAAGTACTCGACGCCCCGCCCCAAGCCGTAAGTCATCAGCTTCTCCGTCACCATGCGCACGAACTGTGGGGAGTATTTGAGCAGGGCTTCCCTCAACTCCGATGGACCGCTGACCTCGCTGCCGTCCCACAACTCTACAGCCGAATCGATCAAGTTGCCTTCGTCGCCACCATCGTGTGTCCGCCACTTCGCATCCGCGGTAAAGTTTTCCAAGGCAAAACCAATAGGATCCATGAGCCTGTGGCAACTCGCACACGGCTCCTCGGCCCGGTGTCGGGTCATCTGTTCCCGCAGGGTGAGGACTCGTCCCGGCCCTTCGGCGTCGGTCTCCTCCAGCGCCGGCACGTTCGCCGGAGGTTCGGGCGGCGGCGTTCCCAGAATATTTTCCAGGACCCAGACACCCCGTTTGACCGGCGAGGTGCGGTTGTTCTGCACCCATGTCGTCGACAGGAAGCTGCCGTGACCCAGCAAACCGCGACGGTAGTCCAGTTCCGGCCCGAGATCGACACGTCGAAAACGAGATCCGTAGATGTTGGGGATGCCGTAGTGTCGGGCCAGCCTCTCGTTCAGAAAGGTATAGTCCGCAGTCAGCATCTCCAGAACATTGAGATCCTCGCGCATGATCGTTTCGAAGAGCAGTTCTGTCTCGCGCGCGAATCCTTGCCGCAGCTCGTCGTCCCAATCTGGAAACTCAGTCTGCGCCGGGGCGGTCGTCGACAGGTTCCGCAGATAGAGCCATTGCTGCGCGAAGTTCTTGACCAGACTCTCCGAGCGTGGATCGGCAAGCATGCGATCTACCTGCTGCTCGAGCATGACTGGATCGCTGAGCCTGCCCTGGCTGGCCACCTCGATCAACTCGTCGTCCGGGATGCTGCTCCACAGGAAGAATGACAGGCGCGAAGCCAGTTCCAGATCGCTGATGCGGTAGGTCTCTCCCAGCCTCCATTCGACCGGTTCTCGTTCCACCCGAACGAGGAACTGCGGACTCGCCAGCAGCCGGCGCAGCGCCATCTCGATACCGTCATCAAAGGTGCCGATCTTGCGCCCTTCGCCATAGAACAACATTAAGGTTTCCAGATCGTCGGTCGTTACAGGTCGGCGATACGCGCGTCGTGCCAATGTTGACAGGATTTCCTCGGCGCAGGACTCTTCTTCTGAGGCACTGGACGGCCGGCACGAAAAAATCTTACGTATACTCGGCGAATCGGTGGGTCGCGTGGGATTGAACGGCCCTTCCACTCGTAGCGCACCGATGATGGGGTAATTGCTCAGTTCGCGAACACGTCCATTCTCCAGAGACTTGCGTTCGAAGTGCTGGACCACATCGAGGCTCGGTCGATAATTGGTGGCAACGAATGTGGCCCCCACCAGGCGGGATCCGGCCTTGACTGGAAGCGTGACCTCGAGTTGGCCGTCGGCAGCCGAGGTCATTCCAGCGTTTGCCCCCATTCCGCTGTAGACCCAGGAATAAACTCTTTCGCCGTCGATGCTCAGTTCGAATTGTTCGTTGGGAATGTAGGTACCCACACCCATATTACGGACCGTAAAGGTGTACTCGCCATCGGCTGGGAATACGTGGGTGACGGCCATTCCGCCACGGGTGCCGAACGGCATTCCTTGGATCTGCATGTTCTGCGAACTGTCGGTCCGTTTGATGTACAGGCTTTCGGTCGGTGTATTCCAGAATCCCACCGCCATCCGCGAGATCTTGGTCGCCGCAGTCACATAGGTCTCAACCAGCGTCGGCGATATCGTCAACGAACCGGCAATGTTGTCGAAACCGCGGCTCGAATCGTCTGTGGGAAGGAACATCGCCGCATCGATCTCCAGATCCAGCAAATCGCGTATCGCGTTGGCGTATTCGGTTCGATTCAGCCGATGCAGAATCTTCGTTCCCGGATTCAGCTCCGCCTTGCTATCGATTTCGTTTTCAAGGAAGTCCCTGAGGCCGTTGTAGTCGGCCAGGGAGGGCCGGGGCATGCCCGGAGGGGGCATCATACCGGCCCGCAGCTTACGGATGACCTTCTCCCAGAGTTCGGCATCCTGGCTGACCAACGCCAGGTCGAGGTTTTCGAGCGAAAGATTGGCGGTTCGATTCTGCTCGTTGTGACAGTAGACGCAGTATTGTTCCAAAACCGTCGCATGGGCAGCGACATCCACTGTGGTAAGGGTCGACCCCTGTTCCGGGGCGGCTTCCCCGCAGCCGTAAAACACGGGCAGAATCGCTATACAGACGCACAATACAGAATTCCTCATCTGGCACCTCGTTCGCACAGTCGCCTCCAGTCTGTACTATCCGTCGAACAAACCGGGTTCGCAAGCGATTTTTGGGCTATTTCCCTGGCTACCGGATGTTCCATAAGGTTTTTGTTGTCAATCACTAAGGGGAATGATAGAAGTAAACTCCATAGCTTGGCAGAGCCTTCAAATGCCGCATGTTCGAGGAGACCACAATGGGTATGAAACACGGCCTGGCATTCTCATTGATCCTGCTTCTGGCGGTGGTCGGTCCGGCTGCCGCCAACGAGGTGGCGGACGCAGCGATGAACCGCGACCTGGAAGCGGTCCGCTCGTTGCTCGAGCTGAAAGCCACAGAGACCGGCCTCGAAATTGAACGCCTGCGTGACTTCCTTAACTACGTCAATGCGCCTCAGATCGATGGCACCACGGCACTCCACTGGGCCGTCAATCACGACGACTTCAAAATAGCGGATCTACTGCTAGGTGCTGGCGCCACCGTGTCCGCAATTAACCGCACGGGCGTCACACCCATGCGCCTGGCCGCCATCAATGGCCGCATGGCCATGATCGAAAGACTCCTCGACGCCGGAGCGGACGCTAACGCCGCTCTGACCGAATACGGTGATACGGCACTCATGATGGCCGCCCGCACCGGCTCAGTCGATGCGATCCAGATGCTGCTGGACCGTGGCGCCGAGATTGACGCAGTCGAAACCTGGGGTGGAACCAGCGCTCTGATGTGGGCCATTTCAGAGCACCACGTCGGAGCCGCAAGTATGCTGATCGAAGCTGGCGCAAGCTTGACCGTTCGATCCAAATTCGTATCAGTCGCGAACCGCCGCGGCGCCGAAGGAACTGTTCCCGAAGACGCTGATCCGGATGCCGATCCGGTCGGCTATGCCAACGGAGGATTCACTCCGCTTTTGTTTGCCGCCCGCGAAGGTCAGATCGACTCCGCCCGGCGCTTGGTTGAGGCGGGGGCAGACATCAACGCAATCGCCGCCGATGGCAAGAACGCGCTTGGACTGGCGATCTATAACGGCCATTTCGAGCTGGCGTCATTCCTGGTCGAGAACGACACGGACGTGAATCGTGCCGATGCGGAGGGATTTCCGCCGCTGTTCTGGGCGGTGGATCGCCGCAACATGGAGTGGAACCCGGGATTCCCCTATGTCGAAAAGACCGACCCCCTGCCACTGATACGGCAGCTCCTTGACGCAGGGGCCGACCCGAATACGTTCGTTAACAACACCCCGCGATCCCGGCGCAACTTCGGAGGTTCGCCGCGGACCTTATTTGCGACCTCGCTGATGCGGGCCGCGTACTCTGCCGATGTCGAGCTGGTTCAACTGCTGCTGGATTACGGCGCGGATCCTTTAGTTCTCAATACCGACAACGAGAACGCGCTAATCGCGGCGTCCGGTTACGCCTGGATCGACGGTTACAGCCAGGGACGGTCGACAGAAGAACGACTCGCCACGATTAAGCTGCTGGTGGGACTGGGTGCGGACGTGAACTGGGCGTGCGACCACGGGATCACGCCGCTGATGATGGCCGCAAACTTCGGAGAGGTCGAACTCATTCAGTACCTGGTCGACCAGGGCGCCGACCTGTCCGCGCACGACCTGGGTAAGAAGAACAACGGCGCGTTCGGTGGCAGCATCGAACCGCTGATGCCCATCGATTACGCGATCGGCGTGGGAAGCTTCCGGCCCAACAACGCCATCCTTCACATGGAAGCAGCGACCGCTCTGATGACGCAAATGATGACCGATCGCGGGATCGTGCACACGACCTCGGAATGCACACTTCGCGCCTTCTCCTGCGGCAGCGTCGACCCGCAGGGATCAACTGCGGCAGAGATTGCGATCACGCGCTCGGTTCAGGTCGGGAATCAGGTCGAAGGTATTACCGGAGGCCTGGAAGTGGAAGTGGAAGAGGAGGAAAATGACCCGCCGAACCCGGAGTAACGTCATGCGCACACAGAAAGCAACACCGCTGCCCTGCTTCCTTATTCGCGGCATCCACTCTGGTTTTAATGCCGTCGATCGCCAAACCGGCTCAATTTTTGCTCTACACTAAATAATGATACGGGGGATTGCTCACAACAGTAGGCCGTTGTGAGGAGTAAGATAATGACAAGGATTTTTCGCCTCTTTTGCCTTGGGATTTTTCTGTCGTTGGCCCTGCCGACAACAGCGCAAGTCGGGCACCCAGCCAAGGGATCTTGGAC
>Ga0066376_10006098_pt1 | contig 10004 bp, 9 predicted proteins | sample Knorr_S15_td_Bot_FD_77009 | JGI IMG/M metagenome (GOLD analysis project Ga0066376, IMG submission 77009) | Marine microbial communities from Southern Atlantic Ocean transect - Knorr_S15_td_Bottom_ad_5009_LV_A | ecosystem: Environmental > Aquatic > Marine > Oceanic | place: Southern Atlantic... | reverse complement strand
GCGTGCCGTTGACCGCCACGGTCCGGCCAAACTCGGTAGCGACCACGACGACCGTGTTTTGCCAGTAGACTCCAAGTTCCTGTTTGAGTGCTGCTAGACCGGCGTCCAAGCCGCCGAGACGGCTCGCGAGAATGCCCTGGCCGGCGCCTTGGTTCGCATGAGTGTCCCAGCCGCCGGTATCGAGAACCGCAATTCCCGGCCCGTCGGGCGCCGACAGGAAACGGCCGGCCGCCCGGATCACGGGCCCTAGCTGACCTTGAGAGACGCCCGACGACAGCCTACGCGGACGGACGTGCAGACTGGAGATTGGACGCGCTAGCGGAAGCGGGCCTGCACGGATGCGAGCGCGTCGGCACCCGGACAGAGGGTCTCCAAGTCCAAGCTGCCGAGCGGCGTGGTCGTCGTATTATTAATTCCGTGCATATCCGGCTCACTCTCGTCGATGTAGAGCAGGCCGGTGACGATCTCGCCTTTGCGATGGTGGGAGCGAATATAGTCCAGCGCCGCACCACGATTATTCACACTGTAGTCCTTGCTGATCTTACGCAGCAAAATGCGGCTGCCGTCGTGCAACTCGACCGACATGACCTCGCCCTCATCGTATGCCGCCTTGATCTCCTCCGCCGGCGGCACATAGTCGAGGTGCACCGCACGATGGAAGAACCGTCGCGTGTAGGAGTAGCTTTTCGTGGAATCCTCGTGGTCGTTGAACGTGACGCAGGGCGATAGAACATCGACCAGAGCGAGTCCGTTGTGCTTGATTGCCGCCTTCAGCAGCGGTATCAATTGCTCCTTGTCACCGGAGAAGCTTCGGGCGACGAAAGTGCCCCCCTGAGCCATAGCCATCTGCACCGGATCGATCGGCTGCTGTTCATTGACCTCGCCTTTCTTCGCCTTGGAACCGACGTCCGCCGAGGCAGAGAACTGCCCCTTGGTCAACCCATAGACGCCGTTATTTTCGATCACATAGGTCATCTTCAAGTTGCGCCTGACCGCGTGAGCGAACTGTCCAAGGCCGATCGATAATGAATCGCCATCGCCTGAGACTCCCAGCAGACAGAGTTCTCTATTCGCCGCGCTGGCCCCGGTAGCGATCGACGGCATGCGGCCGTGAACGGAATTAAAACCGTGTGAGGCGCCAAGGAAGTACGCCGGCGTCTTCGAAGAACAGCCGATGCCGCTCAGTTTTGCGACGCGGTGCGGCGGAATGCTCAGCTCGAAGAAGGCCTGGACCAGAGCGGCCGTCACTGAGTCGTGACCGCAGCCGGCGCATAGCGTCGACATTCCTCCTTCGTAGTCGCGGATCGTAAAGCCCAACGCATTTCTAGTCAGGCCACCGTGAACGATTTTCGGTTTGGCAATATAGGTCACGCGGCCACTCCCTTAGCGACAGCTTGCTCGATCGCGCCAATGATACAGCGACAATCGATCGGTAGGCCGCTGTAGTTCAACACTGAAATCATGCGATTTTTCGGATAATCCGTTTCCAGCGTGAGCAGGCTCTTTAATTGTGCATCCCGATTCTGTTCAACGACGAACACGCGTTCATGTTGCTCGAGAAACTCCTCGACTTCGTCACTAAACGGAAACGCCCTGACGCGCAGGTAGTCGAGGTAAATGCCGCTAGCGGCGAGGTGTTCGATCGCCTCCTATACTGTAAAGTCACCGGCCACTACCGAGACGACTGCGATATCCGTCGGCTTTGGGGATTTACGGATCGCCGGCGCCGGCACGAGTGTGGCAGCCGTTTCCCATTTGAGACATAGGCGATCCACAACTTCCTGGTACTCGTCCGATTCCTCTGTGTACGCGCCGTACTTGTTGTGCCCTGAACCGCGGACGAAGTAGGCCCCTTTCGGATGAACGCCCGGATAAGTGCGGTAGGGAATTCCGTCGCCGTCAGGATCCAAATATCGATAAAAATTCTCGGCTTCCTCGAGTTCCTGCGCGCCTAGAACTTTGCCTCGATCGGCTCGATAGTCGTCGTCCCACTGGAGTTCCTCGCACATCCAGTCGTTCATGCCGATATCCAGATCCAAAAGTACGATCACAGGGGTCTGCAGCCGGTCCGCCAGATCGAACGCCGCGACGGCGTGTTCGAAGCACTCCTTCGGATTCGCGGGAAATAACAGAACATGGCGAGTATCGCCATGTGAGGCGTACGCCGCGGCGAGGATGTCCGCCTGCTGCGTTCGCGTCGGCATTCCCGTGGAGGGCCCAACACGCTGAACGTCGAATATGACCGCCGGTAGCTCTGCGAAATACGCGAAGCCGATGAACTCATTCATGAGCGAGAGGCCCGGGCCGCTGGTGGGCGTAAACGCGCGAGCACCGTTCCATGTGGCGCCGAGAACGATACCGATCGCCGACAACTCATCTTCTGCCTGAACGATGCAGTAATTTCGCTCGCCGGTCTCAGGGTCCTTTCTGAATCGTTCCGCGAAAGTCTTGAAACTATCCATGAGGCCCGTTGACGGCGTGATCGGATACCACGCCCCGACGGTGGCGCCGGCGTACACGCACCCTAGAGCCGAAGCCGTATTGCCGTCGATCATGATGTGCCCGCTGGTCTTGTCCATCGGTTCAACCCGCGTGACCAGTGGGCAGTCAAAGTGCTCCTTCGCGTACTCGAAGCCAAGCTCGATCGCCTCCATATTCGATGGAATGAGCGCCTTCTTGCCAGCGAACATCTCCTCGACGAGTTCTGAAATAACGTCGCGGTCCAGATTCAGAAGCGCCGCAAGCGAGCCGACATAAGCCATATTCTTCATAAGAATACGTGCCCGGGCATTCTTGAAATGCTCGTTGCACATTCGCGCCAGGGGCACACCAAGGATCGTAATGTCGGGGCGCGACAACACACTGTGACGTGGCCAGGTCGAGTCGTATAGCAGCGTGCCACCCGGGCTGACTTCTTTAAGGTCCTTCTGATAGGTCTGAGCGTTCATCGCGACCATGAGGTCGACATGACCGGAACGAGCCAAATGGCTGTCCTTCGTTATTCGGATCTCGTACCAAGTCGGTAACCCCTGGATGTTGCTCGGGAAGAAGTTCTTACCCATCACGGGAATTCCCATGCGGAAGATCACCTTCATGAGCAGGCCGTTGGCACTGGCGGAGCCGGTGCCGTTGACATTAGCCAGCCTTAGTACGAAGTCGTTTATCCTGCTTTTCGATCTTACAGACATCGCGCCTCGTCGTGCGCCATCTCGCCGATGGCATATGGGATATCAACTGTTGACTTCTGCATGTCCCAGGCTGCTGTCGGGCACCGCTCGGCACATAAACCACAATGGACACACAAATTTTCGTCCTTAATCATCACCCGCTCAGTTTGCTTGAGCGGCGCGGAGACGTAGAAGGGTTGCTCGGGATTGAGGACAGGGGACTTGAGATTGTTCTTTAGCGCTTGCTCGTCTTCGTTCGCCGAAATCGTTAAACAGTCAACCGGACAGATGTCGATGCAGGCGTCACACTCGATACATAGATCGGCAAAGAAGACGGTCTGAAGGTCGCAATTCAGACAGCGTTCGACCTCCTCGGCAGCCTGCTCCACAGAGAATCCCAACTCGACCTCGATGTTCAGCTGCTTGAATCGCTCCTTGAGATCCACACTGGGCATCAGCCGACGTGCGGCCGGATCGAAGTCGTTGCTGTAGCTCCACTCGTGCATACCCATCTTGGCGGTTTGCAGCGTTACACCGCGGGGCAGCCTCTCGGTCAGTGATTGCCCCTCACAGTACTTGTGGATGGAAATGGCTGCCTGATGGCCGTGTTCTACAGCCCAGATGATGTTCTTGGGCCCGAAGGCGGCGTCACCACCAAAGAACAGACCCGGAAGCGTCGATTCGAACGTAATTGGGTCGACGACGGGTACATCCCACCGATCGAACTCGATTCCGATGTCACGCTCGACCCAAGGGAAGGCGTTGTCCTGGCCGATGGCGAGCACGACGTCCTCACAGGGAAAGAATGCCTCTCCGACGACTCTCGTGTCGACGATGGCGCCGTTTTCGTCGAGGTCGTACTCCATTTTCTCGAAGTTCATACCGACCAGCTTGCCGTCCTCGAAAACGAATTCCTTCGGTGAGTGATTGACGACGATTTCGACCAGCTCTTCCTCTGCATCTTCCAGTTCCCAATCCGATGCCTTAAAGAAGCTACGTGGTTTGCGAGCCATGACTTTGACGTTCTTCGCCCCCAGACGCAGCGATGTCCGGCAGCAATCCATCGCGGTATTGCCGACACCGATGATCAATATGTTCTCGCCAATGCTGTCGACATGCTCGAACGCGACGGACTCGAGCCATTGGATGCCAATGTGGATATGGTCGCTGTCCTGGCGACCCGGAATCTCCAGATCCCTGCCTTTCGGCGCGCCACTGCCGACGAAAACGGCGTCATAGCCTTTCGCCAGAAGAGCCTGCAAGCTGTCTACGGGCGTCCCCAGGCGAACATCGACGCCCATGTCGATGATGTAGCTCATCTCCTCGTCCAGCACGCTGGCCGGCAGTCTGAACGACGGGATATTCGTCCGCATAAGCCCGCCGGCCTTGTCCAGGGCTTCATAGACCACGCATTCATAACCCAGCGGCATCAGGTCGTTAACGACTGCCAACGACGCGCAGCCGGCGCCGACCAGTGCGATACGTTTACCATTCTTTATCTCGGCGGCGACCGGCAGCCGATCCTGGATATCGCCGCGATTGTCGGCGGCTACTCGTTTGAGTCGGCAGATCGCTACCGGCTTGTCTTCGATACGTCCCCGGCGACAAGCAGGTTCACATGGCCGGTCGCACACCCGGCCCAGAATTCCCGGAGAAGCATTCGAGTCCCGATTGAGCATGTAGGCATCCGCGAAACGCCCTTGTGCGATCATACGGATGTACTCCGGCACATCCGTATGCGCCGGACACGCCCACTGACAATCGACGACACGATGAAAGTACTCGGTACCTGAGGTCTTGGTTGGTTCCATTAATGCGGCTCCGGAAGACTACCCGAGTGTGTTGCTACGACGTGAGAACGCAAAATACTCGGCACCGTCGAGGAGACGTTCAAACCCGGTCTCAGTAACGTGGACCAGCGAGTCGTCGTCGCCGGCTTCAAAGAACACGTCCGGCTGTGCCCGAAGACTCGAATCGACGACGGTCGGTATTCGATACCACGGGCCGATAGGCGGAACCGAGCCAACGACGCAATCGCAAAATAAATCATCCAAATCCTGCTCCTCTGCAATCGTCAGATGACGATGCAGTTCTGTTCGGAGCACCTCGAGATCAAGCGTACGGGTTGCTGGAGTCACCGCTAACAGATACCCCTGCGAATCCTTCAGCAAGACCGCCTTCGCCAGTCTCTCCGGAGAAATACCGGCCTCTCTGGCCGCAGCAGCCGATCCCGCTAGCGCCGCATGGCGCAGTATCTTGAAGTCGATGTCCTCGAAGACGAGGGCATCACCGACGGTGGTCGCGACGCTCATTCTCTCTATAGACCTCTCGGACTCGGGCGCCATTATAGACAAGCACGAACTCCCCACAAGGGCTTCGACAAAGGCTCGAACAGGAACCTACGAGCCTCGGAGCGAGTCTACTGAGGGAACATCGCCCGGGACCTCGGCGGTGACGATTCTTTTTGGTTAGAATGATCGGAAATGCCTCAGATTTGGCCCATTCTTAAAGACCGTCGCAGCGGAGGGGGACTCACGCTGCTGTGCTGCCTCTCGCTCGTAGCCGCTAGCCCCCCGGGCAGCGCTCAAGAACCCGAACCGGCCAACAGCTCGGAGGACTCGAAAAACGCGCCCTTTTCGTCCGCGGCCCTCGACGCGGAGGTTCTTAGCGCTGACACGGTCGCGGCGGGCGAAGCCTCGTTGGATGTGGTCGCTCGATTGGAAGCGGAGTTCATGCTCCGCGATCTCGTCGATGAGGAGCGCTACGAAGAAGCCATTCCCCTCGCCGAGCGACTGGTGGAACTGACCGAGGAAGAGCTTGGCATCGGCGTAGAGTTCGGCGTCGCGCTCAGCAACCTGGGGATTCTGCAACGGCGGGCAGGGCTCTACGAGCTGTCGGAAGAAAGCTTCCTGCGCTCAATAGATGTCATTCGAGACGCTGATGGCTTCTATACCGACGCAGTCATCAATCCGCTTATCGGTCTCGGCGTCAACTTCCAGGCAAGCGGTGCCTATTTCAACGCGGTAACAATATTCGAGGAAGCTCGCACGGTCAGTCGACGAGTCCACGGTCTGCTGAACGAGGGCCAGATAGAAATTCTCGATCACCTCTCTAACACGAGGATCGAGATGGAGCAGTATGCGGAGGCCGGCCAACATCAGTTAACTGCGCTGCACCTCCGGGAACGCATCTACGGCGCGGAGTCGATGGAGATTCTCCCAGCGATCTACAAATTTGCTCGCTGGTTACGGGCGGCCTACCGCTACAACGAGGAACGCCATCAGTACTCACGGGCGATGGGGATCATCCGTGAGCATGAGGGCGACATGAGCGAGTCAATGGTCCGAGCCTTGAGGGAAACGGGCAACAGCTTCCGGGTGCAGAAATATCCTGAGGGTCGTGGCATCAGCGCGCTTCGACGAGCACTGGAGATCGCCCTCGCTCCGGCGGAACCCGACAAGCTCATGGTCGCCGAGATTCTCGTTGATATCGGTGACTGGACCTTCGCGTTCAGCAAAGTGGGCCCGACGGGCGAAGAATACCTGCAGGCGTGGAATCTGCTTGGAGAACTCGAGAACGGCGCCGCGCTGCGTGCGGCCTGGTTTGACGAACCGAGTTATGTCCTTCGCGAGAACCCGAGTAATCGCGGCATCAGCGCTGCGAGTGAATCTGGCGTCCTGCCCGGGCATGTGTTGATTACATTCGACGTCACGGAATTCGGAAGAACTACCAACGTGACCGTCATCGAAGCCGTGCCCCCCGGGCTCAAGGATGATTCGACGGCGCGCGCGATCAACCGCTCCCGCTTCAGGCCGCGAATAGTCGATGGCGCGTTCGTGCGGGTACCCGGTCAGGCGCGGAACTTTATATTCCACTATCTGCCGAGAGACTGACCGCCGTCCTGAGCGATCCTCCGGGCTTCCCAAGTACGATGCAGGCTTGCGCGCTTCGGTCGACCATCTTAGCAGCCGCCGGGCTGGTACTCTGGCTTTCAGGGAGCGAGTGCCGGTCGCAGCAATCGTCGGCGATTGCGCCGGTAGCCACTCCAGCGTACTCAGCAAACGACGAAGAGGCGCAGGCACTGATCGAGTTGGGCGCTGTTCAAACCGAGTTAACTGAGTTCGAGTCGGCCGAACGTAATTATCTGGGCGGGATCGAGCGCCTGATCGAAGCGTACGGCGAATTCTCGTCACTATTGATCGACCCCTATCGCAGTCTCGCGCGAGTCTATCTGCTCGACGGCAGACACGCGGAAGCCCTGACGGTCCTGGAGCACGCGCAACATATCACCGACCGGAACTTCGGGCTGTTCAGCACCGAGCAGAGCGTCATATTGAATGAGCTGAGCCAGACCTACGAGGACTCCGGGGACACTCGCAGCGCCCAGGAGATTCAGCAGGAACGACTGGCCATCGGGCGCCGACGTCATGGTCAGGATGACCTGGACGTCATCCCGTATCACTACGATCTCGCGGCGTATTACGAGTTATCGCGAATGCGCGCCAAGGCGCGTGAGCAGTACGAAGCGGTTATCGAGATTCAGGAATCCCACTTCGACCGATATTCCGCCGAGCTGCTGAAGCCACTGCGCGGTCTGATTCGAATCGACATGCTGTCGGGCAACAGCAGTTCGGCACGGCGACGGCTCGAGGACATCCTCGAACTCGGTACCGATATTTCTGCGATCGAACGCGCTCAATCGCTCGCCGTGCTCGGAGATTGGGCGATGAGCTACGGACGACTCGAGAGGGGTTTGACCCGCTACCGGAACGCGTACGCGATTCTCGCTGCTGGGGACGCCGCCGCGGCCACGGCGCTTTTCTCGAGTCCGGCCCTGATTAACTTTATTCCGCCGCCGAGTCCGGTAGACCGGGCGAAAGGCATCAATGCGTATGCGTGGGGTACGGTCTCTGCGGTATTCGAGATCACGGCCGACGGCCGCGCGAGGAACGTCGAGATCGTTTCGGCAACGCCGCCCGGGCTCATGGATGCCCGATACAGACGTCGGCTCATGGAGAGTTACTTTCGCCCGCGTCTCGTCGCTGGCGAACCGGCTGCGACCCGCCAGGTGCGCTTCACTCACGAATTCCGTTATTTTCCCGCCGACTGATCACCGCAGCGTTCCGCATACGGCGGACGCGATAGTTGAGGACTACGCAAAGGGGCCGGCCTGGCCGCGAACCCCAGCGAGAAGTCGCGGCGAGGCCGACCTGGTCACTACGATGACGAGTTACGTCGCGTCGGGCGCGTGTCGCGCTGGCTCTGGCGACGATCGATACGCCGATCGGCCTGACGGCCGCTGCGGTCGAGACGGCGATCCGCCGCCGTACCGGCCCGATCCAAGCGCCGGCCGATCTGATTGCCCCGGCGATCGAGACGTCGGGCTGCGTCATCCCGGCCGGCGTCTGCGGCTCGGTCGGAACGCGTGTCGAGACGCTCGTTGACTCGGTCGCCTTGACGATCCAGCCGTTGCTCGATCCGATCACCGCGCCGATCGGCACGATTTTCAACTCGGTCGCCCGCGTCCTGGGCCATCGCGTTGCTGCCAATACACACTAAGGCAGTGCTCATCCATATCGTCGAATATCTCATGGTATGTCTCCCTGACAATGTCCATCCATCCTGTCGCCCCTACTAACGCTCGGACGACCGGACAGTTGACTTCAGATCCCCAATTGCGCGGTTATGTCCAAAAATCACTCGTCTGAACTTTTCTCAAGCTAGCCGCTCTTGGACGGCCCAGGCCTATGTATCCGGCTCGTGATGTGGCAAGTTCATCACGATAGGATGAGGCAATGACTGCGAACTCAATACTACTGATCGACGACGATACCGAACTCAGCGACATGCTGGCCGAGTACCTGCAACCCGAAGGTATGTCGATTACTGCGACGGCCACTGGGACCCAGGGACTGCGGCACGCGCAGCAGGAGGACTACGACCTCATCGTGCTCGATGTCATGCTGCCCGGCCTGTCGGGCTTCGACGTCCTGCGACAGCTGCGTGAGTCAGGCTCCCGGACGCCGGTCCTCATGCTCACGGCACGCGGCGATGACGTGGATCGAATCGTGGGGCTCGAGATGGGCGCAGATGACTATCTGCCAAAGCCGTTCAACCCTCGGGAACTGCTGGCACGCATCAAGGCGATTCTTCGTCGAACGAACGAAGTAGACGCCGAGGAGCCCAATGAAGCCGAGGTCGGCCCGTTCAAAGTACACATGAAACGCCGAGAGGCGTGGAAAGACGAGCAGCCCCTGAAACTCACGAACGCCGAGTTCGCGATTCTCGTGACGCTGATGCGCTCGGCCGGCGAAGTCGTGTCGCGAGAGGCGCTGACCCGCGCTGCTCTGGGACGACAGCTCTTGCCCGACGATCGCAGCCTCGACACGCATATCAGCAATTTGCGCAAAAAAGTTGCTGCGGGCGATAGCGGCGAATCGCTGATCCGGAGTATTCGTGGCAGTGGCTACATTCTGATTCCGGCGCCGGAGGCCTGATCCGATGAGCCTGTTCTGGAAGTTGTTCGCCTCGATCGGCGTCGCCATGGTCGTGATGCTTGTGGCAACCGCCTACATCAGCTACGAGCTGGCGAGCCGGACGTTCGACCAGGCCAATATCGAAGGCCGCGAACCGATTATTGAACAGGCGGCGGAAGTTCTCGCGCAGCGCGGCGAAAGAGGGCTGCGGGAATGGCTTCGGGATCACACGCGTGAGGCACCCCGAGAGATGGTATTGCTGATCGTGGACGAGAATGGCGATGAGCTTCTCGGCCGCGCCATGCCCGGAGAAGTACGGCGGCTTCTGGCTAGCGGAGTGCAGCGCGGTGGCCGCGGTGGC
>Ga0066376_10006095_pt1 | contig 10006 bp, 9 predicted proteins | sample Knorr_S15_td_Bot_FD_77009 | JGI IMG/M metagenome (GOLD analysis project Ga0066376, IMG submission 77009) | Marine microbial communities from Southern Atlantic Ocean transect - Knorr_S15_td_Bottom_ad_5009_LV_A | ecosystem: Environmental > Aquatic > Marine > Oceanic | place: Southern Atlantic... | reverse complement strand
GCTACATCATCAACAATGCGATGGCGGCCTTCGAGGAGGATCTCAAAGGATCGTTGACGGTTGGTAAGCTCGCGGACATTGCGGTTTTGGAGCGGGACATCATGTTTGTACCGGAAGCCGAGATCGCGGGTACGTTGGTCGACTTGACCATCGTGGGGGGCGAGGTGCGCTTTGAACGCCAAAACTGAGCTGTCCGGTCGGACACGGGGCTCCCGCGGACTCATCGCCCTGCTGGTGGCGGGTCTGGCGTCGACCGCCTGCACGATCGAACCCCGCGCGGAACGCGGCCGCGCGGACGCCGCCGCCGGCTTCACGCAGGGGCCCCTCAAGCAGATCATCCAACCAGAGGGCGTGCCACGACTCCCCGTGTTTTCCTCGGCGGTCCGCAGCGGAGACTACATCTTTCTCTCTGGGGCGATTGGCGCGTTGCCGGGGGTCACTCCCCCCACGCTCGTCGAAGGCGGCATCCAGGCAGAGGCCAGGATGGCGATGGACAATCTCGGCACCGTGCTCGTGGCCGCGGGAGCCGGATGGGAAGACGTAGTCAAATGCACCGTCTTCCTCGCCGACATGTCCGAGTATGCGGCTTTCAACGAGGTCTACGTCGGCTATTTCCCCTCGGATCCTCCAGCCCGGTCCGCGATGGCTGTGGCCGGGCTCGTATTCGACGCTCGCGTCGAAGTGGAGTGCATCGCGGCCGCAGAGGGAAACCTGTCGCGCTGATCCGGGTCTTGGTAACCTTGAAAGGTGCTCGGACGTATGGGATTCTGGTGTGGGGTCGCGTTTGGGGTGAGGAGTGGGAGGGAGGAGGATGAGCGTGCCAACGCAACAGGGGATGATGTTCACACGCTGTCTCTTCTGTCATAAACCGTTTCCGGAGAACGGTCAGCTCGCGCACATGTCGCGCGGGCGGCGTATCGCGTATGACCCGGTCAAGGGGCGCTTGTGGGCGGTCTGCGAAGGCTGCAACAGGTGGAACCTTTGCCCCATGTGAGGAACGCGAGGCTGCGCTGTACGAGCTCGAGCGCATCGCGCGGGACCACGCCAAGCTGCTCACTCAGACCGCCAATATCACGCTTCTGCACGCGGGTGGGATGACGCTCATCCGAGTCGGGGAGGCCGGACTCGTCGAGCAGGCGTGGTGGCGGTACGGGCGCGAGCTGCGCAAGCGCAAGGCTTCGTACGAGAGCAAGGGTTCCAAGGTCACCGCCTATAGGTTCGGCGCCATGGCCTACGTGAGCGAGATGATCGGGTTCACGGATGGCGATGTCGCGATCGATTGGGAAGACACGCCGGTAGCGGATATTCTGTGATGACGTCGCTTCGATTGGGCGGCTTGGCATGGACGCGAGACCTGCCCGCACTGTAAGAGCACGCTACGCGCGCTTCGCTACGACCTGGGGTGGTGGGTGTATCCGCTGCGCGGTCCCGACGGCAGACTCGGCGTCGGCGTCCCCTGTCAGCGCTGTGACCCTTGGACGCCCGACAAGGTCTACGAGCTTCACGGAGACGTAGCCGAGAACGTGCTACGCCGGCTGCTCGCGTACCAGAACATCGGCGGGGCCTCCGAGCGCCGGATCATCGACGCGGCTACCGCGATCGAGCAAGCTGGTTCGGCCGGCGAGTTTTCGCGGTCCGTGACCGATAACCATCAATCCCTCTGGAAAATGGGTGCTACGGGCACGATCGGTCTGGAGATCGCGCTCAACGAGTCGGTCGAGAAACGCATGCTCGACCTCGAGGTACGGGCGCTCGAGTTCCTCTGGAAGAGAGAAGAGGAGCTCGCGCGCATCATCGACCAGGAGTCGACGCCGCGGCGCCTGATCGAGTCTCACTTGCGCCGATTGCCCATCAAGCTGAAGCCCCGAATCGCACAGGCGGTGGCGGAGGTCGAAGGTCTGTCGCGATAGGCGAGGCGGTCGGGGTGTCCCGACCCAGCCTCGCCACCGCAAGTTGGCCACGGTATTATGCGGGATGAACGCTTTGTGTAGATCGTTCCTCGCCTTGGCTCTGGTCTCGTGCCTCTGGACCTCTCCAGCGTCCGCCCAGGGGCCGACGAAAACTGTGGCCGGCACGGTGGTCGACTCGGAAGGTCGACCGATCCGCGGGGTCATCGTCTTCATGGACGAAGGGCCGAGCTCTGTCACCACAGGCGCGGTGGGCGCGTTTCGGCTGGAGGGCATCACGCCCGGCGAACACGCGCTCAACGTTCGCATGGCAGGCTTCGCACCGCGCTCCTTCCGGCTGGTCTTCGCCGCGGGCGACCCGGAGCGCCGCGATGTCGGCGCCATCATGCTCGAGGCCGGACCCGACCCGAGAGCCACTCTGGCGGGTCAGGTAACAGGAGGGCTCGGGGGACAACCGATCGCGAACGCCGTGGTGGAGCTCAACGGCACGCGCGTGGCGTTGACCGACGAAGACGGCCTCTTCGTCGTGCCCGACATCGATATCGCTTGGGGTCCCAACCAACTCGAAGTACATCACCTCCAGTTCGACGACGTGGTCGACGAATTCTGGATCGCCAACCCGGATGAGACGCTCGAGTTTTATGTAGCGCTGGACGTCGAGCCGATCGAGCTGTCTGGCATCGTGGTCGAGACTCCCGCGACGCTGAACGAGATTCGCATGCGACCGTTCTACGAACGGCGTGAGAAAGGCATTGGGCACTTCATTACCCGCGACGACATCGTGGAGCGCGATGCCCGGAACTTCACCAACGCGCTGCGTGGCATTCCCGGAGTGCGCGTGGAATTTGGTGGACGCTACGGTGTTCAGGTTTTCATGACCCGTTCTCCCGCGACCCGAAATCAGTGCCCGTCGCCGGTGATTTATCTCGATGGCATGCTCATCGTGGACAACGGCGAGGAGATCGATTTGAACGGACTCGTGGACCCCGAGGCGGTGGAGGGCGTCGAGCTCTACTCGGGCCTCTCGATGCCCATCGAGTTCAATAGGAGTGGCAGTACTTGCGGTGTCATCGCGATTTGGACGCGCTGAGGACCGTTCGAGCCAGAGCCGGGCGGCCACAGATCTCGTCATCGAATTCACAACCAGGGAGAGGCCGTGTCTGACGCCATTACTCGCCGGGACTTCGTCTCGAATAGTTCAAAGCTCGCGATGGGCGCCATGATCGTTCCGCGCCCTGTGCTCGGGGGAGTCGGGTATCAAGCGCCGAGCGATACGCTCAACATCGCGATCGTGGGTGCGGGAGGCATGGGCGGTGAGAACGCCCAGCAGTTCGGCTCCGAAAACATCGTGGCGGTGTGTGATGTCGACCACGCCCTGGTCGCGCAAAAGGTCGAAGAGCGCACCACCAACGGCGACGGTGCCCCGCGAGAAGAAGGGCTGCGGTGGAAGGAGCAGTACACCAGTGCCGCCAAGTACACGGACTTCCGTGAGATGCTCGATCGACAGCGAGATATCGATGCGGTCCTGATCGCCACGCCGGACCACGCGCACGCGGTGATCGCCGCCGCGGCCATGCGGGCCGGCAAGCACGTGTACGTGCAGAAGCCGCTCACCTACACGGTGCACGAGGCTCGCGTTCTGCAAGAGTTGGCGGAGTCGACCGGCGTCGTCACGCAGATGGGGAACCAGGGACATTCGAGCGACGACGCGCGCCTCATCAACGAGTGGATCGCCGCGGGTGTGATCGGGAACGTACGTGAGGTCCACGTGTGGACGAACCGGCCCATCTGGTCTCAGGGCCTCTTACGGCCCGCGCCGTACCCCGAGGACTTCGTGCGCGATGCTCCCGATCGCTCTTGGTGGCCGGGTTCCATCGATGTGGCACACGCGGCCGGTCTCTGGGGAGACTTCCCGGTCCCGGATCACGTCGACTGGGATCTGTACCTGGGCCCGGTGGCGCGCGACGTCGAGTACCACCCGATCTACCACCCCTTCCACTGGAGGGGCTGGGTCGACTTCGGCGCGGGCGCATTGGGCGATATGGGCGCGCACCTGATCGATCACCCGTACTGGGCTCTGGGCCTGACGTATCCCACGTCGGTCGAGGCCACGTCATCGCCCTGGGGTGGGCCCAGTCGCGACCCGGTTTCGTACCCGATGGCGACCGTCGTGCACTACGAGTTTCCGGGTCGCGGCCTCATGCCTCCCGTGGACCTGCATTGGTACGATGGCGGACTCATGCCCCAGAGACCCAGCAGACTGCCGGCTGACGTGCGCCTCGAGCGCGAGGGGGGCGTGATCTTCGTGGGTGAGCGCGGCGTCCTGCTACACGAGACGTATGGACGGAACCCCCGGCTTTTCCCGGAAGGACTCGCTGAGGAAGCGGCGAAGGTGCCTCAGAGCTATACCCGCATCGAGACCAGCCACGAGATGAATTGGGCAAACGCCTGCAAGGGAGTGGGTGAAGCCACGTGTCCGTTCTCCTACGCGGCACCGCTGACCGAAGTGATGCTGCTTGGGCTGGTCGCGCTGCGCGCGGGTCAGGGCTTCAAGATAGAGTATGATGCCAAGCACATGAGGGTGACCAACTCCGAGCGGGCCAACGAGTACCTGGTGCGCGAGTATCGCGAAGGCTGGGCCCTGTGATTGCACGTCACTTGGTGACCGCGGCCGGCCTCACGCTGGTGGCGGTGCTCGGGGGCGCCCACGGAAGCGCTCAGGAGATGAACACGCTCACGAGCGCCGAGCAGGACGCCGGCTGGCGGCTTCTCTTCGATGGGCACTCGCTGGATGGGTGGCGCGGCTACAACCGCGACGACTTGCCCGGTAGCTGGGCGGTCGAGGAAGGGCTGCTGACCCGGGTGGGTCCGGGTGGAGACATCATCACCGAGGCCATCTTCGGCGATTTCGAACTGTCCATCGACTGGATGGTCGAGCCGGGCGGCAACAGTGGCATCTTCTACCGCGCGGTGGAGGGTGAGCAGCGGGTGTACCACAGCGCTCCCGAGATGCAGGTCCTCGATGATGAGCGCCACCCCGACGGACGTGCGGAAGTCACCAGCGCGGGGTCCAACTATGGGCTCCATGGCGTGGCGCGCGGGGTCGTGAAACCGGCGCAGCAGTGGAACGAGGCGCGCATCCTCGTGCGCGGTGCGCGCGTCGAGCACTGGCTCAACGGAACGAAGGTCGTCGAATACGAGCTGCGCGGCGAAGCGTGGGCTGACCTCGTGCGCAACAGCAAGTTCAACCAATGGCCTGCCTACGGGCAGGCGGATCGCGGCCACATCGGGCTGCAGGAGCACGGTGGTCGGGTCTGGTATCGCAACATCAAACTTCGAGAGCTGCATTGAGCGGGGTCGCCATTCTGGGAGCCGGCAATCTCGGGAGAGCTTTGGCGACCGGTTGGGTACGGGCCGGCCTCTTCGACGCCGGCGAGATCGCGCTCACCAGACGCGACTCCGATAAGTTGCACGACCTTGCCGAGTCCGGTCATCCGGTCGGCTCCGACAACGCCGCTACGGTCCGGAGCGCTGATGTGATCGTGCTCGCCGTTCAGCCCCAGCAACTGCATGCGCTCCTGGAGGAGATCGGCACCTCGCTGGAGCCTGAGCGGCATCGTGTGATCTCGGTGGCCTCAGGGGTATCGATCGGGCAGATTCGAGACGCGCTCGTTTCTTCCGCCGCGGGGATCGCTTCGGCCACCTCAGTCCCTGTGGTCCGCGCGATGCCCAATACCGCGGTCTCGATCGGGGAGTCGATGACGTGTCTGTGCTCTGACGGGGGCAGCGACGACGCGCTAGCGGAGGCGGTGGGGATGTTCGAGGCCGTCGGGCGAACTCTTGTGATCGAGGAGGAGATGATGGTGCCGGCCACCGCGCTCTGCGCCTGCGGTGTGGCGTTCTTCCTGCGGTGCGTGCGTGCGGCATCCCAGGGCGGCATCGAGATCGGCTTTCATCCGGAAGACGCGCTCTTGCTCGCGGCTCAGACCGCGAAGGGTGCCGCGGCTCTGGCTCTCGAGGAGGACACGCACCCAGAGGGAGAGATCGACCGCGTGACCACCCCGCGCGGCTGCACGATCGCGGGCCTGAACGAGATGGAGCATCAGGGGCTGAGTTCGGCCCTCATCCGCGGCATTACGGTCTCGGCTAGGGCGGCGGAGGGGCTGTATCGCTCCCAACGCTGAGTAGCTGGGACAGTTCATCGCTGAGCGCGGACGACCGGTAGGGCTTTTGTAAAAAGCGAACGGACTTGGCCCCGTCGAGCGCGCCGGCCGCGTCCGCAGGGTCGTATCCACTCGTAAAGAGCACGGGCAGATTCCGATCTGCGCGGCGGAGTACGTCGAAAACTTCTCTGCCGCCCATCCCCGGCATCGAGAGATCGAGCGCGATGGCATCGAGCCTACTCGACTCGCGATGATAGACCTCCAGCGCCTCCAGACCGTCCTCGGCCTCCAGTACCGTGAAGCCCGTCCGCTCCAAGGCCCGCCGGGTGAAGGCGCGCACCGCAGCCTCGTCGTCGACCACGAGCACGGTCCCCTCTCCGTCCTCGAGGACGCGCGCCCGGCGGTCGCGCACGCCGTTGGGAGCGACAGCCGCCTCGAGCGGGTGTGACACGCGGAAGATCGTGCCCTCACCGAGCTCGCTCTCCACCTCGATCGTGCCTCCGAGGCCTTTTACGATTCCGGTCACCGCTGCGAGCCCGAGCCCGCGACCGTGCTGCTTCGTCGTGTAGAAGGGCTCGAAGATTCGATCGAGATCGTCGGTGCTGATCCCACAACCCGAGTCGCGCACACACAGCACCGCGTTGGCCCTGCGCTGCCCACTGGCCGAAACCGTCGTCGATATCTCGACGCTTCCGGGCTGGTCTCCGATCGCTTGAGCCGCGTTCGTGACGAGGTTCATCTCGACCTGTGATATTTGCGCCGGATCGGCTCGCACATGTAGCTCTTCGGGGAAGAAGTCCCACTCGAGGCTGACCTTCTTGGGCAGTGACACCGCGATCAGGTTGGACATGTTGTCGATGGCGTGGTTCAGGTCCAGCGACTCGACCCGCAGGCTCGCGCGCCCGCCGTAGGCGAGCATCTGGTTGGTCAACTCCGCGGCCCGCTGCGAAGCGACCACCACTTCGCCGAGATGCTCACGGGCCTCATCCAGATCTTCTACCATGGTCTCGGCCGCGAGATCGGCGTGGCCGAGAATCACCGCGAGGATGTTGTTGAAGTCGTGGGCGATTCCGCCAGCCAGCACACCCAGACTGTCGAGTTTCTGCGCGTGGTGGAACTGGGCTTCGAGTCGCAGTCGCTCCGCTTCGACGCGTTTCCGCTCTGTGAGGTCGGTCGCGATCGTGCCCACCCCGAACGGGCGGTGCTCGTCGTCGGTCAGGGGAAACCACGCGCAAAGGTACGTGCGTCGGCCGTCCGGGGTGCTCCACACGATCTCACGCTCCACGACTTTGCCTTCAGCGATGGCGACGGCGCTCGCCTCGACCCATTCGGCCCGAATGTTCGCCGGTAGGTTGGGAGCCAACGGCCGCCTTTCGATCTCTTCGAGGGAGACGCCGATCAGGGAGAGCAGCGGCTGGCTCGCCACCAAGAGTCGGCCGTCCGGATGCGTGACAGAGATCAGCGCGGTCGAGTTGTCCATGATGGACTGAAGAAGGGCGCGACTCTCTTCGAGGGCCGACACGGTTGTCGTCGTGACCTGGATTTGCCCTTCGAGTTCGGAATAGAGGTCGCGCAGCTTACGGGTCATCGCGTTGAACGAGCGCGCCAAGTCTCCGACCTCGTCCGGGCCCCGCTCCGGGGTCCAGACCATGAAGTCGCCGCCCGCGACCATCGCCGCTGCCTCGCTGACCGCTGATACAGGCCGCGCCACGCTGAGGGCGATGAACCGCACTCCGACCATCAGAATCAGCGTCGCGCCGACCCCCCAGAAGATGATCGTCTGCAAGAGAGCGCTCGCCGGAGCGAATGCATCCTCCTGGCTGATTTCGACCATGAGCCCGAGCTCTCGCTCGGGGAGCCAGCGATAGGCGCCGATCACCGGAGCACCTCTGTAGTCGTCGTACATCCCGACTCCGGTCCGACCGGCGATCGCCGCTGCGATGCCCTCGCTTCGCAGGTCACGCGAATGCTCGGGTCGACCGAGGCGCCCTGCGGATAGGAAGTCCTGGGTGGGCGTGACCAGGTACGCCTCGGTTGGACGATCGCTGTTGTGACCCTGCGTGATCTCGTCCAGCCGATCGAGGGTCGAGGTGGGCGGCCGCGATCGCCAACGTGGCCGCCTCCGGGCCTCTCACGGGTGCGGCGACCGTCAGCGTCGGTTTTCCCTGACGCGGAGGCTGGATCGACGCTGTGCGCCCTCGCCACGTACCGCCCCTCCAGGAAGACGGCCTCCGAAGCGTGATCGTCTCCGATCCGCTTAGGAGCGGTGGAGCCGATGACAAGGCCGCTTTCGGCGGAGAGGAAGAACACTTCCTCGAAGTCCACGCCGGCCCGACGGGCCTCGGTCGCGATACGGGCCAGGTAACCGTTCTCCTCAGCGGCTGGGTCTTTGACAGGAGAGAGGGCCTCGGTCCGGAGTGCCGCGACTTCAGCCGTGAAGGCGATGAACTCGACCTGTTCCGTGACCCATCGGTTGATCTCACCCTCCTTGAGCGCCGATGTCGCGGCCAACTGCCGATAGACCGCGTCTCCTAGACTCCTCCTGGCCTCTCGGTAGGCGACCGTCGCGACGATCGTGAGCGTGACCAGCGAGAGGGCGAGAAACAGGGTGACCACCCGTGCCTCCAGCCTTTGCCCCCGTAGACTGAGAAGGCGGACAGGGGTGTTACCCATACTCAGGGCCGAGCGGCCGGAACGGTCACGATGCCGCCAACCGCTAAGGGCTGGGCCGAGGAAAGATGCGCGCGCATGAAGGTCATCGGGTCCTAGTCTCGGCACACAACCAGAGGACTTGAGCGGCATTACGGATTAATCACTAGCCGAGCCCGAATCGATGTCGAACGAACCGGCCTATCGTCCAAATCCTGGCTCGTTGTTCTCGCCACTCCGGAGAGGTTGCTATACCTTTTCAAGCGTGCCTTTCAACGGCGTCATGGCAATCTGTTCTTCGGCGGTAGTGGGCAGGAGTTGGGTATGAAGCATGTGAGAAGAGGGTCTGTGGGTTGGCTGGCGGCCGCAGCTTTCGCTGCGGCGCTGTGGGGAGTAGGTGGTCTCTCTGCTCAAGCGACCGAGGGCGTTTCGACCCTGCGCGGGACCGTTTTCGACAGCACGACGATGAGCCCCCTGCCGGGCGCTCGCGTCGTGGTGATGGGCACGACCGCAGTGGGCGTCTCCCGAGCCGACGGCAGCTTCCAGTTGGACAACGTGCCCGCAGGTGAGCACTGGGTCGCGTTCTTTCATGGGAGGCTGCAGTCGTTGGGGGTCAGCGCTCCGTCACGACGCGTCACGTTCTCGGAAAGCGGGACCGTAGATGTAGCGTTGGCGGTGCCATCCGAAGCGACCCTGCTCGTGGGCTGGTGCTTGTCCGAGCAGAGCCAGAGTGGTCACGCCGCGATCGCGGGGATCGTCACGGATTCGCTTACGGGAGTCGCGCTTCCGAGCGCGATCGTCAGAGCGGAGCTGGTGGACGCCAGATTCGGCGACGACCCGCCCGTAGAGGTTCGCACTGACGACTCGGGCTACTACCGGATCTGCTTGCTGCCCGCCGGCCGGCCCGTGAAGCTCCAGGCTCGGTTCGGCAGGAGCGGGGGCCGTAGCGTACAGGTGACGGTTCCGGTGGGCGGGTCATCGCTCCGGGATCTCATACTGTTGATGTCGGTGGCGGGGACTTTGAGGGGATCCGTTCTCGACTACCAGAGTGGCGAGCCTCTCGCGGGCGCCTCAGTGTCGGTGCTGGGCACCGATAGCCGGATCCTAACGGACTCGGTGGGCATGTTCATCCTCGGAGATCTTCCTCCAGGCCGGCATCTGGTTGTGACTCAGTCCCTTGGGTACGACTCGCGCACCGACTCGGTGACCGTCTTCAGTGAGGAGACCGTCGGCATCGAGGTGCGTATGGCGACCGGGGCACTCGAGATCGAGGGGCTCGTGGTTACG
>Ga0066376_10006094_pt1 | contig 10007 bp, 10 predicted proteins | sample Knorr_S15_td_Bot_FD_77009 | JGI IMG/M metagenome (GOLD analysis project Ga0066376, IMG submission 77009) | Marine microbial communities from Southern Atlantic Ocean transect - Knorr_S15_td_Bottom_ad_5009_LV_A | ecosystem: Environmental > Aquatic > Marine > Oceanic | place: Southern Atlantic... | reverse complement strand
TTCTTTTCCCTATCGGCAATCATCTTGTTTACCTGTTTATCCGTCAGCGTCGATAGCAGATCCTGCAGATACGGCTTGGGTCGAAATCGCACCGTCGAGCTCAACTTTGTCGCGGGTGTCTCAGCGTTGGTGACCAGAAAGGTCCCTAGTTGCGGAATAGTGATATTGCCGTTCTTTACCAGCGCTGCACATATCTCATGTTGAACAACGTCAATAATTTCCGCGGCTGATTCTATGGTTAATCCGATCTTTTCGGCGACCACCTTTTTTAAACTAGTTGTCTTTGCGGTTGGCGTCTGCTCAATAAGACGGATAAGCTTCGGCGCCGGTCGGAACAAGATGTGGACCCCCTTTTCGGTCGCCGCACAGGCTTCATCAAGAACCGAAAACTTGCCAAACAATGACAGATTCAATTGTTTTTCAGCAGCCAGTTTGTGGGGGGCGGCATCAAGAAACCTCTTCGTAAACGAGTGGATCCCACCGTGGGTATAGTCATCATAATAGGCACCACGAGCCTTGTTGAGGTTATCGGCAATCAGCGGAATAAGTTTTGAAATCGACATGGTTCATCTCATACTATGTGTAGGATGTATGGACTGATTTAAGTAAGCTGGATATTGGCGCCAAAAGCGAGGTATTCTGTCGTTCCATCTGGAGTAACCACCCAGAGCAACCGACAAGTAGGAGAAATTGTCGGCGTTTCGGCATAACCGTCGGTCAGATAAACGATCCCGTCAAACTGTAATTGACGATTGTCTCTCACGTACTGCATTACCGGGTCAAAAGCCGTGCCTCCGCCCCCACCGACCGCGTCCGGCGTCTTACCACGGTACGGGTAAACTCGCTGCACCTCGCAGTCACATTCGATCACCGTGACGTCGGCACCGTTGCGCCACATGCCATGCACCTCTGAAAAGAAAAGCTCCAACGCTTCGGTGTCAATTGACCCCGAGGTATCCAAGGCAACCAAGATTTTTTGAAATCGCTTTATTTTGATTCCCGGTCTTGTGCCGTATCGCTTGCTTACTCGCTTAATGGTATGTACCACTCGAGTCCGCCGACTGCTTGCACCGAAGAGTCGCAGTCGCCTCCGCCAATCAACTTGGGGTTTACGCTGCGTTAGGATCATAGCAATCAGATCGGCAATCATACCTGGAATGCTCCCCCAGTCCTTCACTGGTGTTCGATCTCGCGCGCGGATCAGTAGATTTTCGACGGCATACGTTGTGGCCGTGTCCGCAGCACCCCAGTGTTGATGGTCGCCATTGCGTTGTTGTATGGCCTTGCGAAGGGCAGCTGCAGAAGCGGATTCCTTTATCTTCTTGCCCCCGCCTTGGCCGCCTGCACCTTGGTCGTCGCCATCACCGGTTCCTGCACCTTGGTCGCCTTCACCTTGTTCGTCCCCATCACCGGTTCCTGCACCTTGGTCGCCTGCACCTTGGTCGTCGCCATCACCGGTTCCTGCACCTTGGCCGCCTTCACCTTGTTCCTCCCCATCACCGGTTCCATCACCTTGGCCTCCGCTACTCATGTCTGGGGAATAGAGGGCCAGCAGTGCCGCATAGTAGTTTTCCAGTGTGTCGTTCGGTTTCAATTTCAGAGCTGCCAAAGAGTCGAGGGTAATAGACCCTTCTGGCAGCGACGACTCACGAACAAACTGGTTAACCACTAGGTCAGCGGCAATATCAAACACTTCTTTGATGTGTTTGTCGGATCGCCGACAGCAATGGGAGAAGGCCACATGCAACGCTTCGTGTTTGATCAACGCGCTTCGCTGTTTCTCGGAGCGGATCGTTTTCAGGAAATACTCCTCATTGATCAGCAAGCGTGGACCAAATGAATTGAGCTCCAGCCCAACCGTTTCGGTACGGTCTGAGACTTCACGGGGGATGCTGCCAAGCAAATGGGCAAAAAAGGGCTCCTCAATCAGGAGCCCAATAATAGTCCTCGATATAGATTCGTAAATATCCGGCATGAACGTCCTCTGGGGTTGTAAAATTACATCGCGTCAATCAGGAGGAAGGCCAGTCGCTTGTCGCGCAGCATCTCGACAACTTTTTCACCGCCGTGCTTCTGGATGTCCATCACCATCGCCATTCTCAGGTCATTGGGTATCACGTCGTCTGACAGGAATGAAACAAGATTGTCCTTATGCGTTTTTCCCGGCTTGTAATTGTCCATCGTAATATGCAGAAACATGCGGGTGCAGATCGCGGACAGACGGTCAATACGATGCCCGCCACTTGCACTCTTGGCCAGACTTGCAATCCGTTTTTTTATCGGCGTAAAAGAACTGGCATCCAGAATCTCTTCCGGTGAAATCAACTCGGTCAACTCGTCATTGACAAAGCTGAGAAAGGCACCCACGGTCGTATCATCCAAAGAACTGTTTGCCAAGACCGCTACCAGTTCTGCTTCGGCCTTCAGGTCAGCGATATTGGAAATCTGTTGGAAGAACTGGGTCAGTGTTCGCGGCGTTGTGCGTTTACCAGTGACGGTCTCGGGGTAGTTAAGCACAAATGAGATTCCACGAGGATCGACGCCGGCACGCGTTGCCCAGAACGCCCATGCCTTGGCATCGAAAACCATAGTGACGTGCAACATCCGGGTGAGCATGGCATCATCCATGGGTGTGACCGAGTAATCACCACCCTCGGGATTTGCCGTGGCAACGATCTGCCACTGCTCGGGTAACTGCCAGGAGAACATTTCGAAATTCTGCAGCAACTGCATCAGGCCCCGCAGGATACGATCGTCAGCGCGGTTGATATCATCGAGCAGCAGGATTCCCGGCCCTTTCTCGGTTGGCACCCAGTCCGGCGGCGCGAACACCGTGTATTCATCCCCAACAATTCCCTCGTCGGGGTCAATGATCGTCGGCATGCCATGCAGGTCTCCCATCTCCTCGAACTGTGCCGGCGCACAGTAGGCGAATTTCCATCCGTGTGATTTACCGTAGGTTTCAACCAATTGGGTTTTTCCAAGCCCATGGGTTCCCCAGATGCAAATGGGACTTGGCCGAGCCGGTGCCTCCACCTCATTATTTCGTTGAAAGATGTGGTCAAGCACGCCTAGGATTTCCTGGGGATTTAGGCGACTCCCATACTGCAGCAATTCTTCCGCCATCCGTTGACTCCTCAATCTAGTTGTATTGTAGGTACGTCTTCTTCTTCACCGTTCCAATAGACGCAATCGAAATAGAGCGGTAGTATATGAATACTTCCCCTAGCTTAACCTCTCGACCGACATCGATTCAAGTATTAAATAGACTCGGATGTTTTTTCTTGAAATGGAATCGTGCGATAGAGTAGGATGAGTCGTTATATTCGGTCACGACGAGCACCCATTCACTGTTCTACTAACCTAACAAAGGACCTGCAGATGGCCAGTAACATAATTGTGCAAATTGGTTCTGAAGTATCGGAGTTCTCACTAAAGAAACTTGAACGGGCAAAACTCTATGGAAAACGACGACGGTTGAATCTGGACCTAGATGGCCAACCCTGTACCCGCGCGGAACTGACGCACGATGGTTCACTATTGATTAAATCGGGCATGACTAGCCAGGGATATTTTGATGAGGGTCGCAACTGGATCCCTCGTAGTGAACTGGTCGGCATCGATACAGCAGGCAACTTGGTTGAAAAGGTTCCCTCGACGCTGGGAGTTACGCAAGATCTCGAGGGACCGGTGCCCGTCGAGGAAGTGCTCGACTTGGCAATTACATCGGTCTATATGCTCGATGCCGTCGAGGTGGCGCCGTCGCTGGCTGAGTCGCTCGACCAAGGTGACACCTTCCGCTTCCGATTCAATTATCGAGCCGATTATCACGCTGAATGCGCCTACCTCGTTAAAAACTCGGAAGGTTTCTTCGTCCTCGTCGGTTCGCCAACGACTCCCGAATGGTGTGAACTGGAACGAGTCGCGGTGGATACAGGGGAAGAGGAGAGCATACTGGATGATGATCTGGACTTCGATATGTTTTAATTCGTCGCAGTTTTTTTGGGAACAAAAGTAACGATACCATGCACATTTTACATTTAATGAACGCCAATCAACGTGATGCGAACGTTGCGATTCACAGCGTCCGGCATATATCAGAGATTAGCCAAGGGGTTCCGGGTAAAGAACTTAACTTTCTCCGCTACCTGCAGGCTACTCCAAACGGGCTTCACGAATCTCTTTCAGCCACTTGCGGCGAGGAATATAGCCAGGCCCTGATCGATGGAGATCCGGAAATTGACCTCGACTTGATTGGTCGCACTGTGGGTCCAACCACCACGGTCTATCTGTCCGCAACTGGTGATGTCATGCATGCCGCGCCGGAGGTTGTGGATGTGCTCTACGCTCCCGATAAATCGGAAAAGGAACGTCGCGCTGCTGAGGATACACCAGCGAATGTCCGCGAAGACGTGCCTGTCCAGTGGACGGGCCGTAAAATGTCGAAAACCGACGTAATTTGCCGATTTGCTTTTAAACGTACGATTCAACTACAACATGTCGACGGCCTGACATACGACTTTTTATATGCCATGGCCAAGGAACTACACGATGAAAACGTTTTAGTATTGGTTGCCGGTGGCGAAACCGGCAAGGAGCCTCTCGTGATGCAAAGAAACGGCATCCCCTATCGCGGATTTCTCGAAGGTAGAATCGACGGTGAGAAGTACCAACTGTTACTGCATCTTAGCAACATGGAACTCAAACGTTTTGAGTAAGAAGCCAAAAGCTCAATATTTTGGCGTGGGAGTCTATTTATGAAATACATCGATTTGAAAAACGCGGTTGCCTTGGGACCCGGTCAGATTACTGGTCCGAAGGGGCTCAACGACCCTGAGTTTCGGGACCAACTGATGCGCTACCGGCGGACGGTAGCCGGCGGTTATCGCGCCCTGACGGTCGAGGATATACTTACCTCGCTCCCTCCGGGTAAACTCTCTGCTTCTCCGAAAATCGACGGCGAATTATGGTTCCTAATTTTGGACGCAGGTGAAGCTGTACTGGCAAACCCACGAGGTCGGCTTATCGTTGGCGACATACCTCTCTTGCTGGAGGCGACTAAACACGCGGCAAACTGCGCGGAGCGTACTGTCATTGCCGGGGAGCTATTCGTAGCGACCAAGGAGGGGCGACCACGAGTCGGCGATGTGGCATCACTGCTCGCGCAGCGCGATGATGCTCCGGTTGAGAAAATGGGGTTTGCGCCGTTCGATTTGGTCAGCGGAGGCGATGCCGAAGCCTCCATGCCGATCACCGATTACGCCAGTCGATTGGCGACGGTGCAACGGTTGTGCGAGGGTGGAAAACGGCTGAAACCCGTGAAAACAGAGAGTATCAGTACGCCACAACGAGCTGTCGAACTCTTCTCAGAATGGGTCGATGGTGGCAAGGCGGAGGGACTCGTCGTTCGCAGCAACGACGACCGCGTCTATAAAATCAAACCCTCGATAACCATTGACGCAGTAATCATCGGTTACACGGAGCGACGCGACGACCCCAAACAGGTTCGTTCTTTGTTGTTTGCCCTGATGCGGGAAGATGAGACCTTCCAAGTGTTGGGAGCCACCGGAAATCTCGGGGACGACAAAATGCGTCAGCTACTCATGAAAAAACTGGGGTCGCATCAACTATCCTCGAACTACCGGCAGGTTAGTGGTAGTGGTGCTCTTTATCGGTTCGTCAAGCCTCAGACGGTCGCTGAAATTAAAGTGACGGACCTTCAATCTCAGGACAGTTCTGGGGATCCTATCGAACGGATGGTTCTTCAACTTAGTGATGATGGCTGGACCTCTTTACGTCAAATGACCGGCGTTGCATTACTGCACCCGAGCATGGTGCGTTTGCGGGATGACAAAGATGTCAATACTCACGATATACGAGTAGAACAGGTATCAGAATTTTGCTTTATTCCTGATGCCAAGACCAAGGCTGAAGTACAAACGCTCCCCCCCAGTGAAGTCCTGCGTCGCGAGGTCTACACCAAGGTTACTAAGGGAATAACTGCTGTCCGCAAACTCGCTCTTTGGAAGACAAACAAAGATGACGTGGATCCGGCGTATCCGGCATTCGTCGTGCACTGGACCGACTACAGTCCGGGTCGAAAAGACCCGCTCAAACGCGAGGTTCGAACCGCTGCGAAGCAAGCAGTCGCTATGCAGATCGCAGATGATATGATCACCGATAACATCAAAAAAGGCTGGGAACCCGCTGAAGTGAATGGCAATGGAGATACAACACCCACGGCAGCGGATGAGGATTCCGCAGATACGGAATCCACGACGACTAAGAAAGTAGCCAGTAAAAAATCGCCTGCCAAGAAAAAAGCCGCCAAGAAACCGTCAGCGGCTGCCAAGAAGCCTGCTAAGAAAAAGACGCCGGCAAAAAAGAAGGGGTAAGGCTGGTCGAGGCGATTCGTAATAAAGCACGCCTCCTCCGCCGCCAAGATCCTCCGCGACGCTGGGCATTAGGAGTGATATACTCGTGCCTGAGGAGCCTCTCCGACGTGGCGGCGGAAACCCTCGGCGAGCATGCGGGCAATATTTCTCTCGATGGCCTAACGAGCCTGTCGGACACGGCGGCGGAAAGTCTGGCCGTGGGTTAGTCAAAATCTTATAATTGATGAGTTGCATGGCATTGTTCCTGAAGAGAGGACAAAACATCGTTATATGGTCGATATTGATAACAACCCTTCTGTCTCAGAAGAAAAAATTATTGAACATGGGCAGCGGCGTTGTATTCAACAGTCTCTCGGTCACGGCGTAAGGTCTAAGGAGTTTGAGAGGAGAGGCATTGGCACTACCAGAGACAAAATGGTAAGGCTGAAAAATGATGATGGTAAACACCCTGATGATTCAGAAGATGTAATCCCTGATACCTCTGTTTGTCACCACGTAGTTGTTGAACCTGTTGTGTCGGAAACGGATGTTGGAGAACCCACTACTTCAAATGAAAAAACAGGCAATCTAGGATTAAAGGAAGTGGTTAAAGAATACGAATACGCAGAGGAAAATTACAAATCCAGTTTTGTATACGGAAATTGGCAAAAAAATCGTGCGGAGAATAGACCTGAACAATATTGAAATCGTTTAGATCAGACAGTTGAAGCGTACTATCTGATTCAAGATGCAGACTTTCCTTTAAAATATTTCAACTTTGAAAGTGTGTCTTTTGAAATCGGGAGAGAGCAAGCTACTAAAATTAAAAGCTATGAAGAGGCAAAAGCTTGGAAAGATTTGTTGCACACAGAAGGATTAGCCGCCAAGATAAAAAAAGTTAGAGAGTACACCGTTGAAGAAACTATAAAGTAAAACACAAGGCTTACTGTTATGGAAGGCAATAAATATGAGTAAGTCTAAAAAACAACAACAGCAACAGCAACAAAGAGATAATCGGATTCAGAGGAAGCAAAAAAAGAAGCAGAAGAAGGAACAAAAGAGAAAGGACTATCAGAAGCTTAACATTTACGGTTGGACGATTGAATCTTCTGGTTGTTTTGATTTATCTTACATCAATCACGTAGAAGAAATACTCAAAACAAGATTTCATGAGGATATTTGGTTACAACTTCCATCAGAAAATCGTATGGCATTGTTAAGTAGCAAGAAAGACATAGTTGGCGGAACGATTTATTTTGACAGCAGCAAGGAGGTTGCTAATTATAAGTCTCTGGTCATGGAATCTATTCAGGCCATGGAAATTCTTCTTGATGAAATTGTTGATAGTCGATTTAAAACTCCCATCTACACTTTTCATGCGCAACTGAGTAGAAAAACTGTATTCGTTTTGGAGTCTTTCAAGCCAATTAAAACTCCTACTGGAACGATTTATTTATCAAACAATAAATCTATCGTTAATGGAAGAACAGACTGTAAATTAGCATTTCACAAACATGTTTTTGATCGATTACAACTCCGACTGTGTGAAAACAATCGTATTATTCACATGCTGTTAAATGATCAACTGTATTTGGAATCGTGGAAGGGCGATAAGTTTTTCTTTTACGCAAAGATGAAGAAAAAGGTTGACCCAGAGGCTCTTGAATTGCTTAAAATCGATAATGGATTTCTCTATCGTCATTTAGGCTACCTAGTTTTGAAGAAAGAGAAATCTTATTACAAAGTGATTACTTATATCCCGCAAGGATACAGGGACACACAAGAAGCTGCGACTGTTAATAAAACGATACACTCTGATACGAGTCTTGCTGAAATTGAATTAACCAATGCAGTGACTTGGGAAAATTTGTTTTTGGTTGTCAGTAAATTGGGCGGAAACATTCACAGAGGTTTTTCATTTTGCGTCGAAGAGGTGGAGGACTACTTGCGAGAGAACCATAAACTTCGGATAACTTCTAGCCACATTATTAAGCGGGAAGAGGACGAAAATGGACGTGAAATATTTTTGTGGTGCGACGGTTGAAATGGAAGAGCGTCCCAACAGGAATAACTTTGTCAAATTAGTACGACTTTGTGAAAGTTGGCCGACTTGGCCCTTTTTGCCACTAATTCATAAAAAAGAAATAGACACCGATAGTCTTCCTGTGTTGGGGCGCGAGTCGTTGCTGGATAAACTCGTGTAACAAAGAGTATTGGAGCTATTTTGTTTTACATAGTCATCAAACGATCCTTCGCCCCGTCCGAGATATTGTACCTCAACACAAAAGGTAAACCACACTCAGTTTTATCGGCCTTTTTTGATACCGAAGAAGAAGCCATCGAGGCTGCGGCAAGCGCCGGCCTAGACGAGCAACAATACGATGAGAAGTTAGGTAATTACACGATTGAATGGAACATTGTTCAGCGGATGCATGGATGGAAACCTTGCACTGCCGATGTCTCCATTCCTGCCAAAACGGAACGGGGCAGTTCAATGGATTCTGTAGAACTACATAACACCAAGCAAAATCTCGGATTAATGGTGATGATAGAGCGCAAGCAGGCAGGTCTAACACAAAAACAATGTGCCGAGAACTTTGGAATATCTCAATCCAACTGGAGTGTCGCGGAACGAGGCCGGGGTAATATCAGCATCGCGAGGTTGTTAGAAATGATCGCCAATTTGAATCTTGCTGCTCTGCCAGAAGCTGTAAACCTCGCGAACTCCAATCGCCCAACCGATCCGCACTGGTTCTAGATTCTTATAGACCTGCGCAGTCACCGCCCAAGAATCCGCCGCCAAGATCCTCCGCGACGCTGGGCATTAGGAGTGATATACTCGTCATTTTTCCTTTGAACCGATGTCTGAGAGGGTAGGATAGAAAGGGTATTACCGTCACGATCCTATTGTGTTGGAGAGACTTTGAGATGAATGAAGATCGACAACTAACAGCAGAAGATCGAGACAAAATCGTGAGACTGCTGGAAAGCGGCAAGCTGGAGAATATTAATCTGGCGTTAAGTTTAATTGAAGAGACAGCCGACAAGGAAGATATTTCCAGCTTATTTACGAAAGCGGTGGTTCTCGTCCTCCGACAGCAACTGAACGACAGCGAGATCGGCGATGGCTTGCAGACACAAGAGCGGGTGCTGTCAATCTTGCGGCGGAGGCATAGCCTCGACGATGGAGATGAAGCGGCAGCGGCAGCAGACGAATTTAGCCTCGACGACGGAGATGGAGCGGAAGAATTTAGGCTCGACGATTGAGATGGAGCAGAAGCAGACGAATTTAGCCACGCAGTCCTAGGCGTTAACGAATCATGCGACATCGACGGCGACGCACAGGGATCAGCGAAGCAACCGCCAGTTAATCGCAATCACCTACGGTGACAGGGTTCCACGATTCCTTTCGCTGGTAGAATCTCGTGCACTCAACAGTTTATGCGCCCTCTGATTGCGCCGCTTGATATCTATTTATTGACTCAAGGAGTTCATCCTTTTCTGTCGGGTTAGCCACTTCGATTGCCTGTTTAGCAAACTCAATAGCCTTCGTAAAATCACCTGCCGCGGCATGAGCAGCAGCGAGCGTGTCGATAAAGCTATAGTACTGCCAGTCGTCTATTTCACATAAGC
>Ga0066376_10006093_pt1 | contig 10007 bp, 12 predicted proteins | sample Knorr_S15_td_Bot_FD_77009 | JGI IMG/M metagenome (GOLD analysis project Ga0066376, IMG submission 77009) | Marine microbial communities from Southern Atlantic Ocean transect - Knorr_S15_td_Bottom_ad_5009_LV_A | ecosystem: Environmental > Aquatic > Marine > Oceanic | place: Southern Atlantic... | reverse complement strand
GCAACAAAATGCTCCATCAGACGAGCCTGCGTCGTAACACTTAATCGACTCTTTCTCATGCCGTCCCTCATAACACCTCATGGCGTTATCTGGGACAGCCCCACTTATTAATCGGTATTTGATGCCGGATTAAGCAATTATAATCATCTGTCATCTACCGTTCGATCGAGTTGCTGCCCGCTGATTTCCAAGGGGTGCCCACGGTATGGGAAGCAAGACAAGCTTGCGTAAGCAAGCCGATAAAACAGTGCATGACAGCGTGAACCTGCTTCTGCGCATGATGGATATCATGCCGATCGGAATTGCCTATTTCGATTCGAATCAGCGGTTCTGCTTCGCCAACAAGAATTACCAATTACTCACGAATCTGTCACAGGACGACCTGATCGGCGAGACCTTGGAGGCGGTGATCGGCGCGGAGCACTACCGGAACGCCAGACCCTATGTCGAACGAGCCTTGAAGGGAGGATCAGTCAGTTACGAATACACGCTGTCCGCCGAAGGCGGCGGAACGATCACGATTGCCGTTTCATTGAAGCCCAATGACGCGCCGGATGGCTCGTTTTCGGGTTTCTTCGCCCTGGTTGAGAACATCACCGAGCAGAAGCGTGACGCGGAGGCTCTTCGCGATAGCGAGGCGCGTTACCGCGAAATCTACGACGAATCACCGGTCGGCATCTGGGAGGATGATTGGTCGGACGTCAAGCGCATGCTCGATGACCTGGTGGCCGGCGGGGTCACGGATCTACATGAATATTTCCATGACAATCCCGATGAGCTTAAGAAAGCCTATGATCTCTCCAAGGTTGTCGAGATCAGCCGCGCGAACTGTGAAATGTACGGCGCCCCGAATATGCAGGCGCTGATCCTATCGACGCGCGCCGATCTGGAGACGGATGATGAACTCGTCGGGTTCCAGGAGAGCATGATCGCCTTCATGGCCGGAGAAACGGTTTTCGAGTATGAAGCACTGAATTCCAGGCTCGATGGCACGCCGATGGTAACCTCGAACCGTCTCGTCCTACCGCCGAAACATAATCATGACTGGTCGCGGGTGGTCTACGCCATCGAAGACATTACCGAGCGCAAGCGGGCGGAGGAAGCACTGCGCGGGAGTGAAAAACGGTTCCGCGAGTTACTCGAATCGGCGCCCGACGCCATGGTCATAGTCAACCAGCAAGGCGAGATTCTTCTGGTCAACAAGCAGACCGAAGCGGTTTTCGGATACCCGCGGGACGAACTTGTAGGCCGCACCGTGGAGATGCTTGTTCCCGATGATCGTCGGGAGCGGCATACCCGATATAGGGAGGTGTTTTCAGCCAACCCCAGGCTTCGTCCCATGGGACAAACGGCCGAACTTCATGGCGTTGCCCGATGCGGGCGCGAGCTTCCCGTCGAGATCAGCCTGAGCCCTATCCAGATGGACGAGGGCGAGTTGGTGGTGGTTACGGTGCGCGACATCACCGAGCGCAAGCAGGCGGAGGCCGAACTGAGCGCAAGCGAGACGCGGTTCCGCGATTTCACCAACGCCTCGTCGGGTTGGTTTTGGGAGATGGACGAGGAACTGCGCTTCTCGTATTTCTCCGACCGTTTCACCGAGGTCACCGGCGTTTCACAAGAGATGCTGCTCGGCAAGACCCGACAGCAGACGGGCGTTCCCGGCGTCGACCCGGGCGAGTGGGAGAAGAAGCATCTCGCGAATTTGGCGGCGCGCCGGCCGTTCCGCGATTTCCGGCATTCGCGCACCCGCCACGACGGCCGTGTCGTCCATCTGTCGATCAATGGCAAGCCGATTTTCGAGGAAGACGGTAAATTCAAGGGATACCGTGGCACCGGCTCCGACATTACCGAGCGCATGGAGGCCAACGAGGCGCTGATCGCCGCCAAGGAGCAGGCCGAGTTCGCCAGCCGCAGCAAGTCGGATTTCCTCGCCAACATAAGCCACGAGCTGCGTACGCCGCTCAATGACATCATCGGATTCTCGGACTTGATGAAAGTCGAGATATTCGGCCCCGTCGGCAGCCCCAAATACCTTGAGTACGCACGGGACATCAATGCGTCCGGCGTGCATCTCCTGGAACTCATCAACGACATTCTCGACCTCTCGAAGATCGAAGCCGGCAAGGCCGAGCTGCATGCGGAAAATGTCGATGTAATGCGGGTCCTTCGAATTTGCCTCATCCTGATAAAGGAGCGGGCCAGAATAGGCGGCGTGGAGATCGAGTACGACGCCGCGCCCGACTTGCCGGCGCTCCATGCCGATGAGCGCAAGCTCAAGCAGATCATGCATAATCTGCTGTAGAATGCGGTCAAATTCCCGACGGCCGGCGGCAAGGTGACGGTCAGCATCCGCTCTCACTCGGAAGAGGGCTATGTGTTCCAGGTTGCCGACACGGGCATCGGTATTGCTCCCGATGACATTCCCAAGGCGATGGCGCAATTCAGCCAGATCGACAGCGAGCTGGATCGCAAATACGAGGGGACAGGGCTCGGCTTGCCGCTGAGCAAGGCCCTGGTCGAGTTGCATGGAGGCACATTGGAGCTGAAAAGCGAGGTCGACGTCGGAACCACGGTTACGGTGCGCTTTCCGGCCGATCGGATCGTCTCGGCGACGGCGAAATCGATATCGGCGGTATAAATAGAGACCGGTCGCCGACAACGCCCGAAAGGGCTACACTTGCCCTCTTCGACCGGAGAGTTATACGGTTACGCCATGGAAGAGCAGCATTTTACGGCCATGCGCCGGGGTATGATCCAGCACATTACCTTGCACGCGGCCGTGGTCTGCGATCACTCGGGTAAGGCCGCCCTCGACCAGCGGGTGATGGCGGTCATGGGCGAGGTCGCCCGCCATGAATTCGTGCCCCATGAATATCGCGGCATGGCGTATGAAGACCATCCCCTGCCGATCGGCTACGACAAGACGGTCTCGCAGCCGTTCATGGTCGCCTTAATGACCGACCTGCTTGAGATCGAGCCCCATCACAGGGTGCTCGAAATCGGCACCGGCCTGGGCTATCAGGCGGCCGTGCTGTCCCGACTCGCCGAGACGGTCTACAGCATCGAAATCATCGAGGAGCTGCACATCGAGGCGCAGCGGCGGCTCAAGGGTCAGGGCTACGGCAATATCGAGCTGCGCCTCGGCAACGGTTATGGGGGCTGGCCCGAGGAAGCCCCCTTCGACGCGATCATCGCCACCGCGGCGCCCGATCTGATTCCGCCGCCTCTGCTGCAACAGCTCAAACCCGGCGGAAAAATGGTGATTCCCGCCGGAATCGAAGATGCCCAGCAGCTCATCGAGGTGGTCAAGGACACCCAGGGGCGGCTCAAGACGCGGGAAGTCCTTGCCGTCAGATTCTCCACCATGATAGCCGGAGACGACGCTTCTTTCTGATGTTGATCCCAAGGATCGGCAATGGGTCGCCGGTGGATTTTCGCCATCCCCATACCCGGTTTGATTACCGTAATCTGTTATTACACTGGTAATTCCCTGGCGCCGCATCGTCACATCCGATATTTTGTCGGCCTTGAAATTTGTTTTAATCATTGGCGCGAGGCGTACCGATCCTCGGTATTTCCCATCCGGATATGAAGAAACCGATCAAAATCGCGCTGTGGTGTTTCGCCGTCGGGCTTGTCCTCGTGTTCTTCGGACTCGATCCTCTCGCCATGTTGGCCTGGCTCGGTGATGCCGCCCGCGGCCTGTTCGATCTCGCCGTTGATTTCGCGCGCTGGGCCGGGCCGTATATGTTGGTCGGCGCGATGATCGTGCTGCCCATCGTCGCGGTCCGCTGGCTCATGCGCCGGGCGAAACGAAGCCCCTCGGGCGAATAGGGCAGGGCGCGATGACCGACTCCGAAAACAGCGGCGGCGTGGTCCGCCGCATAACCGCTCGCGGCGGGGTCGCCTTGCCGTCTCTCGGCCTCGGTACCTGGCGCATGGGAGAGGACAGCGCCCGGCGCGATCATGAGGTGGCGGCGCTCAGGCTCGGCCTGGACCTCGGCATGGATCTCATCGACACCGCCGAGATGTATGCCGATGGCGGCGCCGAAGCGGTCACTGGAGAGGCCATCAAGGGCCGCCGCGACGCGGTTTATGTGGTGACCAAGCTGCATCCCGCCAACGGCTCGCGCCGTGGCGTCATCGCCGCCGCCGAGGGCAGTCTCCGGCGCTTGGGCACCGACCGGATCGACCTCTATCTGCTCCATTGGCGGGGCGTGCATCCCCTGTCGGAGACGCTCGACGGCTTCGCCCAGTTGGTCGAACAGGAAAAGATACTGAATTACGGCGTCAGCAACTTCGATCACCGCGCCATGACCCAGGCCGAGGCGACGGCCGGCGGGCCGGGGATCATCGCCAATCAGGTGCTCTACAACGTCCATCGGCGCGGAATCGAGTGGGACCTGCTGCCCTGGTGCGAGGCGCGGGAGGTTGCGGTGATGGCCTATTCGCCGCTCGACGACGGCAAGCTGGTCCACCGGCCCGGCCTGTCGGCGGTCGCCCGCCGCCACGGTGTCGGCGAGGCGGTGATCGCCCTGGCCTGGACCCTGCGACAGCCGTCGGTGGTGGCAATACCCAAGGCGTCGAACCCGGATCATGTGCGGGCTAATTACGCGGCGGCGTCGATCAGCCTGAGCGATCGGGACCGCGCCGATCTCGACGGAGATTATCCGCCCCCCGACCGCGCCACGCCCCTGACCATCACCTGATACTGGAAGCGACGGCGGGCAATGGACGAAACGATCGCCGGTGAAACCACGCTGCTCGCGGCCGACGAGCCGCCGCCCTTCGCCGTCGAGCGGGCGCGCGGGGCGTCGCCGTTCCTGCTGGTCTGCGAGCATGCCGCCGCGCGCCTGCCCCGCCGACTCGGCGACCTCGGCCTCGATGCCGTCGACCTCGAGCGGCATATCGCCTGGGACATCGGCGCCGCCGCCGTCGCCCGGGGGCTGTCCCGACGCCTCGACGCGACCCTGATCAGCCAGACTTATTCACGGCTGGTGATCGACTGCAACCGGCGGCCCGAGGCGCGCGACGCGATCCCCGTGTTAAGCGAGGAAACCGCGATTTCCGGCAACCTTGATCTCTCACGGGACAAATTTGAGGCTCGTATCCGGGAAATCCACCAGCCGTATCAGGCCTGTATCAGCGATCATCTGGAGGCGCGAGAGACCTCGATTCTCGTCGATATCCACAGCTTCACGCCGATCTTCAAGGCTGTGGCCAGACCCTGGCACATAGGCCTGCTGTATGGCCAGGGCGACCGCCGTCTCGCCGATCCCCTGTTCGCGCTGATCGCCGGAGACAGTCGGATCAGCGTCGGCGACAACCAGCCCTACGCGGTGAATCTCGACGCCGATTACACCATCCCGGTCCATGGCCTGGGCCGCGGCATCGTCAATATAGAGATCGAAATCCGCCAGGACCTGATCACCACCGAGGCCGGCCAGGACGATTGGGCCGGGCGGCTCGCGGGCTGGCTGACCGCCGCCCTGGAACGGCTTAAATGACCGCGGGGTGGTATCAGTGGGCGCGGGCCTGGACGACGACGCCGATGATGGTTTCCTCGCCCAGCGCCTTGCAGGCCTCGAGGCGGTGGAGACCCTCGACCAGAACCATGCGCGCGCCGTCCTCGCGCACCATGATCGCGGTGCGCTGGCCCTCCTCGATCATGCTCTCGGCGATCTCGTCGACGGTCTTGGGATTGAGCGTACGCCGCCGCTTGGCCGGCACGTAGATATCGGCGGTCTTGAACACCCGCTCTTCGAGCATCGGCATGGCCTAACGTCCTCCTTGGAATCAGTGTATCACCAGCCGGCCGTCCGACCTATCCCTTGCCGCCGGCATCCGCTCCGGCGACAATGGCGGCGGTTTGTCGTTTCACGGATCGGGTAATTTCATGGCGCGTATCGCTATCGGGGGCTTCCAGCACGAGACCAATACTTTCGCGCCGACAAGGGCGAGCTTCGCCGAATTCGAAAAGCACGACGGCTGGCCGGGGTTGACCCGCGGCGATGGGTTGTTCGACGCGGTCGCCGGCATCAACCTGCCGATCGCCGGTTTCATCAAGGCGGCCCAGGCCCGGGATCACGCGCTGGTCCCGCTGCTGTGGTGTTCGGCGGAGCCGTCGTCCTATGTCACGGCGGACGCCTTCGAGCGCATCACCGCCATGCTGTGCGAGGACCTTGCCGCCAACCGGCCGGTCGACGGGGTCTATCTCGATCTGCACGGCGCCATGGTGGCCGAGCAGTTCGAGGACGGCGAGGGCGAGATCCTGCGCCGGCTGCGCCAGGTGGTGGGCGACGACATTCCGATCTGTGTCAGTCTCGACCTCCATGCCAACGTCACCGAGGCGATGGTCGAGCGGGCCACCAGCCTGTCGATTTTCCGCACCTACCCCCATGTCGACATGGCGGCGACGGGGGCGCGCAGCTTTGCCATGCTCGAGCGCGCCCTGGCCGGGACGCGCTTCGCCAAGGCCTTTCACAAGGCGCCGTTCCTGGTGCCGCTGCCCGGCCAATGCACGGATTTCGAGCCCAACCGGACGCTCTATCATCGGCTCGGCCGATTGGAAAAGGCGGGGACCGCCGGGGTCGATCTGGCCCTCGGCTTCCCGCCCGCCGATATCGAGGAATGCGGCCTCGCGGTGGTCGCCTATGACCCGGACCCGGCGGTCGCCGAGGCCACGGCGGACAGCCTGTTCGAGGATTTGCTGGCGGCCGAGCCGAGGTTTGAATGCGAGATGCTCGACGTCGATACCGCAGTGCGCCGCGCCATGGCCTATAAGGGCCGTCGCCGGGGGCCGGTGGTGCTCGCCGATGCCCAGGACAATCCCGGCGCTGGCGGCTCCTCGGACACGGTCGGCCTGCTCGCCGCCATGGTGCGCAATCGGGCGCAAGGCGCGACCCTGGCGATCCTCGACGACGCCGAGGTCGCCGCCCGGGCCCATGACGCCGGCGTCGGGGCGGTCTTCGAGGCCGGTCTCGGCGGCAAGTCGGGACAACCCGGTCAGGTCCCCTATCAGGGCAGTTTCCGCGTCGAGGCCCTGGGCGACGGCTGCTTCACCTGTTACGGCGCCATGTATAGGGGCACCGAGACCGATCTCGGCCCCATGGCCTTGCTGCTGATCGAAGATGCGGGCTCGGAGGTCCGTGTGATCGTCGGCGGCAGCCGCTTCCAATGCCTCGATCAGGCGATCTTTCGCCATCTCGGCGTCGAGCCGATCCATCAACGCATCCTGGCGGTCAAGAGCACGGTCCATTTCCGCGCCGATTTCGGCCCCATTGCCGCCGAGGTGCTGGTCGTCGAATCCCCCGGCGCGCATCCTTGCCGGCTGGCCGGCGTCGACTACCGGCGGCTGCGCCCCGGCGTGCGTCTCGGCCCCGGCGGCCCGGCCTTCGGCGGTGGATAAGAAAGCAAATCAGGAGACGCCACCTTGATCGAGAATCGCATCGACCTCTACAGCGACACCCAGACCCGCCCGACGGCCGAGATGCGGCGCGCCATGGCCGAGGCGCCGGTCGGCGACGAGCAACGCGGCGAAGACCCGACGGTCAATCGTCTCTGCGACATGGTGGCCGAACGGCTTGGCAAGGAAGCGGCGATGTTCCTGCCGTCCGGCACCATGTGCAACGAAATCGCGATCCTCGTCCATTGCCGTCCCGGCGACGAAATCATCGCCGACCGGACCGCCCATATCATCAATGCCGAGGGCGGCGGTCCAGCGATCTTCGCCGGCGCCATGCTGCGACCTCTCGACGGCGCGCGCGGCATCTACGACGCACGCGCCGTCGAGGCGGCATTGCGCGATCATGGCCGCTATACGCCGGACAGCCGGCTGCTCGTGGTCGAGCAGACATCGAACTTCGGCGGCGGTTCCATATGGCCGCTCGCCACCATCGAAGCGGTCGCCGAGGTCGCCCGGGGCCGCGGCCTGGCGGTCCATATGGATGGCGCCCGGCTGTTCAATGCGGTGGTCGCGAGCGGTGTGGCGGCGGGCGATTACGCGGTCCCCTTCGACAGCCTGTGGATCGATCTCAGCAAGGGGCTCGGCTGTCCGGTGGGCGCGGTGCTGACCGGTTCACGCGGGTTCATCGACCAGGCCTGGCGCTGGAAGCAGCGCATGGGCGGCGCCATGCGCCAGGCCGGCATCATCGCCGCGGCCGGGGTCTACGCGCTCGAGCATCACGTCGAGCGCCTGGCCGAAGATCACGCCAACGCGCGGCTTTTCGCCGATCTCATCGCGGCTGCGCCGGGCGTCGAGCTCGAGCCCGAGACGGTGGAGACCAATATCGTCTTCTTCGATGTCGCCGGGACCGGCCTGACGGCCGCCGAAATCGCCGACCGGCTGGCCGGCCGCGGGGTGCGCATCGGCGCCATGGGGCGCACGCAACTGCGCGCCTGCACCCATCTCGACGTCAATCGCGAGCAAGTCGAGGAGGCCGCCGAAGCTCTCAGGTTGGTGGTGGAAGCCTGATCGGCCCGACCGCCGGTTGAACGGATGGCGTTTAGCCGTATCTCTGGTGACGCGGCCTGACGATGCGGTCGACAACGACGAACAGGATCCCCAACCGACGCCCGAGCCTGTGCTTCGTGCTCGACATGGCGGAGGTGGCAATCATTCGCGAGAATGCCCGCATCGTGCAAATCGATCCGTGGAACCGGCTGGATTGCGACCGGCCTGACAACACGCGAGAAACGGATTGGATCGGTGAATGCCTGGACGAGCTGCTCGACTTTGCTAACGACTTCAACGTGCATGTCCAGGTGATTGCCCATCCGTCAAAGGTCGATTCACGATCACGTGGCGACAAGCCAAAACTCGAAGACATCGCGGGCTCGAAGCATTGGGACAACAAGGTTGATTTGGGTCTATGCGTTCACCGGCCCAAGGTGTTTGAAAATGGCGAACGCAAGACCGAGGCCGATCTGTGGGTGCTAAAATCACGCTTCGACGAGTGCGGCTATTCCTGCAAGTTGCCCGTGAATTACGACTTGGTGGAGGGGCGGTTCAAGGCGACGTAATGACTGATGTCCAGACACGGAAACCAATCAATCAACACCGCGCCCACTTTTTGAATAGCATTCCTGGTGACGGACAAGAGGGAGAACAAGCGAACTACGTGGACGAAGGCCCGATTTTCTTATGGGAAAGCAAATCCGATGAAAGCTGAAAATACAGCGGCGAAACAACGAGGCCGCCCGTTTCCGAAGGGTAAGAGCGGTAACCCCCGTGGAATGCGCGCCGTCTCGCTGCCTGCAAATCCCTCGACTGGACCAAAATCCCTGCCACGGTGGTTGAACTGTTCGACATTGACCTGGAACTTGCCGAGATAGACGAAAACCTGATCCGCATGGAACTGACCGCACTCGACCGAGCGGAACAGCTTGAGCGGCGCAAGTGGATTTACGAACAGAAGCACCCTGACACAAAAGCGGGGGTTGCAGGCGCAAAAGCCAAGTGGAACCAAGGCGATGATGCAACCAAAAATGTTTCGTTTGCAGACGACGCCGCCGAAAAAACCGGGCAGACCGCCCGTACCCGGCCCGCCCGGCCGTGACTTAGATGCTGGGCAATATTGGAATAGTTGGAGCCTTAAAAAGAGCGCCGCTATTGGAGTACTTACCGACTATAAAAAGCCCTGCCAGCGACCAGCTCAAGAGGGGTGATACCCAATAAACAAACTGGAAAAAACATGAGCGGTAAATTCGGTAATCTTCCCGGCCCCGGCCCTGGTAGGCGGAAAGGCGGCAAGAACAAAATCACCCGGCTGCTGAAAGACGCGATTCTCGAAGCTGCCGAGAGTGCCGGCGACAACGAGGGCTTGGTTGGTTATTTAGCCGTTCAAGCCGTGAAGAATCCTGTCGCGTTTATGGCCCTATTGGGCAAGGTTCTCCCATTGCAGATTGCTAATGCCGAGGGCGAGAGCCTATCGTTCACGGTAATTACCGGCGCCCCTCAAGGCATCAGGGGTGGCTAAAATTTCTCCACCCAGCGCCATAGAGCCTCG
>Ga0066376_10006092_pt1 | contig 10008 bp, 9 predicted proteins | sample Knorr_S15_td_Bot_FD_77009 | JGI IMG/M metagenome (GOLD analysis project Ga0066376, IMG submission 77009) | Marine microbial communities from Southern Atlantic Ocean transect - Knorr_S15_td_Bottom_ad_5009_LV_A | ecosystem: Environmental > Aquatic > Marine > Oceanic | place: Southern Atlantic... | reverse complement strand
GACCCCGTAGCATAGGCTCGGGAGAGCGGCCGCCGGAATTACGCTATGTATTAGAGGCGGCGGCACTCATCGCTTGTCCCGGAAGCACGTCTTGAGCAGCTCCCCCGCCTCGGAATCACGGATGCCGCCGTAGACCTCGGGCTTATGGTGGCAGCTCGCCTGGTTGAAGATGCGCGGGCCGTGCTCGACGCCGCCGCCCTTGGGGTCGGGGGCGGCGAAATAGAGCCGGCGGATGCGGAAGAACGAGGCGGCCGTGGCGCACATCGGGCAGGGCTCCAGGGTGACGTAGAGGTCGCAATCGGTCAGCCGCGAGACGCCGAGCTTCGCCGCCGCGGAGCGCAGGGCCAGCATCTCCGCATGGGCCGAGGGGTCGTTGTCCGCCTCGCAGCGGTTGCCGGCGGCGGCCAGGGTCTCGCCGCTCGCCCCATGGACCACCACGGCGCCCACCGGAACCTCGCCGCGCCGCCCCGCGGTGCGCGCCTGCTCCAACGCCAGGGCCATGGGTGATTGTTCTGACTTCGCCATGGCGGCACCATCGCCGCGCCGCGCGGCGCCGTCAAGCAATCCGGTCATTTTGCAATTGCGGTAAGGAAATATTCAAGAAATCCGGGCCTTGTGGAGGGTCGGCGCATGACATATATTGCGTTGCACAAAATTCATCTTCATCACTCCGGGTCAGGCTCCAAGATGTCAGAAAAATCCACCGCCGCGGTCATGCCGGTCTACGACTACGCCGAGCTCGACGGCTACGCCATTGAACAGCTATCGGTCGGCATGACCGACATCTATTCCAAGACCATCACCGAATCCGACATCAATCTGTTCTGCGCCATATCGGGCGACACCAATCCCCTGCATCTCGATCATGAATATGCCGCCACCTCCATGTTCGGCGGCCCGATCGCCCACGGCATGTTGGCGGCGAGCATGATCTCGACGGTGATCGGCACCAAGCTGCCGGGGCCGGGCTGCGTCTATATCAGCCAGAATTGCCGGTTCACGGCGCCGGTGCGGGCCGGCGATACGGTGCGCGCGCGAGTCACCATCAACGAGATCAACCGCGAGCGCCGGCGGATCAAGCTCGACACCGTCTGCACGGTCGGCAGGAAAGTGGTCATCGACGGCGCCGCCGAGGTTCTGCTGCCGGAACGCCGCGCCTGAGCGCCGCCCGCCGCCCGGTCATTCTCAATGACCGATGGAAAAAATCCCCCATTTGCGGTAAACGCGCGGCTATGCGCATTTTTCGACATTACGACAGGATTCCTCCCGAGGCGCGCGGCGCCGTGGTCGCCCTGGGCAACTTCGACGGCCTGCATCGCGGCCATCGCGGCGTCATCGCCGAGGCCGGACGGCGCGCGCGGGCGAGCGGCGCGCCCCTGGCGGTGCTCACCTTCGAGCCCCATCCCCGGGATTATTTTCAGCCCTCCACGGTGCCGTTCCGCCTGACGCCGTTTCGCGCCAAGATGCGCCTACTCGAAGAGATCGGCGTCGATGCGGTCTTCAACCTGCGCTTCGGGCCGGCCCTGGCCGGGCAGATGGCCGAGGCGTTCGTCGCCACCGTCCTGGTCGGCGGCCTCGCCATCAGCCAGCTGGTGGTCGGCCCGGGCTTCGTGTTCGGCAAGGGGCGCGGCGGCGACGCCGCCCTGCTGCACGACATGGCGGCGCGCCAAGGCTTCGGCTTCACCGAACTCGAGGCGGTCCGCGACGGCGGCCAGGGGGCGGGGACGATGTTCGCCTCGACCGACATCCGGGTGTTGATCCGGCGCGGCCAGGTCGATCTGGCGGCCCGGGCATTGGGCCGGATCTGGGAGATCGAGGCGCGTGTCCAGCATGGCGAATCGCGCGGCGAGGCGCTGGGTTTTCCGACCGCCAACATGCCGCTGGACGGGGTGCTGCATCCCGGCCCCGGCATCTATGCCGTGCGCGTCGGCCTCGCCGATGGCGGCGCGGTGACCTGGCATGACGCCGCCGCCTATATCGGCACGCGCCCGAGCTTCGCCGGCGAGACCATGCTGCTCGAAGTTTACCTGTTCGATTATTCAGCCGATCTTTATGATCGCCGCCTGCGTGTTGCCTTCGTCGGCCTGGTGCGTAAGGATCAGACCTTCGACAGCCCGAATAACCTTAAAGTCCAGATGGCCGCCGACTGTGAGCGCGCCCGCGAAATCCTCGCCACGGCCCGACAGCGCCCGAAAGAAATCCCATGAGCACCGATTACCGGTCGACCGTCTTCCTGCCGAACACCGACTTCCCCATGAAGGCCAAGCTGCCCCAGCGCGAGCCGGAGATTCTGGCGCGTTGGAAGAAGCTCGACATGTACCGTCTGCTGCGCCAAGCGGCGCGAGGGCGCGTGCCCTTCATCCTCCATGACGGCCCGCCCTACGCCAACGGCAACATCCACACCGGCACGGCGATGAACAAGATCCTCAAGGACGTGGTGGCGCGCAGCCAGCAGATGCTGGGCAGGGACGCCAATTACGTGCCCGGCTGGGATTGCCACGGCCTGCCCATCGAATGGCAGATCGAGCAAAAATACCGCAAGGCCGGCCGCGACAAGGACGCCGTCGATATCGTCGAGTTCCGCGCCGAATGCCGCGCCTTCGCGAAGCACTGGATCGTCGTGCAGTCGGCCGAGTTCCAGCGTCTCGGCGTGGTCGGTGACTGGGACAACCCCTATCTCACCATGACCGCCGCCGCCGAGGCGCAGATCGCCCGCGAAATCGCCAAGTTCGCCATGAACGGCGGGCTGTACAAGGGCTCCAAGCCGGTCATGTGGTCGGTGGTGGAAAAGACCGCCCTGGCCGAGGCCGAGATCGAATACCACGACCATAGCTCGACGACGATCCATGTGCGCTTTCCAATCGTCGAGTCATCGCTCCCGGCGCTCGCCGGCGCCGCCGTGGTGATCTGGACGACCACCCCCTGGACCATCGCCGGCAACCGCGGCGTCGCCTATGGCAAGGGCTTCGACTATGCGGTCATCGAGGTGCTCGAGGCCGCCGACGGCAGCCTGGCGCAGCCCGGCGAGCGGCTTTTGCTCGCCGCCGATCTGGTGGCCGAGACCTGCCGGGAGGCGGGCATCACCGAGCGCCGCGAAATTGCTCGCCTGGCGGGTGCCGATCTCGCCGGCACGGTCTGCGCCCATCCGCTGCGCGGCCGGGGCTATGAGTTCGACGTGCCGCTGCTGGCCGCCGACCATGTCACCCTCGAGGCCGGCACCGGCCTGGTTCATATCGCGCCGGGCCATGGCGCCGAGGATTACGTGGCCGGCGTCGCCTTCGGCCTGGAGGTGCCCGAGACGGTCGGCGGCGACGGCCTCTATTTCCCCCATGTGCCGCTGTTCGCCGGCCAGCATGTCTTCAAGGCCAATGATTCCGTCGCGGATTGCCTGACCGAGGCCGGCGCCCTGCTGGCCCGCGGCAAGCTGGTGCACAGCTACCCCCATTCCTGGCGCTCCAAGGCGCCGCTGATCTTCCGCAACACGCCGCAATGGTTCATTTCCATGGCGACCAACGATCTCCGCGCCAAGGCCCTGGCCGCCATCGAGGAACTGCGCTGGGTGCCCGAGGGCGGCCGCAACCGGATGCGCGCCATGGTCGAGCAGCGGCCCGACTGGGTGATTTCACGCCAGCGCGCCTGGGGCGTACCGATCGCCGTCTTCACCCATAAGGAGAGCGGTGAGTTGCTGCGCGACCAGGCGGTGTTCGACCGCATCGCCGAGGCCTTCGAGGCGGGCGGCTCCGATGTCTGGTACACCGCCGACCCGCAGAGCTTCCTGGGCGATGATTACGACGCCGCCGATTACGACAAGGTCGAGGATATCGTCGATGTCTGGTTCGAATCGGGCTCGACCCACGCCTTCGTGCTCGAGGCCCGCGACGACCTCTCCTCGCCCGCCGCGCTGTACCTGGAAGGCACCGATCAGCATCGCGGCTGGTTCCAGTCATCGCTGCTCGAATCCTGCGGCACCCGGGGCGCAGCACCTTATGATGCAGTGCTGACCCACGGCTTCGTTCTCGACGGCAAGGGGCGCAAGATGTCCAAATCCCTGGGCAATACGGTGGAGCCCCAGACCCTCATCGACCAGTATGGCGCCGATATCCTGCGCATCTGGGTGGTGTCGTCGGATTATAGCGAGGACGTGCGCATCTCCGACGAGATCATGCGCTACCAGGCGGACAGCTACCGCCGCCTGCGCAACAGTCTGCGGTTTCTGCTCGGCAACCTGAACGGCTTCACCGAGGACGAGCGGCTGTCCGCCGACGAGATGCCCGAACTCGAACGCTGGGTGCTGCACCGGCTCACCGAGATCGACGATGAAGTGCGCAAGGCCTGCAACGACTTCGACTTTTCCGCCATGTTCGCGGCCCTGCATAATTTCTGCGCCCTGGATCTCTCGGCCTTCTATTTCGATATCCGCAAGGATTCGCTGTATTGCGATCCGCTCGACACCCCGCGCCGCCGCGCCGCGCGCACGGTGCTCGACACCCTGTTCAACTGTCTCACCGCCTGGCTCGCGCCGATCCTCGTGTTCACCGCCGAGGAGGCCTGGCTCAATCGCTTTCCCAGTGACGGCGATTCCGTGCATCTGCAGCTGTTCCCGGAGATTCCGGCGGCCTGGCGCAACGACGCCCTGGGCAAAAAATGGCGCGCCGTGCGGCGGCTTCGCCGGGTGGTGACCGGCGCGCTCGAGGTCGAACGCAAAGCCAAGCGCATCGGCTCCAGCCTTCAGGCCGACCCGACGGTTCATGCGGACGCCGACTATATCGGCGCCCTGAGCGGGATCGATCTCGCCGAGGTGGTCATCACCTCGTCGGCGACCCTGAGCGAAGGCCCGCCCGCGGACGGCGCCTTCACCCTCGACGACGTGACCGGCGTGGCGGTGGTGGCCGGCCTCGCCCAGGGGGAAAAATGCGATCGCTGCTGGAAGCTGTTGCCCGAAGTCGGCGATGCCGGCCTGTGCGAGCGCTGCGTCCAGGCGGTCGCCGCCCCTGGCCGGCCCGCGGCCGGCTGAAGCGACGCCGTGATGCGCCTCGGCCTTGCGGTGGCGTCGGTGATCGTCATCGCCGATCAAATCATCAAATGGTGGGCCATCAGTCTGCTCGCCGAGCAGCCCTACGGCATCGAAGTACTGCCCTTCTTCAATCTCATCCTGGTCTGGAACCAGGGCATCAGTTTCGGCATCTTCGGCGGCGGGTTGATGCCGCCGTGGCTGCTCGGCGGCGTCGCCCTCGCGGTCGCCCTGGCCCTGGTCATCTGGCTGCGCAAGGCCGAGACCCGCCTTCTGGCGGCGACCATCGGGCTGGTTATCGGCGGCGCTCTCGGCAATGTGGTCGACCGCTTCCGATTCGGCGCGGTGGCCGATTTTCTCGACTTTCATTGGGCTGGTTATCACTGGCCGGCCTTCAATCTGGCGGACGCGGCGATATCGGTCGGAGTCGTCATATTACTTCTCGACGCCTTGCTCATTGGCGATGAAAGGCATAAATAAGAGCCATGCGCCTATCATTCCGACGAGGCTTACCCCGGTCGACGCTCACCGTCTGCGGGATTTCGCTCGCGCTCTTGCTCGGCGCCTGCGAGAGCGTCAAGGAACAGCTTGGCCTGAACAAGACCTCGCCCGACGAATTTGCGGTGGTGACCAGCGCTCCCCTTAGCCTGCCGCCCGATTACAAGCTCAGGCCGCCCGATCCGGGCGCCCCGCGGCCCCAGGGAATTTCCGTACAGGAACGGGTGAAGGCGGCGCTTTTCGACACAACGCCCTCGCCGGGCGCCGGCAACGGCGGCGCCGCGACGGTGGGAGAGAGCGCCCTTCTGGCGCGCGCCGGAACCACCGAACGGGATGCCGGTATCCGCGCGGTCATCAACCGGGACAATGCGATTTTCGCCGAAGAAAGCGGCGGCTTCATCGATGCCCTGATCTTCTGGCGCGACCCGTCGCTGTCCGACACGATCATCGACGCCGCCGGGGAGGACCAGCGGCTGCAGGAGGCCGAGGCGACCGGCGTAAGCCCGAGCGCGGGTGATACCGTGATCATAAAACGTCGCGAAAAGGGTATTCTCGAAGGGCTTTTCTAAGCCCATTGGATTAGAGTCTACGAACGGCGCGCGCGGCAGGACGCGCGCCAATCATGGGGGATAATGGGGGAACTGAATGCGGCGGGTCCGAATGACCAGCCGTGAAGGAGACTGTTATCGTGCCGAAAATCTTGCTTGCCTTGATCGGCCTGTCCCTGGCGATCGCCGCTTCCCCGGCAACCGCCGACGCGGGGGTGTTCAACCCCGAGACCTTCACCCTCGACAACGGCATGCAGGTGGTGGTGGTGACCAATGCGCGCGCCCCGGTGGTCGTCCATATGGTGTGGTACAAGGTCGGCTCGGCCGATGATCCGGCGGGCCGCTCGGGCCTCGCTCATTTCCTCGAACATCTCATGTTCATGGGGACCCCCTCGGTGCCCAAGGGCGAATTCTCGAAAATCGTCGCGCGCAACGGCGGCAACCAGAACGCCTTCACCAGCCGGGACTACACGGGCTATTTCCAGAAGGTCGCCAAGGACCGCCTCGAGCTGGTCATGGGCCTCGAGGCCGACCGCATGGTGAATCTGGTTCTCGACGACGCCGTGGTCGACTCCGAACGCAAGGTCATCCTCGAGGAGCGCAGCTCGCGCACCGACAACGACCCGGGCTCCCTGTTGAGCGAGCAACTGGCGGCGGCGCGCTATCTCGCCCATCCCTACCGCATTCCGGTGATCGGCTGGGCGCATGAGATCGCCGAACTCGATACCGAGGAGATCCTCGCCTTCTACCGGCTCTATTACGCCCCCGACAACGCCGTCCTCGTGGTCGCCGGCGACATCACCGCCGAACAGCTCCGGCCCATGGCCATACGCACCTACGGCGCCGTGCTGGCGGCCGGCATTGCCCAGCGCGAACGGCCCCAGGAGCCGCCGCACCGGGCGGCGCGGCGGGTCGAGCTCAAGGATCCGCGGGTCCGCCAGGCGGAATGGAGCCGCACCCATCTGGCGCCGAGCTACAACGCCGGCGCGGTCGAACATGCCTATGCCCTTCAGGTGCTTGCCGAGCTGCTCGGCGGCGGCTCCACCAGCCGGCTGTATCGCGCCCTGGTGATCGAGCGGAAAGTCGCCGTCTCGGCGGGCGCCTGGTACGGCGCCAGCAGCCTGGATATGAGCCAGTTCGGTCTCTACGCCTCGCCGGCCCCGGGGGTCGATCTGGCCGCGGTGGAGGCCGCCGTCGATGACCAAATTGCCACCCTGCTGGCCGACGGGGTAACCGAGGACGAGGTGGCGCGGATTTCCGCCCGCATGGTGCGCGGCGCGATCTATGCCCGCGAGAGTCTGGGCACGGCGGCGCGCGTCTTCGGCGCGGCGCTGACCACGGGCACCGGCATCGAGGATGTCGAGGCCTGGCCCGACCGCATCGTTGCGGTTACCGCCGCCCAGGTCATCGCCGCGGCGCGCGCCATCCTGATACCCGAGACCTCGGTAACCGGGCTTTTGCTGCCGGCCGAGAAGGATTGAGATGATGATAATGAAGCCCGCGCGTCTGATGATTGTCGCCGCGTTCGCCGCTCTCGCCCTGGTCGTCACCGCTGTGCCGGCGACGGCGGTCGAGGTCGTCAGGGTAATCAGCCCGGGCGGCATCGAGGCCTGGCTGGTCGAGGAGCACGGCATCCCGATCCTGTCGCTCAGGGCGGTCTTCCGTGACGGCTCCGTGCTCGACCCGCAAGGCCTCGAGGGCCGCGTCAACATGGCCTCGGGATTGCTCGACGAAGGCGCCGGGCCGTATGATTCACAAGCCTTCCAGGGCCGTCTCGAAGATCTCGCCATTCATCTCCGGTTCCGCGCCGGGCTCGACAGTTTCTCGGTCAACCTCAAGACCCTGAGCGAGTATCGCGACGAGGCCTTCGAGATGCTGCGCCTGGCGATCACCGAGCCGCGTTTCGACGCCGAACCGGTCGAGCGCATCCGGGGGCAAATCCAGGTCCAGCTCGCCCGCGGCGCCGAGGATCCCGACCGCCTCGCCTCGCGCCGCTGGTTCGACAACGCCTTCCCCGACCATCCCTACGGCCGCCCGGTGAGGGGTACGCCGGAGACTCTCGAGCGCCTTACCGCCGATGATCTGCGCCGCTTCGTCGCCGAGCAACTGACCCGCGACCGCCTGGTCATCGGCGTCGTCGGCGACATCACGCCGGCCCGCCTCGGCGCGCTGCTCGACAGCACGTTCCTCGGCTTGCCCGAGGCCGGCATGGCGCGCGACATCGCCTACGGCGCGCCCCAGGCCAAGGGACGCGTGACCACCATCGAGCGCGATATCCCGCAATCGATCGTGCTGTTCGGCCACGCCGGGCTGGCGCGCGACGATATCGATTTCTATGCCGCCTCGGTGATGAACTATATCCTCGGCGGCAGCGGCTTCACGGCGCGGCTGACCAACGAAATACGCGTCAAGCGGGGCCTCGCCTACGACGTCTACAGCTATCTGTCGCCGATGGATTACGCCGCCCTGTTCATGGGCCGGGTGGCGACCGAGAACGGCTCGGTGGCCGAATCCCTGGACATCGTGCGCGCCGAATTCGCCCGCATGCGCGACGGCGGGGTGAGCGAACGGGAACTCATCGACGCCAAGACCTATCTCACCGGCTCCTATCCCCTGCGCCTCGATACCAACGCAAAGATCGCGCGCCTGCTGGTCGGTATCCAGCTCGAGGATCTCGGCATCGACTACATCAACCGCCGCAACGGCTATATCGAGGCGGTGACGGTGTCCGACATCAGCCGGGTGGCTCGCCGCCTGCTGGCGCCGGAAGATCTGCAGGTGGTGGTTGTCGGCAAGCCGGCCAACCTCGAATCCACCAACTAGAGCCTATTGCGATCCCGGCTCGACGGGCCGCATCTGCGCTGACCCGGCGCCCATGGTATAAGGCTGTAGTGCCGACGGGAAGGCCACGAAGGGGGGGGTGTCCGCCATGCTGCGGTCGGCGGCGGAGAAAGAGCTACAGGCGCGGTTCGCAAAATCCTATCTGCGCAACCAGGCGCCGGTGATGCGGCGAATCGAGGTGTCGGTCTGCGGCTGCGACTATGGCGGCACCAGCTGGGCGACGCGCCGGGAAGTAGATGATATCGCCCGGAAACTGGCGCTGCGGCCAGGCCAGAGACTGATGGATCTGGGCGCCGGCTCGGGCTGGCCCGGGCTTTATCTGGCGGCGTTATCGGGCTGCGACATCACCCTGGTTGATCTGCCGGCGGAAGGACTGGCCATCGCGGCGGCGCGGGCCAGGGCGGACCGGCTGCCCGGCTTCCGCGGCGTCGCCGCGGCGGACGGCCGCGCCCTGCCCTATGGCGACAAATGCTTCGACGCGATTACCCATTCGGATGTGCTGTGCTGTTCGCCGGGCAAGCAGGCGGTGCTGGCGGAATGCCGCCGCACCGTGGCCGACGGCGGCCGCATGATCTTCACCGTCCTGGTGCTCGGCGAGGGCTTGAGCGGGCAGGATCGCGCCCGCGCCGTCGATCTGGGTCCGCCCTATGTGACGACGGAGACCGAATATGCGGAGATGTCGAGGCTGACCGGCTGGGAGACGGTCGGGCAAATCGACCTGTCGGCGCAGTTTCTCGACAATGCCAAGGCCTTCCTCGCGGCCGACCTGGCCAACCAAACCGAGCTTGCCGCGCTGTTGGGGAGGGAAGATTACGGCTTGCGATTGGAAAAAGACGCCGATTACATCGCCGCCGTCACCGAGGGTATCCTCAGGCGCGAACTCTACGAACTGCGCGCCGCCTGAAGCCCTCCACAGAGCGTAATAACAAGGAGCCCGACATGCATATCGGCCTTATCGGCGGCATCGGACCGGCGGCGACATATTTCTAGGGGCTGTCCCAGATAACTAGGATAATCTCTGTTTAACCCACTGTTTTATCTGCCTCAATTGTGCTTTTGGTTTTGGGTTGTTAAAACGCCACTCACATTCCTTCAAAAACAGCGGGAAAT
>Ga0066376_10006091_pt1 | contig 10010 bp, 6 predicted proteins | sample Knorr_S15_td_Bot_FD_77009 | JGI IMG/M metagenome (GOLD analysis project Ga0066376, IMG submission 77009) | Marine microbial communities from Southern Atlantic Ocean transect - Knorr_S15_td_Bottom_ad_5009_LV_A | ecosystem: Environmental > Aquatic > Marine > Oceanic | place: Southern Atlantic... | reverse complement strand
TGCCAAGCTCATTCGCCAGGGACTTCAACAACTCCAATATCTGCGCCTGGATAGTCACATCAAGAGCTGTAGTCGGCTCATCCGCGATCAGGAGTTTGGGATTGCAACTAAGCGCGATTGCGATCATTACCCGCTGCCGTTGACCACCACTCAACTGGTACGGGTGAGAGCGCAGACGCTCTTCTGCGTCCGACAGTCCAACCATCTCCAGCAGCTCTGCCGCTCGCCGATCGGCTTGGGTCTTCGTCATCTTCAGGTGGAGTTCCAGCGTCTCCGTAAGCTGTCGGCCAATCGTGAGCACCGGATTTAGCGATGTCATTGGCTCCTGGAAGATCATGCCAATGGAGCTACCGCGAATTCGTCGCATCTCTGTCTCAGAAAGTCTGAGCAGCTCCTCGCCCTGGTACCAGATTTCCCCATCCGATATTTCGCCCGGCGGTGATTGGATCAGACGAATGATCGATAGAGCCGTGACGCTCTTTCCGCACCCAGACTCGCCAACCAACCCAAGCGTTTCGCCCTCGTCAACGTGGAAAGAAACATCATCAACGGCTCGCAGTATTCCAGCCTCAGTATTGAACTGAGTCTTCAGACCGCGAACGTCCAAGAGATGTTCTGATGTGGATGTGGTCATTGGCCTAGGTGTGGGCGTGAACTCTTTTTTATTTGACGTATTGGGATACGGCAGCATCATGCCACCTGATTCACGCAGTAATCCTAACCTACCCCTTCAAGTTCGGATTGCGATGGTAAATCGGGTGCCATTTCTCTTGTTGCACTCTAGACATTTGAGATTATCCACACCCAGAAGTGAACCGAAACGCCCTCCCTATCGAATTAAAGGGTACTTGGGGGCGTTCCCCAACTCGCGCAGCGGGCTCCGTCTTTCGGGATGGAGTCCGTTTCGCGTAAACGCGATTCAGGGATCGACTCACCCTATTGCGATTAGAGCAGACCTGGAAGCTCAGCCAGAGAAGATAGTCTTGCGACCGCCGTAGACTCCTCTTCACTGGTTGAAACCAGCACGCCCCGGGCGCTAACTGCTGAAATCCGGCGGATCGAATTCGGAGTGTCATCTAAAAATAGCGCGGCCGCTGGGTCCACCCCTGAGTGCGCCAGGATCGAGTCGTAGAACGCCCGTCCACCCTTTGGGATTCCAGCGATGTCTGGGCCGTATGTCTCGGTAAAAAGCTCGACGACTCCACTAGCAGTCAACTGCATTCGGAGGTCCACACGCTTGCCTCCGGACGCCATATACAGCGCATAGCCCATAGCGTGCAGTTCCCGGACTGCAGCTACCGCACCCGGATACTCCGCTCTGACGCGCGAGATGCCGTAGTTGTGAAACTCACGAGCCAACGCAACTCGCTCCTCAGACGAATCGGGCGGCTCAATTCCAACGCTTGCAAATATCTCAGAGGTGAATCGATCATCTCGCTGCCTGAGCACCTCATCAGGCTCGACTCCTGGAGGGAAAAACTTGCCATCGTGCATAAGCTTCCCTTCCTCGATTACGAATTGGAGGTTCGCCTCACCCCAGGCCACGGCCTCTCCGCCAAAACGCGAAACCATGAACTCGCCGAAAAGCCGCTGCCACTGGGGAACACGTAATGAGTTGTCATTGATCACGCCACCATCATCCAGGAAGATGGCCTCAATATTTCTGAGCTCTTGGTGCGCCAATATGTCTCCTACACGCGATTCGTATAGCGCCACAAAGATGGTGCGATACCCGCGCTGTCATGGTAGCCGACACAGCGCGCGCGGGAACCTTGGCCAGACCCCGCAGCTATTCGCGCTCGAAGGTGTTGATCTCAGTGGTACCCTGCGGACCCGCGTATTGCTCACACCAATCAACCCCTCCCAATCGGAACAAATCATCATGGGCATCCTCTTCGAAAAACGAGACCACATCGCTTTCGTCACCATCGACAACCCGGAGCGCGCCAACGTTCTGGACAAGAAGACATCCAACGAACTGTCTGAGGCATGGAAAGATGTCTGGGAGGACCCGGACGTGCGCGTGGCTATCATCACCGGAACCGGTGATAAGCATTTCTGCGCCGGCCACGACCTGAAACCGCGACCGGATGTGACGGACGAAGAGCGGGAGTACCTCGCGCTGAAAAAGGTGTTCTGGCCGCTCTCAGGCACCGTAAACGGGCAGCAAACCGGCGTCGATGGCCGCATGGGCGACCACTTCCCACAGATCTGGAAACCGATCATTGGCGCCGTGAACGGATGGGCGGCCGGCGCTGGCTTCTACATGCTTCTCTCCACAACGGATATCCGCATCGCTTCGGCCGAACACGCACGATTCAAGTTCGCACTGCTATCCAATGGTTGGGTTGGCGGCGGGCCCGGCGCTACGTTGCTGGGTCGACAGATCCGCTACGCAGACGCCATGCGCATACTGCTCACGGACGAGCCGTTTGACGCTGAGGAAGCGCTGCGTATCGGGCTGATCAATGAAGTTGTGCCACACGCAGATCTGATGACCCGGGCGGAAGAGTTGGCCACTCACATCGCCACTCTCCCGCCGCTGGCAGTGCGCATGATGAAGGAGTTCCAGGTGAGGTTCCGAGAGTCACCAGTCGATACGGCCTGGCAGGTGCAGTCGCTCATGAACACATTGCTCATCCAGACCACCGCCGACGCCGAAGAGGGGCGCAGGGCTTTCAATGAGAAGCGGCCACCAAACTTCACCGGCAAACTCAGGAAAAAGGGCGAGCCGTTCCCTGACCTCACACCTGAGGAACAAGAGCGACTCGACGAGCTGTACCGCTCTCGGGAGTACTAGTTATCGCCGCTACCGATTCGCTCTCCGGCCCACTCGCCGACATCCGGGTTTTGGACCTGACGGACGGGCTCGCCGGTGCGTACTGCACCCGACTCCTCGCAGCGTATGGAGCCGAAGTGACACTTGTGGAACGCACTCCCGCGGGCGGCGAATTACGCCGTCGCGGACCGTTCATCTCCGATCTGACCGATGGCGAAAATGGCGTCCTGTTCAATTTCTTGAATGCAGGTAAAGACTCGCTGCTAATTGACCCCAATGATTCCACCGATAGCCAACTCGTAACCACAATCGCGAACAACGCAGATGTACTGGTCACCGATGCACCCTGGGAATCGGTCGCAGCAAAGGGTTTACTGCCATCGGATCTCATCAAGCGAAATCCGGCGCTGGTGATCACTGAAATCCCCGCAGTCGACTCAACCAGCCCACACGCAGACCATCGCCTGAGCGAACTAACTCTATACGCAGCCAGCGGACTGATGAGCCTTGTTGGCGGCGCTGGCAAACCTCCCATCAAAGCTGGCGGCTACCAGGCCAGTTTCATTGCCGGCGCCCATGCAGCAGCACTGACAACATTCGCACTTCTCGGCGCGCAATCCACCGGCAGAGGCGCAATCCTTGAAGTTCCATCCCTTAGCACAGCCGCTAAGTTCTTCTCCCATATGTCCGACCCCGACACCGTCCGCAATGACCCCAACCCACCCGACGTACGCCGCGAGCATCAGAGTTCCATTGCACCGTGTGGCGATGGCCACGTCGCCGTGACTGTCTACTACTTCCAGGTTCAAGCACTCGCCGAGGTGATCGAACTCCCAAAACTCGCGCAAGATTCCCGATTCACCACGGCGTCAGGATTTCAGGAACACGGCACAGAATTACTTGACGAAATCCGCGCCTGGCTCATCACACGCACCAAAGCTGAGATCGTCGAGAAAGCGCAGGAGCGCCATTTGCTGATCACGCCGGTGAACACCGCCAGAGATCTTCTGGAGTCAGAACACCTGCGCTTCAGAAACTTCTTCCAGGAAGTAGAGCTTGCCGGGACGAAGCTGGTCACGGAGGCTGGCCCGCCCTTCCAACTCTCCTCGTCACCCACGGTCGCACCTGATCCTGCGCCGCGACTCGGCAATGCGAACGCACCAGCAATCGAGAGCAATATGCTCAGCGAAACGTCGCCGGGAAACTCTTCTCAGAGGCGCTCTGACTCAGAACAAGACCCCAACTCATCCCTCCTCAGCAAAACAACTCTGCTGCTGCCACTGGAAGGCATCACTGTCCTCGATCTCTCGCACCGGCTGGCTGGCCCCGGCCTCACCATGCTGCTGGCCGACTGGGGAGCCGACGTGATCAAGATCGAGTGGTGGCACCGGATGGACGGCTGGCGCGGGCTGATCAGCGTGAAAGACGATATTGACGGAACTCAGTCCTACAACAAGAAACCTAACTGGCTGCGACTGAACCGTAACAAGCGCAGCCTCACACTCAACCTGAAGCACGCCGATGGCAAGCAAATATTCCTGGACCTCGCGAGGCAGGCCGATGTGGTAGTCGACAACTTCAGTGCCGGTGTCATGGACCGACTTGGCCTCGGCTACAAAGACCTCAGCCCCTCGAATCCGGGGATCATCACCATCTCAATGCCGGGTTTCGGCACCAGCGGCCCCGACTCCACATTCGTCGGCAACGGACCGGTCTTCGAGGGCTACTCCGGTCTCGCGTCCATCACCGGCTACAGCGATGGAGCACCACGCAATTCGGTGGGCATCTGGCCCGATGTTGTTGCTGGCGTCCACGGCGCGGCGGCAGTCGGTATGGCGCTCGTCGCTCGGCAGCGAACGAAGCGCGGAGACCACATCGAGCTGGCACAGACCGAATCGCTGATCAACATGATCGGCGACGCCATACTTGAGTACTCCGCCAACGGCGATGTGCGCGAACCAACCGGAAACTCAGACCACACCATGGCCCCGCACGGCGTCTATCCATGCGCCGGCGCTGACCGCTGGATCGCCATCGCCGTGAATTCGGACGAAGAGTGGCTGGCGCTGTGCGAGGCGTCGGGAGGAGCGGTGCCACCCGCCGATGCGCGATTCAGCACCTCGGCACTTCGCCGCCAACATGCCGCGGCGCTAGACAGCCTCATCGAATCCTGGACAGCCTCGCAAGACTGCTGGGAACTGGCCAGCAACCTCCAAAGCGCCGGAGTAGACGCAGCCGCGGTCGCATCCCACGAAGATTTCGCGCATCGCGACGGAGTCCCCTCCCCCGAATACCAACTCCACTACGACAACGAATACCTGAGCAACTACCCCGGCCCCGCCGCACGCCTCAACGGCACGCCACCCCCCATCCGCCTCGGCCCACCGAAGCTGGGCGAACACACCGCAGAGCTCCTACATGAGTACCTCGGCACAAACCCCGAGAAGATCGAAGAGTTGCGGAGAAACGACGCGATTTGAACCAATGCCGATGTGGCGCGGCCCGGGCGGGGCAAGCCTCGCAGCTACCGTTTCATGCCGGTGGCACCTGCGCCCGGCTATTTCAGTGCCCGTGCGGCAGGCACATCCGTGCCGTAGCCGACCTGTCCTAAATGTAATCGGGAAAGATCTCAAGCAGCCGATCACATCCTTCACGACACCCGCAAGCGAAGCCATCCTGAGGCACTCGAAGGATCCGCGTAGCGTCGAACGCCACAGACGCGAAGAGACCCCGCAAATGCAGGGCCTCCTCGTTTACGTTTTCATGGAGCGGAAGACGAGATTCGAACTCGCGACCCTCACCTTGGCAAGGTGATGCTCTACCACTGAGCCACTTCCGCCAGCATAATCAAGCTACCTAATCACGATAGCGATAAACGCCTCACCAGGTCAAGTCGCAATAAATATCCGTGCCCCCTTGGGGCACGTCATAACATCGGTTGACTTCACAGCATGACTCGGCACGCGATTCCGGGTCAATTTAACCGAACAATCGCCACCGGTCTTACACTTGCCCGGCAACTGCACGGTAGAATGGCTCAAACTGGCGTGAATCATTAGTCGCGTAGACCTAATCTGGACGCATCGACGGAGAATCATCTTAATGGTCGCAATCCACGAACCCGGCAAACAGTACAAAGTAATCGGCACTCGCCCGATTCGGCATGATGGATACGATAAGGTAACCGGCCGGGCGCAGTACGGCGCAGACATCCGTATCCCCGGCCTCATCTGGGGTGAAGTGAAACGCTCGCCACACGCCCACGCCCGCGTCATCAGCATCGACACGTCCGCAGCCGACGCCATGCCGGGAGTGTTTGCCACCGTCACCCACGCCGACTTCCCAACCGTTGAGGAACGGGTCGCATCGGGCGGGGATTCCCTCGGCTCCATCAGGCAATCTCAGAACATGCTGGCCGACAAGAAGGTCCACTACAGGGGCCACGTCGTTGCAGCCGTTGCGGCAACCGATAAGAACACCGCACTGGAAGCCATCGAGAAGATCGAGGTCAAGTACGAACTGCTTCCCGTAATCACCAACGTGACCGACGCTATCGCAGATGGCGCAGCCGTCATCGTCGAAGATCTCGTCGGCGATGATCTCGGCACAGAAATTCACAATACAAACATCGCCAGACACTTCCGATTCGAATTCGGAGATCTGGATAAGGGCTTCGAAGACTCAGACATCGTGATCGAACGCGAATTTAACATGTCGATGGTCCATCAGGGCTACATCGAGCCACACAACGCCACCGCGTTCTGGACCAACGACGGCCGCCTGACCGTCTGGTCAAGCACTCAGGGAGCCTTCGGCGTGCGGTCCCAGACAGCCGGGCTGCTCAACCTCTCAGAGTCGCAGGTCAAGGTGAACCCGGTTGAGATCGGTGGCGGATTCGGCGGAAAGACCACTGTATACATGCCCCCGATCGCCGCCCTCCTCTCCAGGAAGTCCGGCCGGCCGGTCAAGTTACAGATGGACCGCAAATCGATCTTTGAGGCCACCGGCCCTGCCCCCGGAGGCAAGATGGTCGTCAAGCTCGGCGTCAACAGCGCCGGCAAGATGCAGGCCGCCACCGCCGACTTCAAGTTCGAGGCCGGTGGATATCCGGGCTCGGCAGTCGGTGCTGCAGCCATCTGTGTCATGGGGCCTTACGATATTCCGAACACCCGCATCGATGGCTACGACATCATCGTTAACAAGCCAAAATCAGCCGCATATCGGGCACCCGGATCGCCGCAGGCCGCATACGCTTTCGAGTCAGTCGTGAACGAGATTTGCGAGCAGGGAAACTTCGACAAACTCCAGTTCCGGCTCGATAACGCCTCACACGAGGGCGTTCGCAGAGGGGACGGCCCGATCTTCGCCCGCCTCGGGATGCAAGAGACCGTCCAGGCCGCGATCGATTCAGATCACTGGAAGACCCCGCTTGAGAAGAACGGTGGGGACGGCAAGGTCCGGGGCCGCGGCGTCGCATCCGGTTTCTGGATGAACGGCGCCGGCAAGTCCAGCTGTGAACTGACACTGGACTCCGATGGCCAGGTCTTCATGAACGAAGGCTCCGCCGACATTGGCGGCACCCGCGCATCAATCGCAATGCAGGCGGCCGAGTACCTGGGCCTCGCAGCCGAGGACGTGCACCCATCGATTCCCGACACCGACAGCATCGGCTTCACCGGCGTTACCGGTGGCAGCCGAACGACCTACGCCACCGGTTATGCAGCCTACAATGCCGCGGTTGCGATGGTCGAGGAACTCAAGAAGCGCGCCGCTATGCTCTGGGGAATCGACGCCGGCGACGTTGAGTTTTCCGATAATAACTTCAGCTCCAAAACGGACCCCGAGCTAGAGCTCAGCTGGAAAGATCTGGCCGCACGACTCGATGAGACCGGCGGCCCTGTGCAATCGACCGGCTCGGTGAATTTGTCGAGCGCGGGCAACGCCACCGCTACACACATAGTCGACCTTGAGATTGATCCCGAGACTGGAAAGACCGATGTCCTCCGCTACACCGCGGTCCAGGACGTTGGCAAGGCGATCCACCCGGCGTATGCCGAAGGCCAGATCGAGGGCGGCGCCGTGCAGGGCATCGGCTGGGCGCTCAACGAGGAGTACTTCGTTGATGACGACGGCACGATGGCGAACTCAAGCTTCCTGGACTACAGGATGCCCACCTCGCTGGACCTGCCAATGATCGACACAATCATGGTCGAAGTACCAAGCCCGTTCGGCCCCTACGGCGCACGTGGCGTCGGCGAAGTGCCACTGGCGCCGCCACTCGCAGCAATTCGTGACGCCATCTACGACGCACTCGACATTCACCTCTACTCAACACCAATGAAGCCAGGCCGAATCCTGGAAGCGCTGAAAGAGAAGAGCAGCTAATCAGCCGGGGCCAGCCCCGCGAAAACGCTAAATCGCAGCCGGCCCCGAATCATCGGGGCCGGTTCGCGTTGTACCGCTGATTCTTGGCACGCATCTGCGCTAGCGATCACCAATAGTCACCCTGAGGTCCGGCTCCGCGGGCCGTGAGGGCGTTTGCCGATCTTGACCTCGCAACAAAAGCAGCGCCGCTTCCGCTGGAATACCAGGTCCTGAACGACCCCACGCCCACCGGCTTCGACGGCCGCAACAACGGCTTCTGCACGTTCAACAAACCGGTCGCCCGCATCATTGTGGGACTGAACAACGGTCCACAGGGATCGTTCCACACCGAGACTTTCCACTTCGCGAAGCCTCTGCTTGAGGTGACCTTCCCGCTAAAGGAATGGTATGAGTCCGTGAAAACTCTGGAGTTGCTCGAACCCGGCCCGTACACGCGGACAATGATGGCCGAGACAGCCGACGGCGATCAGTGGGCAATCACCGATCACGTCAGCGCCGCGCTGGATGAGGTAACCGTAATTCCCAGCGTTGAGCCAACGCCCATGCCCCCGCGCGAATGGGACATCGAGGACGTGCGCGTAGACGGCTCAACAGTGACGGTCACCGTGCGCGTCTATGGCACCGCCGACTACACAGTCCTGATCGATGAAATCGCGTCCGATGAGACCAACTTTCACTCCCGGTGATTCAGCACATCTTCAAGAACGTTGCATCTGGCACACACGAACTCACCGTATCCGACGTGGTTGGCCATGTTGACGGGCAGGTGGTCGAAGTTCCATAACTCTGCGTGAACGAGTCTGATCAGCTGACGCCCTGACCTACCCACCTCAGGTACAAGTTCCAGTATCCTCGCGGCGCGCGTTTCAATCATTCCGGGGAGAAGGTCATCGTGACAAAGTTCGTCATCAGTGGGGGCATCATCATCGATGGTCTGGGTGGCAAGCCAGTTCAAAGCGGCGCGCTGCTAATCGAGGATGGCAAGATCGCCGCGGTTGGTAACGCCAACGAAATCGCCTCAACCCCTAATGCAACGACCATCGACGCAACCGGCAAATTCGTCATGCCCGGCATCATCGACTCCCACGTCCACGTCACGCCAAACCAGGATATCCCCGACGACCCGCGTGTTCATCTGCGGGTTGGATTCAACGCCATCAACACGCTGAGGCAGTCGCTCGACCGCGGCGTGACAACCGTCGTCAGCATCACCGGTGGCCCTTCTGCTGTGGAGCTTACGATGGCGATTAATGAAGGCTACGTTGACCGGTGTGCCAGCCAACTTGTGGCAGGCGTAGTAAACGCTTCCGGCGGGCACGTGCGCGGACGACACGCCGATGGTCCATGGGAGATCCGGAAGGCAGTGCGAGAACTCACCTCTGCCGGTTGCAACCTGATCAAGACCGCGGCAACCGCCGGATTCCAGTGGGAGCATGAGCGTGTTCACTGGCCCGACTACACAGAGGAAGAGCTCACAGCGCTTGTGGATGAGGCGCGCATGAGAGATATGCCGGTGGCGGCCCACGCCCACTCGCAGCCAGGCCTGAACTACGCCATCAACGCCCGCGTCCACATGATCCATCACGGCGCGCATATCGATGATGAAGCGTTAGAAGGCATCACGCGGGAGGAGCTCTACTTCGTTCCAACCCTCTTCGTCACCAGCACTGACCACGTGGCGAAAGTTCCGCAGCCCTGGACAGAGGAACGTATGGAGCACGCTCATCCCATCCACCGGGAAGGCGTCCGAAAAGCGCACAAAATGGGCACGAAGATCGCTCTGGGAACGGATGGCGGACCCGGTGACGCAATGGTGGAACTGTCAGAACTGGTGGACTGCGGCCTA
>Ga0066376_10006089_pt1 | contig 10013 bp, 4 predicted proteins | sample Knorr_S15_td_Bot_FD_77009 | JGI IMG/M metagenome (GOLD analysis project Ga0066376, IMG submission 77009) | Marine microbial communities from Southern Atlantic Ocean transect - Knorr_S15_td_Bottom_ad_5009_LV_A | ecosystem: Environmental > Aquatic > Marine > Oceanic | place: Southern Atlantic... | reverse complement strand
GGGATTGATACTAAAAGTGCTGACGATGGTGAACTTTTAATTCGTGGAGCTTATGTTTCTCCAGGTTATTTTGGTGAAATAATTTCTGCTGATCATACTGACAATTGGCTCCACACAGGTGATATTTTTCAGGAAAGGAAAGGGCATCTTTTTTTTATTGATCGAAAAAAAGAAATTTATAAAAACAGCCAGGGTCAAACTATTTCTCCTCAAAAAATTGAAAACCTATTTCAAGATTTTGAATCCATTACATCTGTATTTTTAGTAGGGGACGGTAGAGAATTCAATACAGCTTTAATTTATCCTGATTTTCAAAATGTACCGTTTGATATGAAAAAAGCAACGAAATCCAAAATAAGGGATTATTTCAGCTCAATAATTCAGTCTATAAATAGTTTTTTAGCTCCATTTGAACGCCTTGTCAATTATGCAATTATTCAGAGAGATTTTACTGTTGAATTTTGTGAATTGACGAAAAAGGAAACATATAAACGATCCATAATATTGAAAAATTTTTCAGATATTATTGAGCCAATGTATGAAAAAAATTATGCCAGTCTTCTTTCTGAAGAATTTGAAATCCGGATTTCCAACTGGATAATCAGAGAGAAAGGAATAATCCCATCGGATTTACACTGGGATGGACAAAAAATAACCATCAGAAATTTATTAGAATACATCGAAATGAAACCCGTTGATAGTTTGTTTAAAATCGGTGATTTTTTGTATTCAATAAACAAGGAGTATGTAGATTTTGAGTCATTATTGGTTTCTCCAAATTTATGGATTGGTAATCAGAAAGTCGTTGATTTTATTGGTACAATTTCATTTCGAATCTCAAATTTTAAAGAAACCAATGATATCAAACTTCATGAGGAATCCCTCCCTTGGGGTAAAAATTCTTACAGCAAAAAACCAAAAATGTCAAAGATGGAAATTCCAAAGGTAAGTGCTGTAAATTTGAAAATATTTCATGAATTAGCTGTTTTACTCCTACACAAGAAGGGGAAGGAATTGACAGATATTTTGCAATACTTCCAATCTGTGCTTGGAAACAATGATGGAGATTATAAGCAATTAGCACAAGCTATTCTCATACGTCTAAGATATCACCCCTCATTCAAAATTAATATTTTATCATTCGAGTTATTGTTGCCTTATGTAACTGAGTTAGAATTTCTTGAATTGCTTATGAATATTCAGGATCGTTCATCACATAAAAACAAAGTAGAAGAAATTGATTTTGATGTTCAACTTTTACAACAGGAACAATTTGACACACTTCTCAATTATGTTATAACAACCCGTCAAAAAATGGAACAATTAACTCCCGAAAAACAGGGATTGGTTTCTTATTTTTTAGCTATCATAACACAATACGGAGTTTTTTATCCCCATAATTATATTTGGGTCAGGGTAGAGCTCATGCGTTGGGAACATTTAGTTTTCCCCCAAAAACTGAGTACTTCAATTAAAAAATCTCTAAACTCCCTGACAAATGGTTTTCGGAACTGGATTGGGGTTGAAGTAGGTTATGCAATAGAACCGAATTCCGATAAAAAATACTACTGGAAAGATGTAGTTTCATTCGACAAGAATGTTGAAGAGAATTCAAAAGTCAGGTTGTTGAAGGCAATTGAAAACACAGCATTACTTAGGGAAGCTGTATTTCTTTTTTCGAATCAAAAGTTAGTTAAACTAACCAATCTATCTTTAGGCGGAGTTTGGATTTATTTCCTCGGGCGAAATTATGGAAAAAGTGTATTTCGTATACTTGTAATGACAAAGAGTTCAGAATCTTATAACTTTGTGATTAACCTGGATGAATCCCTCGGCGAAAAGTTTATTAAAGATGAAATCCGCTGGTTAATCACAACAGGTTCTTCAATTTATGGTTCTAAGTTAGTTGAAGATTTTGGTGGTTATTGGCAGGAATATAATTTATACACTGAGGAGTACATACCGGGAGAAACTCTCTTTCAATATTTAGAACGTTTTCGGGATGAAATTTCAAGCGGTGAAAAAGCAGACCGATGGCAAATGCGATGGCTTCATTTTATTTGGAATGGTCTCATGGCATACATGGATTTCTGGTATAGAACTGGTTTTACTCTATTCATTCCTGATCCTTCAACAAAAAACCTTATTATTCCAAAATATGATTATGCAATTGGAACTCGGCTAATTTCAATTTCTAACCGAAAACCATTTAAAAATATTGCGGATTTCATATTTACTCTGTACGAAGGATTTATCATTAAAACCGAAAAAACCTATGAAGGTCTCAAGCGAATGGGTGGATGGGAAATTCTGTTTTCTGCACTTCTGCAGGTCGTTACAGTTAAAAAAGGGCTCAAGTTTCTTCAAGAATTAAATCAGGAAATTTCATCAAAATCTTTTGTGAAGAAAAGTAAAAAGTTGGGATTAAGTGGGGATAGAATTAATTCATTTATTGATGAAGTGAACGAGAATGGTCTATTAACAAAACAGATAATATTTGCTTCTCTCAGGTATCAGCGTTGGTTGGATTTAAATCCACATGCGTCGAAACAGGCACGAGGATCAATAATACAAGAACTGTATAAGGATTACGGATTAAGAGATTTATTAGATGAATATCCAGAAACAAGAATCAGGTTTTTTCTTATGACTTGTTTTAAAGATACTGAACCACAGTTTTTTGATGAATTATTAACAATACAAAAGAAAATAAGGGCAAAATCTATTACATCAGAAGAACTAGGACCCCAGGTTCACCATATTCATAATAATATTTCAATAACAGAGGACGAAGAGTATTTTTTAGCGAGACTTCTATTTGATCATTTGAAAGCTTCTGAAGGAGGAGAATTGGTTCTTTCAGAAAAAGGATCAAAAAATCGGGTTGATTTTATCTCTATAATTGAAGATAATCAGGGAGATACTTTTCGAATTCGTTCTCCACTTAAGCCAAAAGAGATTGCATCATTTCATACACTGTTAGGAGAGGCTAATCTGTTTGGGACATTTTTAACACAACATGAATTCCTGTTATTGTTTGACTCCAATAAACAGATGGCAGGTGGAGTATATTGGCGAAAATTAGAAAATAGTATTGCCTATATTGAAAAAATTGTTATTCGTTATCCATTTAGGAAAAGACATCTGAGTTTACGATTACTTGAGGAATTATTTAACCGATTAAAAAATCATCGGTATAAACATGTTTCAGTTGGCTTTTTTCAGGCGGGATTGTTTTATAAACTAGGATTTCAGATTAACAAAAAATTTGGAGGGTTAGTGAAAAAACTTTAGTGAAATAATATGTGCCGCGGACAGGAATCGAACCTGCACCTCCAGAGGAGACTAGATCCTAAATCTAGCGTGTATACCAGTTCCACCACCACGGCAATTATTGATTTTATTTAAAATAAGTACATTTAAAATGGAATCACTTTTTTATATTGAGACCTATGATTGGGGTGTGTATCCCTGATTTAAATAATGTTGAAGTTTTTTATGTTTTACTTCGATAGTCTGACCATTGGGGCTTACCAATGTAATTTTTTTATTACGTCCAATTTTCTCATCAGCGTGTACAGGAGTACGAACTGCTTTTTGAGGTTGATTCGATCTCGAAGCGGGTGCTTGCCCGGTAAATCCCATCCCTGTTGTGTCCTGATGTTTTGTTTGAATATTTCTCACTGCTTGTTTTTGGACCATAGGTGCTTGTCCCATCCCCTGTAACTGAGTACGAAGTAATCTCTGGACGGTTGTTCTATTTAATTCTCCCATCATAATTTGGAATAGTTTAAACCCTTCAGATTTGTATTCCAAAAGAGGATCTTTTTGTCCGTAAGCACGAAGATTAATTCCTTCACGAATTTGGTCCATGCTGTATAAATGGTCTTTCCATTTTTCATCTATAGTTCTCAAAACAACAAACCTTTCAAATCCTCGCATGATATCTTCGGGAACTAAGGCTTCACGATCAGAATAAATGTCATTGGTCTTTTCAATGATAAAATCACGAATCATATTAAGAGTCAAATCCTTTTGTTTTAGTTCCTTTTGCATTGATTCAGGATCAGCATCGACTAATAAGTGAGATGCAAAATTTTGTTTAAGGTTTTCCCAGTCCCATTCATCAGGAATTGTACTATTTTGGGATTCTAACTCATCATTGACGTACTCTTCAATAAATTCTAATACTGTTTCTTTCATATCTTCCCCATGAAGCGCCTGGTTTCGAATATCATAGACAACCTGACGTTGCTGATTCATGACATCATCGTATTCCAACAAATGTTTTCGGATTCCATAGTTACGCCCTTCAACCTTTTTTTGAGCATTTGAAATCGCACGATTTACCATATTTGCGGTGATGACCTCACCTTCTTCAACACCCATCTTGTCCATAATTCTGGCAATTCTGTCACTGCCAAATAATCTCATAAGGTCGTCTTCTAAAGAGAGATAAAACTGGGAAGATCCAGGATCTCCCTGTCTTCCGGTACGTCCCCTAAGCTGAAGATCAATTCTTCTAGATTCATGCCGTGATGTACCAAGAATATGAAGCCCTCCCTTTTCTATTACACCATCTCCAAGCTTTATATCTGTACCTCTCCCCGCCATATTGGTAGCAATTGTTATAGCACCAAGTTGACCAGCTCTACTGACAATCTCAGCTTCTTTCTGATGTTGTTTTGCATTTAATACATTATGTGGAATGCTTTTACGTTTTAACATTCGGGATAATAATTCTGAAACTTCTACGGAAATTGTACCTACCAGTACTGGTTGCCCGTTTTTATGACAATGTATGACTTCGTCAATCACTGCATTATATTTTTCACGTTTTGTTTTATAAACGAGGTCGTTTCTGTCTTCACGAATCACCTGTGCATGTGTAGGAACTACAGTCACATCTAAATCGTAAATGTTTCCAAATTCCTCTGCTTCTGTTTCTGCTGTCCCTGTCATTCCTGCTAATTTATCATAAAGTCGAAAATAATTTTGTATTGTGATTGTTGCTAAAGTTTGGGTTTCTCTTTCGATTGTAACATTTTCCTTTGCCTCTAAAGCTTGATGTAAGCCTTCACTATATCTTCGCCCGGGTAATACACGGCCGGTGAATTCATCTACAATCATTACTTTTCCATCCTGAATAACATATTCTACATCTTTTTCATACAGTGTAAAGGCGCGAAGAAGTTGATTTATATTATGTATTTTTCCGCTTCGTTCAGCATGAAGTTGATGTGCTTTTTCTTTTTCTTGGGCGATTTGCATTTGGGATAGATTCTCGCGAGAATCAATATCATTCAAGAGTTCACCTAAATCTAGAATAATAAAAGTTTCCGGATTATCTGGAGAAAGGAGTTGTCTACCTTTTTCTGTAAGATCAATTATATGAGATTTTTCATCTATGCTAAAGTACAAATCATCGTCAACCTCATGCATTCGTTTATCCCGTAAATAAGTTGATTCTACACTTTGGGATAGTTTAATCATGCCGGGCTCTTGAAATATTTTTCTTATTTGACGGTGCTTAGGCATACCACGATTTGCTTGTAGAAGTTTCAATCCCGCTTCCTGGTCATCATTTGATTGTAGTAACTGTTCTGCTTGTTTGACTAATTCTGAAACGAGAGAATTCTGTTTTCGGACTATATTTTGAATAAGAGGTTTCAATTCTTGAAAAGTCGTATCCACGGGGGCATCTACCGATCCGGAAATGATAAGGGGTGTACGGGCTTCATCAATTAAAACACTGTCAACTTCATCCACCACAGCGAATGAATGCTCGCGCTGTACTTGGTCATCACTGGATAACGACATGTTATCCCGAAGATAATCAAATCCAAATTCAGTATTTGTCCCATAGGTAATATCGCAATTGTAGGCTGCGCGACGCTGGTTATTATCCATGGAATTTTGTAAATATCCTACTGTTAACCCTAAATTTTCATATACCTTGCCCATCCACTCTGCGTCTCGTCTGGCTAGATAGTCATTAACAGTAATGATATGAACTCCACATCCAGTGAGTGCGTTTAAAAAAATCGGCATTGTTGCAACTAGAGTTTTTCCTTCTCCCGTTTTCATTTCCGCAATTTTCCCATTATGAAGAATGATTGCACCTGCGATTTGAACATCGTACGGAATCATGTTCCATTCTAATGGTTGGCCTGTTACGTCCCATGATTTTCCTACAAGTCGTCGGCAGATTTCTTTTACCATAGCAAATCCTTCCGGCATGAAATCATCAAGTTTAACTTGTTCTTCCTTTTGAAGAAGTTTTCGAAAATTTTTTGTTGAAAGGTTTTTCCCCTTCAATTCTTCTTCAAAGTTAATTCTTGATGAAATAATCTCAGATTTCATTTCCTGAGCTCTTGAAATCAACTCATCTTCACTTTTTGTTTTTAGCATTTCAGCGAATTGGTTAACCTCTAAGACGAGGGGTAATAATTGTTTGACTTCCCTGTCAGATTTTGAACCAAATATTTTTTTTAATAATATCTGCATTTGTTATATGAAAAATCTATAATTGATATGTTTGTGTTTTATTTTTCTTTGGCTTTGTAGACTGCATCAAGGATTCCATTCACAAACCTTGAACTCTCTTCTGTACTATATCGTTTTGCAATTTCAATTGCTTCAGAAATTGTTACTTTTGGTGGGATATCATCCATAAAATATAATTCACAGATTGCCATGAGCAATATGAGCTTATCCAACAATGCAATTCGTTGTATTTCCCAGTTTTCTGCATGGGTAATAATCTTTTTTTCAAGAAATTCTTTATTATTTATAGTTTTAAAAAATAAGTCTGAAATAAAAGCCTGGTTTAAAGAATTAAATGAGTATCGTTTGAATATATCATCTAGAATTTTTTCTTTTTTTTCACTGGAGATTTCCAACGCATATAATCCCTGGAAAACTCCTTCTCGACCAAGTCTGCGAGGATGTATATAAGGAGACATGATACTAAAATACTATAAAATTTAAAGAATTATTATGATAATTTCAAAAAACAGGATAAAGCCATCCGAATTGATCTTCAATAGTTTCATTTCTGATACCTGTAAGAATTTCTCCAATCTGTTTCGTAAAATGACCACATTTGTTGTTATGGATCACCCTAAAGGTATCATCTGTTGTAATTTTTCCGATTGGTGTTACGTTCACTGCTGTACCACTGCAAAAAACTTCATCTGCTTCTAAAACTTCTTCCATAGAGACAGGTCGCTCTTGAACCTCAATGTTTAATATTTCTTTTGCAATCCGAATTACGGAATCTCTGGTAACTCCAGGTAGAATTGACCCCATCAATGAGGGAGTACTCAAAATATGATCTTTGATAATAAATAAATTTGCAGAGCCTACTTCTTCCACAAAGTGTTCATTTGCTGCATTTAAATAAATGACTTCATCGAACCCGGCTTTTTTCGCAAGTTTTTGAGGAAGAAGGGAGGCTGCATAGTTACCAATTATTTTATAACCTCCAGTTCCGTGGGGTGCTGCCCTATGAAATTTGTTTGTTATTTTTAAATGTAATAAGGTTTCACAATCTTTGAAATAATGTCCTACCGGAGAAACATAAACTAAAAATGTGTATGATTGAACCGGCTTAACACCCAGCACAGCACCGGTCCCCCAAATTACAGGTCGAATATAAAGGCTCCCTTTTCCAAATGGGGGAATATAATCAGAATTATCTCTCACAACATCCAGAATTGCATCTAAAAACAACTCAGGAGGTACTGGAGGCATGCACAATCTTTCTGCTGAATCAATAGCACGAATTGCGTTCTTTTCAGGTCTGAATAGTACAATTCGATCTTTGCTGGTTCGAAATGCTTTCAGTCCTTCAAATATTCCTTGCCCATAGTTTAATACACCAGCTGCTGGTGACATGGACACATTCCCAAATGGAACCAATTTCCCCTGTTCCCAAGGTCCATTATCATTTTGCTCAGCTACATACATGGATCGTGTACGTGTTAAACTGAATGTTAAATTATCCCAATTTATTTCTTGTAAAATTTTTACTTTTTCCATTGTTTAATTCTCCAAAATAGATTTAGCAATTACCAACTCTTGTATTTCTGATGTGCCTTCATAAATCTGTGTTATTTTCGCATCCCGCATGAGCCGTTCAACGCCGTATTCCTGCATGAATCCATATCCGCCAAAAATTTGCACACAATCCCTAGAAGCATCCATAGCAGTTTGAGAAGCAAATAATTTCGCCATGGCAGCCTCTTTTGTGTATGGTTTGTGGTTGTCTTTCAGCATAGCTGCACGGTATACTAAAAGTCGTGAAGCATCAATATTTGTCGCCATCTGGGCGAGTTTGCTTTTAATGATTCCGAATGAACTGATTGATTTACCAAATTGTTTTCTCTCTTTGGAATACTCTAATGCCCGGTCAAGTGATGCTTGTGCAATTCCTAATGCCTGGGCGCCAATTCCAATCCTTCCTCCATTGAGTGCTTTCATAGCAATGCGGAAGCCGGATCCTTCTTCATGAATCAAGTTTTCTTTTGGTATTTTGCAGTTTTCAAAAAACAACTCGCATGTATCAGATCCTCTGATTCCTAATTTTTCCTCTTTTTTACCTGTAGATAATCCTGGAGTTCCTTTTTCTATTAAAAATGCAGAAACCCCTTTGTGTCCAATTCCTTTTTTTGTTAGTGCAAAGACGATTATTACATCCGAACTTATTCCGTTTGATACCCAGTTTTTTGTACCATTTAAAATATAATGTCCATTATATTTTTCAGCAAAAGTTAGCATATTACTTGCGTCAGATCCAGACTGAGGTTCGCTTAAACTGAATGCTCCCAACCATTCACCACCAGCGAGTTTTTTTAAATACTTATTACGTTGCTGGTCATTTGCCCAATCAAGAAAAATTTGACAGACAAGCGAATTGTTTACCGAAACCATCACACCTGCAGATGCATCAATCCTTGAAATTTCTTCTATTGCAAGAGCATAACTTACCGTATCCATTCCAGCACCGTTCCATTCTTCAGGTACCATAATTCCCATAAAACCTAACTCACCCAATTGCTTTATTTGAGCCAGGGGGACCTCAGCTTTCTCATCTCTTTCAATAACGCCGGGTTTAAGGTACTTCTCTGCAAAATCCCGAGCGGTTTTTTGGAGTAATTCTTGTTCTTCTGTTAATGTGTAATTCAAAATAGTTTTTCTTAATAAGAATAAAATCCTTGTCCGGTTTTGCGTCCCAGTTTTCCATCTTCTACCATTTTTTTCAACAGAGGACAAGGGCGATATTTTTCATCTCCAAAATCTTTATGAAGCACTTGAATAATTGAGAGGCAGACATCCAGCCCGATCAGGTCGGCTAGTGTTAGCGGTCCCATGGGGTGAGACATTCCAAGGGTCATTATTTTATCAATAGCGTCAGCTTTTGCAACATCTTCAGACAGACAAAAAATGGCTTCATTTATCATAGGCATGAGAATCCGGTTGGAGATAAATCCTGGAGAATCATTGCACTCTACGGAGATTTTATCCAGCTTTTTTGAGAGGAATTTCACTGTTTTGGAGGTTTCATCTGAAGTATGATTTCCTCGTACAATCTCAACAAGTTTCATAATTGGAACAGGATTCATAAAATGCATTCCGATAACCAATTCCGGTCGGTTGGTGGCGGATGCAATATTCGAAATGGAAATACTGGAAGTATTGGATGCTAGAATTGAAGTTTTTGGACAAATAGAATCAAGTTTCTGAAATAAGTTCATTTTGGTTTCTTTATGTTCGCTTGCTGCTTCAATAACAAAATCTGCATCAGACAATGAATGTAGTGATGTGGAAGTTGATATTCGATCTAATGTTGAACTCATTACTTCCAGAGATATTTTATCTTTCTTAAGCTGTCGTTTCAGTCCATTCTGAATGGAGTTTATTCCTTGATGAAGAATTTGTTCCTCAAGATCAACCAAAGTAACATGAAATCCGTGTAAAGCACTTACTTGTGATATTCCGGAACCCATAGT
>Ga0066376_10006088_pt1 | contig 10014 bp, 10 predicted proteins | sample Knorr_S15_td_Bot_FD_77009 | JGI IMG/M metagenome (GOLD analysis project Ga0066376, IMG submission 77009) | Marine microbial communities from Southern Atlantic Ocean transect - Knorr_S15_td_Bottom_ad_5009_LV_A | ecosystem: Environmental > Aquatic > Marine > Oceanic | place: Southern Atlantic... | reverse complement strand
TCCAACGGGCAACTCAACCGTACATCCTTCTGGAAATGATGTGTTTGAAACTCATTGAAATGGATTCGTCAGTATCGTTGGAAAACCTGTTAAAGCAATTGAAAAGGCCCAGCCAATTTGGAGCAAATGATCCGTCGGCCGTTTCACAACCTTCGGCACAGTATGAAAAAAATGAATCGGGACAAAACCCTGTCTTTGAAGATAAGGTCCAAGAGAAAAAAGAGGACAAAAGTCCACAGGAGAAATTGAATGTATCGCCCGGAATAGATGTCAAATTAAAGCAAGAAAAAGCGGGTAATGAATCAAACTCAACAAGCGGCAATTCAATAAACCTGGAGGAGGTTCAATCGGTTTGGGATCAGGTCATCAATGAAGTTTCAGTAAACCGTCCGTCCATTGGAACGATTTTGGATCATTGTAGGGTAAACAAGGTACATGGAAAAGTATTGGAAGTGATCATGACAGGCCAACCAAAGTTTAATTTAAATCTCTTGGAAAAAAATAAAAAATTGATAGAAATTCAACTAGAAAAATCAATTGAAAAATCAGTTATTCTCAGGTTTAAAATTGATGAAAAGGAAGACAGTTCTTCCGCCGGTAGTACTAAAAATACAGAAGAACAGAAAGAGAATAATACGGAGAATAAAGACTTGACTTTATTACAGATAATCGAACGATTCGATGGAGAATTATTAAATTAGGAGTTAGAGATGTTTAATAAAAACAATATGACCGGAATGCTGAAACAGGCCCGGGAAATTCAGAAAAAAATTGAAGATGTCCAGTCAGAACTGGAAGACCTGGTAGTTGAAGCAGATTCAGGCGGCGGTATGGTTAAAGTAGTTTCCAATGGAAAACAGGAAATTTTAGACTTAACAATTGATCCTGAAGCCCTGAAAGAAGAGAAAGAGTTACTTGAAGACTTGATTATTTCCGCTGTGAATAAAGCTCTCACTCTATCGCAGGAAGAGAGTCAAAACCGAATGAATGCCGTTACGGGAAATATGCTGGGCGGAATGAAAATTCCAGGAATGTAGAGTGGGATCATATCCACAAAGTGTTGAACGTCTGATTCGTGAATTTGCAAAATTTCCAGGAATTGGGAAGAAGACAGCTCAGCGCATGGCATTTCATGTCTTGATGTCTGAAAATGAACGTTCTGCCCATTTGGCTCAGGCGGTTATAGATGTCAAAACGAAGATTCTGTTATGCTCTTTCTGCGGCGGAATCACTGAAGATGATCCCTGTCATATCTGTTCCGATCCTAAACGGGACAAAAATTTGATTTGTGTTGTTGAAGACCCAGCGGACATTTATGCTTTTGAACGAATGGGCATTTTCAGGGGATTGTACCATGTCCTGGGCGGGGTGATTTCACCCCTGGATGGAATCGGGCCGGATAGCTTAACTATTGATCGGCTTTTAACACGTCTTCAGGAGGGTATGGAAATAATTCTTGCTACAAATGCCAGTATTGAAGGCGATACCACCGCGCTGTATCTCGGAAAAATATTGAACGAAAAAGGAGTAAAAGTGACCCGGCTTGCCAGGGGGATTCCGGTTGGTGGAGAGCTTGAGTATATCGATGAGGCTACCCTCCAAAGGGCAATAGAAGGGAGGACCAAATTATAGTCAACCTTCCAAATCTCCTTACATTTTTCAGAATTATCCTGACACCGTTTTTTATTATCTGCCTTTTCTATGAGCATCCTTATTCTAATTTATGGGCATTAATTATATTTATTGTAGCTTCCGTTACAGATGCTTATGATGGGTATTTTGCCAGGAAATATGATCTGGTGACTGCCCAGGGCCGATTCCTGGATCCCCTGGCGGATAAAATCCTGGTCTCATCTGCTTTTATTTCATTTGCAGTCCTGGGCGTAGTGGAATATTGGATGGTTTCCCTGATTATTTTCAGAGATCTGTTTGTTACCGGACTGCGAATGTTTATGGAAAAAAATGGAATCTCCATGATAACAACCAAAATTGCAAAAGCAAAAACATTTATTCAGATCTCTATTATAATTTTTATCCTGCTTTTTTTAGGATTGCAGGGAATTCCATTTGAATGGTTAAAAATTCTGTTTGGAATTATATTGAAATTCCGGATTATCTACTATCTTACCTTGGTTGTAACTGTATTCACCGTTTGGACAGGAATTTCATATCTGTATAATAACCGTACTGCTATTCGTCAGTTTACGTCCTGAACAATTTCTGTGAACAAAGAACAATTGTCCGACTGGATCGCCACGTGCTGTAAGGTCGGTACGCTTCCAATTGCACCGGGAACCTGGGGAAGCCTGGCTGCAGTATGTGTTTGGTTTTTGGTGATTCATTACATTACGCCTTTATATTTCATTCTTTTAACTTCTATAATATTTGTAATTGGAGTAATTACATCAACTATAGTGTCAAGAGATCTTTCTTCCCTTGACCCATCAAGAGTTGTCATTGATGAGTGGGTGGGACAGTGGATTGCATTATTTTTTATTCCAAAGTCACTTTATTATGGACTGATATCCTTTGTACTATTCCGGATCTTTGATATTTGGAAACCGCTATATATTAAGCAAATGGAAAAATACCCCGGGGGATTGGGAATAATGATGGATGACGTAGGAGCAGGCACTGCAGCGCTGATTTCCACACATGTGATTTTATTACTGTTATGAAAGCGGCATTAATCACAATTGGGAATGAATTACTTTCAGGATTTACTGTGAATACAAACGCATCTTGGATAGGTTTAGAATTAGGAAAAATTGGAATTGAGATAACAGTCCATCATACGATACAAGATAAAAAGAGCGAAATTATGTTTGAATTAAAAGAAATATCTAAAAAGGCTTCTGCAGTTATCGTAACCGGCGGATTGGGGCCAACCCACGATGATGTGACTGCTTCTGCATTTTATTCATATTTTGATGATACCCCCGTCTTTGATGAAGAATATTGGAATGATTTAACAGACCGGTTTTCCAAAATAAATTATAAAATTCCCGAGGTGAATCGAAACCAGGCGCTGAAACCTAAAAAAGGTGAATTCCTACAAAACAAGTTAGGGTCAGCAAGGGGATTACACTTTAAAAAAGGTGCCTGCCATTATTTTGCTTTACCGGGAGTTCCTAAGGAAATGAAAGCTATGGTGAAAAATTCAGTTATTCCAATTTTGAAAGAACATGTTACGAATCCGTTAATTACCAGAACAATTCGAACTACCGGAATTCCGGAATCAGCCCTGGCGGAAAAAATCAATAAAAAAATAAATCTTAATAATTCTCAATGTTCAGTTGCTTTTCTGCCAAAATTGACGGGAGTGGATATTCGTTTGTCTTGTCGGAATATAAAAAAATTACAAGATTTGGAGGAGATTCTCACACCTGTGATTGAGAAATATGTATACGGATATGATGATGAATCACTAGAAGAAGTTGTGGGGAATCGATTAAGAGGATTGGGATTGACACTTGCTACAGCTGAATCGTGTACAGGCGGATTGCTTGGTCACAGAATCACAGGCGTTTCTGGCAGTTCCGATTATTACCTTGGGGGAGTTGTTTCATACAACAATGAGGCAAAACTGGAACTGTTGGGTGTTAAAAAACAAACGTTAGAAAAATTTGGAGCAGTGAGTGCAGAAACTGTGGGAGAAATGGCCCAGGGTGTAAAATCACTGTTTAAATCTGATCTGGGGATATCCATTTCGGGAATTGCAGGCCCCACGGGAGGCACTCCTGAAAAACCGGTTGGACTCATCTATATCGGGCTGAGCTCAGGGAAAGAAGTTACCGTAAAGAAATTTAATTTTTTTCGTGACAGAGATTCTAATAAACGAATCAGTAGTCAGGTAGCACTGAATATGATTAGACTTACACTGAAAGATGAGTGAAAGATTACTGCGGACCTTTATTTCAGTTACTGTTCCAAATGAGATTATTCCTCTCAGGGACATGCTGAAAACAACTGTCAAACACAAGAAAAAAAATCTTCGATGGGTGATAACGGGTCAGATTCACCTTACATTGAAATTTCTTGGATTTGCACCTCCTGATCTTATTGATGAATTGAATTCTATTATTGCAAAGGTTATTTCCAGATATACCAAGATTGATTTGACTATAACGGGAACAGGGTGTTTTCCGGTTCCAACCAGGCCCCGTGTACTCTGGCTGGGAATGACAGGTCAAACTTCCACATTAATTTCCTTAGTTTCCGATCTGAATATTGCCCTGGAACCGCTTGGTTTTCCGGTTGAAAAACAGAATTTTGTACCACATATTACACTTGCACGGATAAAGTATCCACCCAAACATACTCCTGATATATCTGCGTTTCTACAAACAACTTATGATCCAATTTTAATGACAGTGATTCGGGTTCAATTCATGAGGAGTGAGTTATTTCCTGATGGCCCGGTTTATAGTATTTTAGGTACCCATTTTTTAGCCCCTGAAGACAAAAAGGAGAACTGAAGATGACGATAGGTGATAAAAAATCAAAAGCTCTTGAACTATCAATAACCCAAATTGATCGTCAGTTTGGTAAAGGAGCCATCATGCGTTTAGGTGATGATCATCCTACTTTGATGGACAATATTATTTCAACCGGGGCTTTGTCTCTGGATGTGGCGCTTGGCATTGGAGGAGTACCCCGAGGACGAATCATAGAAATATTCGGACCTGAATCGTCCGGGAAAACTACATTGGCTCTGCACATTATCGCTGAAGCCCAGAAATTGGATGGATACGCTGCCTTTATTGATGCGGAACATGCCCTCGATCCGGAATATTCTAAAAGACTTGGTGTCAATACTGAAGAATTGCTTGTATCACAGCCAGATTCAGGTGAGCAGGCACTCGAGATAACTGAAACATTGGTCCGGAGCAGCGCCCTGGATGTTATTGTAATTGATTCAGTCGCTGCTCTTGTTCCCAGGGTTGAGCTTGAAGGGGAGATGGGTGATACTCATGTTGGTCTTCAGGCCAGGTTGATGTCACAGGCGCTGCGAAAATTGACCGGAACAGTATCCCGGTCAAATACATGTGTTGTTTTTGTAAACCAGATTCGGGAGAAGATTGGGGTCATGTATGGTAATCCGGAGACCACTCCTGGTGGACGGGCGTTGAAATTTTATACATCGATTCGTATGGAAATACGGCGCATAGGGGCTATTAAAGATGGAACGGAAACGATTGGAAATCGCACTAGGGTAAAAGTAGTAAAAAATAAGGTAGCATCGCCATTTAAAATGACCGAATTCGATATAATGTATGGACAAGGAATCTCTTTTGAAGGAGATATTCTTGATCTTGCTGTCAAAGGAGACATTATCGAAAAAATGGGATCATGGTTTGCTTATGGGGATTTGAAAATTGGCCAAGGTCGAGAAAATGCGAAATTGTATCTCAAGGAAAATCCCAAAGAGTTGAAAAAAGTTGTTTCAAAGGTCAAAGCATTCATGGGATTGGATGACAAGGGAGAAGCTCCTGAATCAAAAAATTAAAGTGATCAAAACCCAGGTTCGTCGTCCGACTCGACGAACAATTATATTTGATGATGGCACCTTTATAGGGATTTCTGAAGAGGTATTACTCACAAACCCAGTTCATCCCGGAGATGAGCTCACTCCTGAAAAGATAAAAGAATTAACGAATTCTGAAAATATACAGAAACTCAGAAATTCAGCCCTTAACTTGTTGAATTTCAGGATGCGCAGTTGTTCGGAACTCAAGCAGCGGCTGCTTAAAAAGGGTTTTTATATTCAGGATATTGAACCATTACTGGAGGAGTTTGAAAGGAAAAATATCTTGAATGATTCAGAATTTGCATTAGCTTTTTCCCGGGACAAAGTAAAGAGCAGGGGGATTGGTCCCTGGACCCTGAGAGCAGAGCTTTTATCTCACAATTTAGAACAGGAATTGGTTGAGGAGACAATTGACCGGATTTACACCGAATTTTCTATTGATAAACTACTTGGGAATCATCTGAAAAAGAGGAAAATCCGCAGGGATACCCAATTGCAGGGAAATGAGAAAAACCGGCTAATGAATTTTTTGAAAAGAAAAGGCTTTTCATGGGATGATATTTCCAGAGTTTTTGATGAAAAGCAGATTACCTGAATCTGAAAGGTTTGCGAGTTAATCAATGAAACGTGAAAAAATGAATATTATCCCATTTTATTCCTTCAACATGTGTAAGGATTGATCATAGGAAAACAGGAAACATACGCAGATTTACTTCAGGATACTGACCGATCCGCAATCCACCATCTTTTGAGGAAAAAACCAACAGATTTGGAACTTGAGTTTCTGGCAATGGTTCATTTGGATAAACTGAAAGCGCGTCCCTACCTGGAAACTATCATGCGCCTTGATGATGGGGAGAGGAACCATATCAATCCAGTTATTAAATTTGATAAAGAAAATTCTATCCTGATTTCCGGAGGAACCAAACTCCTTTTACAGAGCGGTCATGTGAAGCGGGACGTTGATTTCACTCTCCGTGAACAGGCAATTTTTGGTAATCACACCCAGTTATATTATTCCGATGTATCTTCAACCAATAAAAAAGTCATTAACAAATTTTTAACACAAGGCAGAGCAAGCAAGGTCAAAAAGATGGGTGGTAATATCAATGTTCCTGATCAGAGCCCGGAATACACAACCCTGCATACTTCTGCTGTCGGTATTAATGAAAATAACAGTTTTCTGGCAACACCGCCTTCAGTTGGCACAGAAATATTTTGTGTCACAGCCGGGAATACCCGAACAAATACCAAAAGTGACTTCATTATCAACTCATTGATAAAATCGATTAAAGGAAAACCATGGTTTTCAGGACAGAAAATCATTGCTGAAAAAGGGCTGGGTACTGCTCTAGTGAATTTTGCCCAGTCACATAAGGTCGGAATTTCCGTAAAGATTAAAGGCGTGAATGTAAAAAATCTTGTGGAGAAGCTGGAAAACCGGGGTACCTACGAAGATATTCTGATTTTTATCCAGGCTGGATTTGAAAAAGAGATAAAAAAATATGTGAAGGAATCAGGTCTTAAGGTAAGGAAAATCGGAGTGATTCAAAAAGATTATATCCTTTCTGTTTCTGGACAAAATAAATCTTTTTTTTCTCTTTCGATTCCGGTTTTTAATTATCATAAACTTTCGTTTGATACCGTGTATCATATACAATCTCCCGATCAGAATAAGATACCCGATTTTTCTAAATTGAAGGAAAAGAGATATTACTCTTCGGACTTAAAAATACTTTTATCAACTCTTATTGAAGAAAGACAGTCCTGGGAATTATCAGAAGGAAAACCAAGAAAAGTCACCAGAAGTTTTAACCATGGTCTTGTTTCTTCTATTGTTCCGAATTCTGGAATGATTGTTCTCTCAGCAGCTGATAACAATTATTTCACCTTTCTTGAACCGCGGCTGAGCGGAAAATTGACTGTTGCAAATGCTGTCCGGCAGCTCGTTTGCCGCGGAGCAAGACCGGCGGCAATTTCCATACGCAATATTTTTCCAGATTTGTCGGAAGAGAAAAATCATTGGAAGGGAATTGAAATTCTTAAAGGACAGGAAGAAGCAGTTCGTGTTTTAAACCTGACAATAGCAAACCGTCACATTGTACCCTTTGCAAATCTTTGCGCTCAACATATTGCCGCTGTCGGTTTTATCACGGATAATCAATCACCGATGACAAGCGGATTTAAACAGGACGGTGATTTTATTTCAATATTGGGGAGCCACCGTGGGGAATTAGGCGGTTCAAAATATATGCAAAATTTACACCCGGATATTATCGTAAATCCTCCAACTGTTGATTTGCAAATGGAACCGCGAATTCACGAGGTATTACTTCAGGGCATTCAGGAAGGGCTGATCCAATCTGCACGCAATGTGAGTGCTGGCGGACTGGCTGTTGCCATTGCTATGTCCTTGATATACGGGGTAGAAGGGGTTGGAGCAAGAGTTCATCTTTCAAGGAAAATACGAAATGACGAACTTTTGTTTGGAGAAACCCAGGGGCTGATTTTGATCTCTTTTGGAGAAAATAATTTCATTAAATTTGAGCGAATCTGTATGCAAAAGAGAATTCCGGCAACCACAATCGGAAGGGTGACAGGTGACGAAAAATTCACCTTCAATAATCTGATAAATGTAAATATAAAAGATATGAAAAATCTGGTGAATTTAGAATGACTGAATATATAATAAGTCATGAAAATGGAGCTCAATATCCTGTCAGGAATATTTACTGTGTCGGACGGAATTATGCCGGGCATGCCCGGGAATTGGGAAATCCTCTTTTAAGTGAGCCCGTATTTTTTCAGAAAGCCTTAACGTGTCTTACTACGGCAGACAGCATAAAACTTCCTCCTGATAGAATCATCCAACATGAGATTGAACTGGTAATTCTGATCTCCAAACCGGGAGAAGGAATCTCTGCGGATAATTCTATGGATTATATGGGGGGGGTTGCTTTAGGGTTGGACCTAACAGACAGGAAACTTCAGAATGAATTGAAGGATGGAAAACTTCCGTGGTTTTTGTCAAAATCATTTAAAAATTCAGCAGTAGTTTCATCTTTTCATGAACTCGACCTCAACAATTGGTCAGAAAAGTTTTGGTTAAAAATTAACGGCAAGGTAGTTCAGGAGGGGAGAATGGATGATATGGAGTTTGATATCCCTTTTCTGATTGAATTTTTATCCAGTCGAATTCCCCTTTTAGCAGGGGATATAATGTTTACTGGAACTCCTGAAGGAGTGGGAATAGTGTACAAGGGAGATGTCCTGGAGTTGGGATTGGGAGCATCGGTCCTTAAAACAACCCGAATTACGTAAGAGTTCTTATTGAATCGGCAGTATATGCTTCGAGAGTAGGATGAAGCGATCCATTTGTTGCAAGGATATTGTCATCATAAATTGAGAATGGTTTTCCATCCATTCCTGTGACTTTACCTCCAGCCTCAACCAGGATCAGAATACCTGCGGCAGTATCCCACGGGTGCAGGTCAAATTCCCAGAATCCGTCTACTATTCCCAGAGCCACGTGACATAAATCCACTGAGGCTGCACCGAGCCTCCGTACCCCTTGGGTCACATCAGTTAATTTTTGAAACAATCTCATATTTTCTTTCCATTTTTCACCGTGTTCGTACCCGAAACCTGTTACCAGCAATGCATTATTCAGGGCAGTTACTTCAGATACCCGAATAGAATCTCCATTGCAGGTTGCACCTTGTCCCTCTACAGCGGAAAATAGCCTGTTAGCGGGCAATTCCAGTACAATCCCGACTATTGGTTTATTTTTATGAAAAACACCGATAGAGACTGCAAATGCGGGATAATTGTGAACAAAGTTTGTAGTACCATCTAATGGATCAACAATCCATTGATAATCAGCATCTGGAAGGGAGGAACCGGATTCTTCAGCCAGAATTCCATGCATTGGAAATTCTTCGTGAATTAGTCCACAAATTAATTGCTCTGATTCCTTATCTGTTTTAGTTACAAGATCCGTTTTGCCTTTATAATCAGGTACTCTGGGAGTATCCAGCGCAGATAAAATCAATTTACCGGCTGACATACCACATTGAACGGCCACATCATGGATGTGGTTTAGATCAAGCATTATTTTTTATAGGGTGTATGCTTTTGGGAGAAATACGTATCCGTCATTTTCTTCAGTGCTGTCGAGAGGAAAATGACAGCAATCAAATTTGGAAATGTCATAAATCCTAAAGCGGCATCTCCAAACGCCCAAATGGCTTCCAATTCTGCAATGGCGCCGATGAAAACAAACAGGAGGAATACCCATTTATACGGCATGACAGCTCTTTGTCCAAATAAATACACCGCAGAACGATCACCGTAAAAGGACCAACTGATTGCTGTGGAAACAGCAAAAAGTAAAACGGAAAGTGTTACAATTTTATCCCCGTAGTTGAAAATAAAACCCAATCCTTCTTTAAATGCGTATGACGTTAAAAGACTGCTGTTAAATA
>Ga0066376_10006087_pt1 | contig 10015 bp, 10 predicted proteins | sample Knorr_S15_td_Bot_FD_77009 | JGI IMG/M metagenome (GOLD analysis project Ga0066376, IMG submission 77009) | Marine microbial communities from Southern Atlantic Ocean transect - Knorr_S15_td_Bottom_ad_5009_LV_A | ecosystem: Environmental > Aquatic > Marine > Oceanic | place: Southern Atlantic... | reverse complement strand
TCTTCATTGGTGGCTCCGTTGGGGTTGTTGTCCGCACCCGATCCTATCAGACCGGGCGCCCCCGGAGCCACCTCTTTTCTTTCCCCTAGTGGGGACCTTCAACTACGCCTGGGTCAGCTTCGCTTCTCGTCGCGCTCATCTGGTTTTCGAAGCTCGCGATCCTCGCATTCCTCGGAGCCCTTGTGGCGCTCGCGGGCGTCGTGTCCCTCTTCGGCTGGACCTTGCACCGCGCGGTACACTCCGTGGGCATTCCTCTCTGGCTCGGGCTCCCGATCACGTGGACCGCCGCCGAGTGGTTCCGCGCGCACCTGCCCGATACGCTGGCGTTCCCCTGGCTCGGCCTAGGCACCTCCTTGTCTGGGTTCCCGGAGTTGATCGGCATCGCCGAGATCGTCGGTGCGCGTGGAGTCACGTTCTGGATCGCATCGGTGAATGGGCTGGTCGCCCCCCTCGTTCTGAGCCTGAGATCGGGCGCTCATGGAGCCAGCGCATCGCGACGCCAGGGCGCGATCCTCGCGGCGGTCCTCCTCTTGCCCATGCTCTGGGGAATCTGGCGCGCCAACACCTTGCAGATGCGGCCAGTCGGGGAGGTGGCGGTCGTGCAGCCGAATATCCCGGAGCATATCAAGCTGTATGACGGTGCCGCGCTCGACAGCACCTACGCGTCGCTCGACCGGCTCATGCCGATGCTGCCGCCCGGCTCCCTCGATCTGGTTGTGATGCCCGAAGTGACGGTTTCCGCCTACTTGGCCCACCCCGGAGCGGCGGATGTGGTGGAGCGGGTCCAGTCGTGTAGCCGCGAGGTCAGCGCGCCGGTCCTGATCGGCGCGTTGGGCGTCGAGTATCTCGAGGACGGCACGTTCGTCCCGTACAACTCGGCGTTCGTGGTCGAGCCTCAGGGGCTCACGGGCTATCAGTACGACAAGCGCTATCTGGTCCCGATCATGGAGCGCGTCCCGATCCTGCCCAGAAGCTGGCTTTCGCGGCTTCAGTACTTCGGCGTGTTTGGCGTGGGAGAGGGCTTGCCGCTCGCGGAGGCCGGTGACCACCTCTATGGAGTCCTGATCTGCTATGAGTCCACCTATGCGCAGGCGGCTCGCAGCTTTCGGCGCGAGGGTGCCGACGTGCTGCTGAACATCACGAACGACGCCTGGTATGGCCGCGAGCCGCTCTATGCGCGAACGACGGCGCTCTGGCAGCACCCCGCGCACATGGTGCCGCGTGCGATCGAGAACCGGGTCGGGGTCGCCCGTGCCGCCAATACCGGCATCTCGCTCTTCATCGATCCCGTGGGTCGGGTGTACCAGGCGACGTCACTCTTCGAGGCCGATGTGCGCGCCGACACAGTCTACACGACCGACGTCATGACCTTCTACGTGAGGCACGGCGACCTGGTGGGTGGCGGCGCTGCCCCCGCGGCCCTATTGCTGACCCTCGCGTCACTGTGGCCAATCCGGCGCCTCACGTCTCTGGACCCTCAGGCCCGAGACGTGTAACTTTCCTAGGCTGTGCTGGGGGCGGTGCATGAGCATGCCCCGAAAAATCAATCGGGCCGGGGCTTGTTGGCGCCCAGGCCCGTTCCACATTAGGTGCTTGGAGCAGGACATGAAGCAGGGCATCCATCCGGAATACATGGCGGCGGCGGCGGTCTGCGCGTGCGGCAACAAATTCGAGACCATGTCCACCGTGGATGAGATCCACGTGGAGATTTGTTCCGTTTGCCACCCTTTCTACACCGGCAAGCAGCGTCTCGTCGATACCGCAGGGCGAGTCGACCGATTCAAGAAGAGGTACGAGAAGGCCGACAAGTGATGAATCCGGCCGGGGCTCCAGCCCGGCCGGATTCTCCCGGCTTTTCGAGCAGACTACGGCCTTCTGAGTCGTGGCCAATCTCATGAAGGTCCTTCGTATCGACCCCCGTTTGCAGCAGCGCCTCGAAGAGGCGGAGCTACGCCTTCCAGAGGTCGATTCCGAACTCGCGAGCCCGGAGGTGCTCTCGAGCCCGGCACGACTCAAGGACCTCGGTCGCGAGCGCGCTCGCGTCGATCAGATCGTCACCGCCAGCCGTACGCTGCGGTCGGTCGTGGAGGATCACGAAGCGGCTGGCGAGTTGCTGGACGAGGCCGACGATCTCGAAACGAAGGAGTTCGCCGAGACTGAGATCTCGGAACTCGAGCAGCGATTCGAGCAGCTCGAGCTCCAGGTCCGGGATCTGCTCATTCCGCCGGATCCGCTCGCCGATCGGGCCGCGGTCATCGAGATCAGGGCGGGGGCGGGTGGCGATGAAGCGGGTCTGTTCGCATCGGACTTGCTACGCATGTACCGCCGGTTCGCGGAGCGCAATCGTTGGAAGATCGAGTTGATGAACCTCTCGGAGGGCATCCCAGGCTCGATCAAAGAGGTGATCTTCGTCGTCCGTGGAGCCGGCGCGTATGGTCGACTCCGCTACGAGTCCGGTGTGCACCGGGTGCAGCGTGTTCCGAGCACCGAGAGCCAAGGAAGAATCCACACATCGGCGGCGACGGTGGCCATCTTGCCCGAGGCGGAAGAGGTCGACCTGCAAATCGACGCCAACGATCTGCGAATCGACGTTTTTCGGTCCTCTGGGCCGGGCGGCCAGTCGGTCAATACAACGGACTCGGCCGTGCGCATTACCTACCTACCTACCAACCTCGTCGTGACATGTCAGGACGAGAAGTCGCAGCTCAAGAACAAGGCCAAGGCGATGAAGGTGCTGCGCAGTCGCCTTTTGGATCAAAGAATCGCGGAGCGGGAAGCCGAGCGGTCGTTGGAGCGCAAGACGCAAGTAGGGACCGGAGACCGATCGGCGAAGATCCGCACGTACAATTTCCCCCAAGGACGGGTTACGGACCACCGAATCGGCCTTACGCTCCATCGCCTAAACGCCGTGTTGGACGGGGACCTCGAGGAGCTCATCGTCTCGTTGCGGTTGGCGGAGGAGCAAGAACGGCTCGAGAGAGACCTGTGAGCGAGGGCGTCGGACACGCGTCCACTTCGGTGTCGCGCGCCCAGGGTGGGGACGTATGGACCGTGCTGCGTATGATGGAGTGGAGCGGCGAGTACCTCGCGGCCAAGGGCGTGGTACGGGGTCGCCTCGACGCCGAGCACCTGCTCGCCGACGTACTGGGCCTCGGCCGCATGGACCTGTATCTGCAGTTCGATCGTCCGCTGGTGACGGAGGAACTGGACCGATACCGCCCGCTACTCAAGCGGCGGGCTAAAAGGGAGCCACTTCAGTACATTCTAGGGCGTGCGGCCTTTCGTGAGTTGGATCTCGAAGTCGACGAGCGGGTGCTGATTCCCCGTCCCGAGACGGAGATCCTGGTCGATGAAGTACTGGAGTGGGCCGCGGCCCATGCCGGTGCGGGGTCGCGAGGCCTCGACCTGGGCACCGGGTCGGGGGCGATTGCGCTTTCGCTCGCGCTGGAAGGCCCGTTCGAACTGGTGGTCGGCACGGACAGTTCGGAGGCTGCGCTCGAGATTGCGTGGCGCAACGCAGAGGACGCAGGTTTGAACGAGAAAGTCGAGTTCCGCTTGGGTTCGTACTTCGAGCCGGTCTCGGACGAGGAGCCCTTCGACCTGGTGGTCTCGAATCCGCCGTACATCACCGAGGGGGAGACCGCGTCTCTGGAGCCCGAAGTTCGCGCGTGGGAGCCCGGAGCCGCGCTCTTTGCGGGACCAGACGGACTCAGGGCACTCAGGGCGATCGTGGCTGGGGCGGGGCGTCACATCAGGCCGGGTGGTCTGCTGGCGCTCGAAGTAGGGTGGGGACAGGCGGGCCCGGTCGTGGCCATGCTCGAGGATACGGGCGAGTACGTCGACGTGTGCGTCCGATTGGACCTGACGGGACGTGAGCGCATGGTGCTCACCCGTCGGGCGATGACGAACTGAGCTTTCCTGACTGGAGATAGACGGTACAATGGGCATTGAGGAGAAGGCGTACGAGTTGGGTCAGGCGCTGGCGCGGACAGACGAATACCAAGCGCTCAAGCGCGCCATGGACGCCGCGGACGAGGACGGGGAGTTGGTCGAGCTCCGAAATCAGCTGCAAGCGCTGGAGCAGCGTCTGGAAGCTCAGGTTCGGGCCGGTCAAGAGCCCGAGGAGGACGCACAGAAGGCCTACATGGAGGCCGCTGAGGAGCTGCAGGTCAAGGCGGGCTTTCAGCGCCTGATCTCAGCGCAGGCGAACTTCGAAAAGATCATGATGAAGACCAATGAGATCGTGGCCAGGGGCATCGAAGAGGGAGCCCGCAGCCGGATCATCGTACCCTAGGACTTACAGTCCGCTAGACCGTTGGACCATCCACCAAATGTGAGGGTTTTTCAGTGAAGCAACCTTCTGAGATCCGTCCGGCTGAGGGTAAGCTCGGCGTGCTTCTGCCCGGCTTCGGGGCTGTCGCGACCACCTTCGTAGCAGGAGTTGAGAACATACGCCGCGGGTTTGCCGAACCCGTCGGCTCGTTGACCCAGATGAACACGATTCGGTTGGGCAAGCGCACGGATGAGCGCACGCCGCTCATCAAGGACTTCGTGCCGCTGGCCGACCTCGACGACCTCGTCTTCGGCACCTGGGACCCGATTCCCGACGACGGCTATGCGAGCGCGCTGAACGCGGGTGTGCTGCACCAGCAGAACCACCTCGACCCCATCAAGGACTTCCTGACATCGATCAAGCCGATGTCAGCGGCGTTCAGCACCGACTACGTGAAGAAGCTCGACGGTCCGAATACGAAGTCTGGAACCAAGATGGAGCAGGCCGAGGAGCTGCGTGCGGACATTCGCCGCTTCAAGGAAGAGAACGGCTGTGATCGACTCGTCATGGTCTGGTGTGCCTCGACCGAGGTGTTCCTGCGCCCAGGTGCTGTGCACGAGACTCTCGCTTCCTTCGAGCAGGCCATGCGCGACGACGATCCCTCGATTGCGCCGAGCATGTTGTACGCCTATGCGGCGCTCATGGAGGGCGTCCCTTACGCGAACGGCGCCCCGAACCTATCGGCCGACTTCCCGGCGCTCGAGGACTACGCGAAGGAAAACGGTGTGCCGATCGTGGGCAAGGACTTCAAGACGGGTCAAACCCTCATGAAGACCATTCTCGCCCCGGGCTTCAAGACGCGCATGCTCGGGGTCTCGGGCTGGTTCAGCACCAACATTCTGGGTAATCGGGACGGCGAAGTTCTGGACGACCCGGAGTCGTTCAAGACCAAAGAGGAATCGAAGCTCGGGGCACTCGAGCACATTCTTCAGCCGGAGATGTACCCGACGCTGTACGGGGACCTCTACCACAAGGTGCGGATCAACTACTACCCGCCGCGTGGCGACAACAAGGAAGGGTGGGACAACATCGACATCTTCGGATGGATGGGGTACCGCATGCAGATCAAGATCGACTTTCTGTGTCGCGACTCGATCCTCGCCGCACCCATCGTACTGGATCTGGCGCTCTTCCTCGACCTCGCGTCCAGAGCCGGGATGGGCGGGATTCAGGAGTGGCTGTCCTTCTACTTCAAGGCACCCCAGACCGCGCCCGGGCTCTATCCCGAGCACGACATTTTCATCCAGCACTGGAAGCTCAAGAACACGCTGCGTTGGATGATGAAAGAAGAGATGGTGACGCATTTGGGCGTGGAGTATTACGACTAGAGTCATGGCCGGGCGTTTCATTGTACTGGAGGGAGGGGAGGGCGTCGGGAAGACTACGCAGGCGACCCTGCTGTCGTCGTGGCTGACGGCACGCGGAATCCCCCACATCCTGACTCGGGAACCGGGCGGTACGCCCGTGGGTGAGGCGATCCGGGAGGTAGTGCTTGGACGCACCGACCTGGAGATGCCCGCAGAGTCCGAGTTGCTGCTGATTCTGGCGGCCAGAGCCGCGTTCGTACGCGATGTCGTTCGGCCCGCGCTGGCGGAGGGTAAGGTCGTGCTGGCGGACCGGTTCGCGCTTTCGACCTTAGCGTACCAGGGGTACGCGAGGGGAATCGATCTGGATGACGTGCGCCACGGGCTTCGCATCGCGACGGGTGGCTTGAGGCCGGATCTGTACCTCGTGCTCGACTTACCCGCCGAGGAGGGCACCGCGCGTCAACGGCGGGAGGGGATGCAACCCGACCGCATCGAACAGGAGGGTGACAGGTTCCTCCAGTTGGTGCGCGAGGGGTATCTTGCATTGGCGAAGACGGAGCCCGGTGTGCAAGTGCTGAGCGCACGTGGGACACCCGAGGACGTGCACGCGCGAATTCGGGGTCTGCTGGAGGCATGCTTTCCCGAAACCTTCGGGGCGAGCGTTGTATAACGGAGGGCAAGGATGTCGGCTGTGGGCGCGTCGTCGGCGTCCGAGTGATTGGTCGAACTCGAGCGGGAGGATGGAGTCGTGAGTCGAGGACTTTTTGCACCGGTGGTCGTGGTCGCCTTCGCGGTGTTGGCGGGCGGCTGGTTATTGCAGGAAGGCGTCGACCGATCGGAGAACATGTACGTACGGGTTCGCGTGCTCCAGGAAGTCGTGGATCACGTAGAGACCAGCTTCGTGGACGAAGTCGATCGCGACGGGCTCTTCGAGTCCGCGATCGGTGGGCTCATTCGTGACCTGGGGGATCCGCACTCGTCGTTCCTGCCCGCGGAGGCGTATGAGAACCTGCGCATCCGCACCGAGGGAGAGTACGGAGGCGTCGGCCTCGAGGTGGTCGATCGCAACGACCGAGTGACCGTCGTCAGCCCGATTCCAAATACGCCCGGACAGAGGGCTGGAATCCGAGCGGGTGATCAGTTCTTCGAGATCGACGGCGTCCCGGCGGATACGATGGTCACGGACCAGGCGGTCGAACTGCTGAGGGGCCGTCCCGGCACCGAGGTCACCGTGCAGATGCTTCGCCCCGGCGTCGAGGATCCGATCGAGTTCACGATAGAGCGCGCCACAGTTCGGCTGCAAGCGGTGCCGTTCTCGCTCATGCTCGAGCCGGGGATTGGCTATGTACCGCTGGAAACGGTGCGTGAGACCTCGTCGCGCGAGATCAGGACGGCGGTCGACTCGCTGCGCGAGCTAGGGCTCACCGGGCTCGTTCTGGATCTGCGCGGGAACCCTGGCGGGCTGCTCGACGAGGGCATCGCCGTGTCGGATCTCTTCCTCGATGCGGGTTTGGCGATCGTCGAAACCAGGGGCCGTGGCCCTGACCAGAGTGAGATCTATTCTGCGTCGTCGCCGGATCGGTACCCGGGTCTGCCGATCGTAGTTCTTGTCGATCGCGCCAGTGCTTCCGCATCGGAGATCGTAGCAGGAGCGTTGCAGGATCACGACCGAGCGGTCGTCGTGGGTGAGACTTCGTACGGCAAGGGTTCGGTGCAGAGCCTCTTCCGTCTCACCGGTGGGGATGTACTGCGCCTGACCACGGCGCGTTGGTATACGCCGGTCGGCCGCTCCATCCATCGAGAACCTGATCCGGACGATGAGCCCGAGGCGTTGGAAGTAGCGATCTCGGGGCAGTTGATCACACCTACTTCTCTGGACGGGCGCCCCGAGTTCGAGTCGCTGGGCGGTCGTACGTTGTATGGAGGGGGCGGCATCACCCCCGACCTCTTCGTCTCTCCGGAGGCGTTGTCGTTCCAGGAGGGGGTCGCGGTCTACAACCTCTTCACGTTGGGCAGCAGATTCGCGACCAGGCTCTTCGACTACGCCGTTTCGTACGTGCGGGAGCACCCGACTCTCCAGCCAGGCTTCGAACTCAGCGACGAGGAGCTCGACGCCTTCTTTGGGACCCTCCCCGACGTGGCGGTCGGTCTCAGCCGCGACGTCTTCGTGGGTGCTCGCCGGCATGTGCGTTACCGTCTCGAGCGAGAGATCGCGCTGCAAGTCGGGGGTGACGCCGGCCAGTTCGAGCAGTCCCGGAAGCACGATCGCCAGTTGGCGGTTGCCGTGGAGTTGCTCAGATCTGCGGCGAGCCCGGTCGATCTGATCGAACAGGTCGGGGCCAAGGAAAGCGAGCTGAGCTCCGGCTCGTGACACGATGATGGATCGGGCAGCCGACACGTCCGATTTCGTCATACCCGCGCCCCGTCTGGCTCGCTCTCTTACGGTTGATCACGATCTTCGATTCATGGATATGGCGGAAGAATGGGCGTAGTCGAGGTCGTGCGCGCTGGCCTGGTCGAGGCCCGCCACTCGGTTCAAGTCGTCGTCGCGGACTCGCGAGGGTCTTTGCTGGCGTCGGTGGGGGACGTCGACGGGCTGACCTATTACCGGTCAGCCGCAAAGCCGCTCCAGGCTCTCCCCTTGTTGGACGAGGGCGTGGTCCAACGCTTCGGTCTCACGGACGCAGAGCTGGCTCTGTGCTGCGCGTCACACGAGGGAGAGAGCGAGCACGTAGAGGGTGTTCGGTCGATCCTCCGCAAAGCGGGCGTCGACGAGTCGCTACTGCGCTGCGGCGCGCATCTCCCGTTCTCGGAGCAGGCGACTCGTGCGCTGCTCGCGGGTGGCGGGCAGCCCGCCCGTGTGCACAACAACTGCTCGGGCAAGCACGCCGGCATGCTCGCGCTGGCGTCCGCCATGGCGTGGGACCCGGTTGACTACCACCTGCCCCACCACCTCGTTCAACTACGGATGCTCGACGAGATCCGCCGCTGGACGCTGCTGGAGCGGGACCAGATCCGGACCGGGATCGACGGCTGTGGCGTCGTTTGCTTTGCGGTGCCGTTACACGTCATTGCTGCCTCCTTCGCCCGATTCGCGGTGGCCGCCCAAACGGATGAGGGACCGAGACGAGTGGTGGCGGCCATGACGGCCCATCCCTTCATGGTCGGTGGCACGGGCCGGACCTGCACCGACGTCATGAGGCAGGCGGATGGGCGCGCGTTCGTGAAGCTCGGTGCCGAAGGGGTCTACGTCGGCGGCGTACCCGAGCAGGGTCTCGGCTTCGCGATCAAGGTGGCCGACGGCGGGCAGCGCGCGGTTGAGGTGGCGCTCGTACGCGTGCTCGCCGAGCTCGGCGTGCTCTCCGGCGAAGACGTCGAGGTGCTCCGGGAGCACGCGAATCCGACCCTGCGCAATACGCGTGGTGAGGAAGTCGGGGAGATTCGCGCCGCGTTCGATTTGGCCGACGTGGTCGTGTGACCGCCGCTTCGCACGACGCGCTCGAACGCCTCAGCGCGCTGCTCGCCGCGCGCCGAGAGGACGAGCTCGATTCGGCCATGCGGATCGCCGAGCGGGCGGCGGGGTCGACAGCCGTCGAAGAGGCGATTCTTCAGAGCTACTTGTTCTTGGGGTACCCTGTCGCGCTGAATGCGATGGCACGGTGGCGCGCGTTGAGTGCGGTGCCTCGTCCTGAACGAGCCGAGATCGACCGAAGCACGTGGATGGATCGCGGAGAGGAAGTGTGTGCCTTGGTTTACGGGGGCCAGTATGAGCGCCTGCGAGCCAATGTACGCAGCCTCCACCCAGACATGGAGTCTTGGATGGTCGAGGAGGGATACGGGAAGGTGCTGGGACGCCCGGGCCTGTCCTTGCTCGAGCGGGAGCTGTGCATCGTGGCCCTGCTCGCTGTACTGGACGTGCCCCAGCAGCTTTACTCCCACCTACGCGGGGCGCTGAACGTCGGCGGGACTGAAGAGGCCGTGGATGGGGCGCTCGAGGTAGGGTTGCAGTATGCCGAGCCCGCGGCTCGCCAGCGGGCGCGCGAGACTTGGGTGGCTCTTCGGGCACGAACCGAGCTAGAAGACTGTTGAAGCAGTACAGCGGGCCGCGTTGGAGTGCCACGGCCCCGGATCCTAGGCGGAGCTGCGAAGGCATAGCCCCGCTACGGCGAGGAGCTCCAACGACGGAGATGGGGCCGTGCCACCCCAACCCACACACTGTAAAGTCATGACACACAAGCTGACGGGCGCAGGGGGGTCGCGGCCCTGTAGGTCGTTACTCCTCCTCAGACCACCGCCTTCGGCGGCGGTGCCCGAACAACTACGACTCGTCGTCGTGCCTACTACAGGTCTCGCGAGACCCCCGGGGACCCGTGCG
>Ga0066376_10006086_pt1 | contig 10015 bp, 6 predicted proteins | sample Knorr_S15_td_Bot_FD_77009 | JGI IMG/M metagenome (GOLD analysis project Ga0066376, IMG submission 77009) | Marine microbial communities from Southern Atlantic Ocean transect - Knorr_S15_td_Bottom_ad_5009_LV_A | ecosystem: Environmental > Aquatic > Marine > Oceanic | place: Southern Atlantic... | reverse complement strand
TGGCTGGGTTTAGCTACTTTAACAATACACACACCCGGACCAGCTAGCTTTCCCGCTCTGGTAATAACTGCGTCTGTTCCCTCCATAGCCTCAACAGCTACTACTGCTCTCTCTTTAACTGCAACTGTTTGACCTATATCAAGACTAGCAATCGCTTCTGCCATTTGGTAACCAAACGAAAATTCTTTTTTTTCTATCTCTGTGGGTGCTCGTTCAGTTAGAACGCCTTTTGGAGCCAGCATCGGAGTCATCAGTGCCGTTGAATCGATTACTTCAAGCCCGTGTTCATTAAAAACTTTTGTTATAGCACCAATTAATCCATCAGTGTTTCGCGTCGCTAATTTTGAAAGCACAGATAAAAATGTAAGATCCGGAACGATGTCACCTGAAAAGATACGTGTGTGTTTAATTTGTCCGGCCATGACGACCTTGGTAACACTAGCCTGTTTGAAAATATCTATACATTTACCAAGCTGACCAATCGAAACCCAGTAAATATCAGCATGGTATTTAGCAGCTGCTTTTGAAAGATCTGGAGATGCCTCTTCCTTCGCCGCCACAATTGTTACCTTATGCTTTTGGGTACACGCTGCCTCAAGCATAAGAAAGGGAAACCGGCCGTTCCCAGCAATTAGACCTAGCTGCATGTGGTGCTGATTCGGTGCTCTTTAGTCATCAAGTAACATTTCTTCCACCTGCCCTCTTAGCGGACGCTTTAGAATAACGCCACGAGAAGAAGACTTAATGAACTTGACGAGATAGTGGACTTCTGGATCTGTAAGAGTGACATCCCCCTGAATTGCTTCCAAGGCTCTCGCAGTATTCAACTTTGACATTAACAAGTAACGAAAAGCTAGCTTAAGTTGTGCAATCGTATTCCCAGAAAAACCTCGACGCACTAACCCTACAGTGTTCAATCCATAGATTCGACTTCTATTACCAACGGATTTCGCAAACGGAAGCGCGTCCTTCGTAACTACAGAATAACCACCCACAAACGCATGGCGTCCTATTCGACAAAACTGGTGAACTCCTGAGTAGGCACTCACTGTAGAAAAATCTCCGACATTGACATGGCCACCCAGCGTCGCACCATTCCCAAGTATCACGTTATTGCCTATTTCGCAATCGTGTGCAACGTGAACATTGGCCATAAATAAATTGTTGTCGCCAATCCGAGTATGACCACCGCCAGCTTCGGTGCCACGATTAATAGTAGTGAATTCACGAAAAGTATTTTGACGACCAATCGTCAAGCGTGTTGGACCACCTTTATATTTAAGATCTTGAGGCGCAAGTCCTATTGAGACCATAGGATAAACAATCGTTTCATCTCCTATTTCAGTTAAGCCATCAATCACTGTTGACGCGCCAATTTGGCAACGGATGCCTATCTTTACATTTGGACCAACTGTCACGTAAGGGCCTATTCTTGTCCCAGAACCAATTTGTGCAGCAGGATCTACAATTGCTTTCTCGTCTATATAGGTAACCCCCGTCTCAATCGCCAGCAACAAATCAGCCTCAGCCACGGTGTATTTATCTACAAAAGCCCGAGTGCGAACTGACGCTGACTGAGAGTCAATTTGAAGAATTTTAATATCTAAATGAAGTCGATCTCCTGGTACGACCTGTCGACGAAATTTAGCATTATCAACACCTTGAAGGAATACCCTGGTCGTATCTGAGATACCTATTCGCTCAAGGATTAAAACAGCTGCAGCCTGCGTTAGAGCTTCTATCATTAGAACGCCTGGCATAAGAGGTGAACCGGGAAAGTGGCCCTGAAAGAATTCTTCGTTTACCGTTACATTTTTAATAGCAGTTAGACGTACGCCAGGCTCGTAATCCGTAACAGCATCAATTAGAAATGAAGGATAGCGGTAATAGAGACGGTCCAGTAGAGCCGGAAGATCTGTAGGTACAGGACTAGACGGTTCAGTCCTTTCTACCATTAAAGGCTTTGAGTTCACGGTTGCGATGCGTTAATCGCTTCAATTACATCAGGAGTTAAATCAAGAGAAGGGTCGCCCCATATAAGTCCTCCTCCAGCAGTATCGAATATGAAGTGCAAGCTCTTCTCTTCGGCAACTGCTTGAAGTGCAGGGATAAGCCTATCCTGGAATTCAACTTGCAGCGTCTCAGTTAGCTCTTGGACTTCCTGCTGAGCATCTTGAACCGTACGCTGAAGGTCAAGATCCTGACGCTCAATTCTACGCTCAAGCTCAAGACGCGCAGAAGTGTTCATCACGGTTCCGCTAGATTGTAATTTCTGTTGTTCAGCCTGAAGGGCTTCTTGCATTTCACCAATTTCAGCTTCTTTACGCTGTTGAAGCGACGTAATTCTTTGACCCGCTTCTTGGCCAGCATCAGACTGACCAGCAACTACTTGTAAATTGACAAATCCATATTTGACACCTTCTGGAAATGGTGGCGTTAATGGAGAGAGGAGTGCTGCAGTCTCTGTGTCAATTTGTGCCTGGGCATCATCCTGCTGTGTTTCCGACTCCTCCGCCTGCTGACCAAAGCTTGGAGTTATTAACAGCAGCACGCTAAGTACTGCGGCAGCAAACGGAAATTTCATAGCTCTTACGTCCTTTCTAGAAAGTCGAACCGACCGCAAACTTAAACGAAAAATCTTGCTGCGGACGAAGATTATTATCAAGTACATCTCCTCGTTGAGGATTCTTAGCAAAAATCAAACGAAATGGGATATTTATGACTGGCATAAAAAATCTAACCTCTATCCCTGTCGAAGTCCTGAAGTGCTCAGTGGCAAACGATACCCCCTCGTCAACCACTTGACCAGTATCATAAAACAGCACCAAGCGAACCTGATCAGTAATACTGATAAGGTACTCCGCATTAAATAATAGACTTTTATTGCCACCAATCACTATTGGTGAACTCGGATCACGCGGCCCGACCGAACGAATATCGAAACCTCGGATGCTATATTCACCTCCCAGAAACAGTTTTTCAAAAATAGGAAGTGTCTGAGTGTCCCCAAATGGGTGTATGTACTCAAATTGAGTCCGTAAACCTATTGAAGTACGTCTGGTGTGGCGAAAGAATTTTACAAACTCTACTCTCGGCTTATAAAAACTGGTATTCCCTCCCATACCAGCCAAATCTAAAGACAGTGTGAGTTTGGTTCCAGTATTCGGAAAAATTGGATTGTCCACAGTGTTATGGATAAAGCTAGGTTGAATTTTACTAACTGTTCTTCGACCTTGCTGTCCAATCAACAGCGTGTCAGAGATATATGGATTTCGCTGAAGCATCGCTAGCTGATCTATATTCATTGAAGTTGGATCAGAAATGGAAATCTCTGCACAGCCCACACTAGAGTACCAGCATGATGGATCAAAAAATGCCTCTGTGAGATCTTCAACTTGAGTCGCTTCATAGCGATACATAACGTACACACGTGTAAAAACACCTAATGGGACCCCAAAGGTAATCCCACCTCCCATTGAAGATTGAGTGAACTGAGAAATGTAGTCAATCCTCCGCTTAAATAAATCGAAACCAAGAGTCATGTTTCGATCAAATAGATACGGCTCAGTAAAACCTACTTGATAATTTTGCGCTCTCGATCCAGCTTGCGCAGAAAGATTAAGCGTCTCCCCACGCCCCAGAAAATTGGAAGTCTGAAACCCGAGTTGACCAAAGAATCCTTCAAATTGGGAAACTCCTGCGCCAAATGTGATTGAATTTCTATTCTCTTCATCTAAGGTTAATGTCAGATCAACAAAGTTGTCCTTATCAGGGGTTTTCTGAACATCAATGGCATCTTGCTCTTCAAGTTGCTTAAAGAAACCGAACTGATTAATTCTTCGCAGGCTTGATTTTAGTGACTCAGTATTAAAAACACCGCCTTCAGCAACCTGCATCTCACGACGTATCACTTTGTCCCGAGTAGTCGTGTTACCAATAAAGGTTATTCGATTAACAAAATACTGCTCGCCTTCTTGAACGCGCATGGTCACATCGACAATAGGATCTTGTGGAGGTAGTTTCGCAGCTAATATAGTTGGAACCTGCCCAGGACTACTTCCTACTCCACTGTTTGGTTTCTGGGTATCTGGATAGCCCGTAAACTCCCAATAGCCAGCAGCACCATAAACCTCACGAGCTTTCTCAAGGCCGTCTCTAAATTCTTCTTCTTTATAGAACTCTCCTTCTTTAACTTCAAAAAGCGTGCGAAGCCGCTCTCCTGAGATAACTTTATTGCCACCAAATTTAAAACTTCCAATCCGATAACGTCGGCCTTCTGTTACCGGTATCCTAAGCTGAATCCAGCGAGTCTTTCCATCTTCTGAGTCTTCAAGAGTTCGCAGTTCCGGTGAACCAATACGCGCATCAATATATCCACGGTTGCGATAGTATTGAGTTACTCTCTCTGCATCTTCCTCAATGCCCTCTGGGTTATATGTTCCACGGCGTGTAATAAATGAAATTAACCATAGTCCGCGCGGTCTGTTCCTCTTTAATTGCTTACGTAAATCGCCGTCGCTGACTGCTACATTACCAACGAATTCAACTTCACGAATCTTAATTTTTGGCCCATCTGTAATATGAAAATTAACACTGATTAATTTTGGACCACCGCCTACAGGTGTAATCGTATGAGTAACTTCAGCGTTTGCGTACCCCTTGTCCGCCATATAGCTACGCAGGACAGACTCGACACGTCTTATTGCTGAATCATCTCTGAACGAATCCAACCTTAACGAAATATCAAGCTCACGTAATTTCTCATCAATCTTCGTTCTGTCAATTTCATCAGAACCTGCGTAATCAACAATCTTTATTCGTTCTCGCTCCTCCATCTGATAAGTTACAAGCTTTCCTACAACACCATTTTCAAAAACGTAATCGGAAATTTCTACAGAAAGATCCTCTAAAAAATTTGTATCCCACAAACGTTGGAAATCATCAATCATCGTCTCTTCAGCGAGGGCGTCGTAGCTTACCCAATCATTTTGCGATGGTCGGCTTGGCAATAGATTGATGTAGTAAAGATAGGTTTGCGGCTCAATCATAGAAACATTTCCCTGTTGAGGGAAACAAAGCTCAAGAGTATAAACAACAGGGCCAACGTCTGTCGGCGGTAAGTTGCTTGGAGGAGCAATAGGAGTTCCACACAAAGTGCGAACGTTCCTACCAGCTGCTGATGAATCTGGCTGCGGCCGGTCTTCTGCCTGGGCAAGGGCTGACCCAGGAGACATAGCTACAACCACAAACCCAACCCCGATGATTGAGCGTATAGACCTAGCAAATACAGAGTAGTAGCGTCTGTTCATTAATAAAGAATTAGTTTACAAAAACTTAGATAATCTACGCTAACTTATTATTCTTCAGATCAAAATCTTACGTTAAGAAGAAACCTTAACTGTTAGCCCCTCAGTCTGACGATAAGCAATGCGTCCGCCCTCAAGATAGACTTCCACATTACCGCTACTGATATTCCCTCGAATAAGCTCTTCGGAGAGTGGATCTTCTACATAGCGCTGGATGGCTCTTCGTAAAGGTCTTGCTCCGTATGATCGATCCTCGCAAGTGACGTTAACAATCCAATCAACCACCTCAGGTGCCACAAATAGCTTAATCTTTCGATCAGAGATGTTCTTATTTAACTGCTCTATAAGTAGTCTTGTAATTAGCTTAAGATCCTCGTCCGTGAGTGCATCAAAAACAATAATTTCGTCAACACGGTTAACAAACTCTGGATTAAATGTTTTTTTAACTTCACCAAGAACCATATCATTGATGCTTTTCGATAATCTCTGAGTATCTTCTGATTGGAAACCCATCGATGACTTTTTCTGTATGAACCTTGCTCCAATGTTCGAAGTCATAATAATTATTGCGTTCTTAAAATTTACCTTGCTCCCAAGACCGTCAGTAAGATGACCATCCTCGAAAACCTGAAGCAGTATGTTGAAAATGTCAGGATGGGCTTTTTCGATTTCATCAAGCAAGACAACAGAATAAGGATTCCTCTTGATCTTTTCAGTTAGCTGTCCTCCTTCTTCGTAACCAACATAACCAGGAGGAGAACCGATCAGCTTCGAGACAGAATGCTTCTCCATGTATTCTGACATATCAAAACGAATCAGCCCCCTCTCACTACCAAACAAAAAAGTAGATAGTGCACGAGCCAGTTCTGTTTTTCCTACTCCAGTTGGACCCAGGAAAATAAAACTGCCAACGGGTCGGCTTGGATTCTTTAAACCCGAACGTGAACGCCGAATCGCTCTCGAAATAGCTGAGATGGCTTTCTCCTGTCTGATAACACGTTTTTTAATATGCTCATCCATCTCTAGTAATTTTTTGCCTTCGTCCTGATTAATAGCTGTCATCGGCACGCCGGTCCACTTGGATACAATCTTATCTATATCAGCCTTGCCAATCGTGATGTATTGATTCTTAGAACTTACATCAAACTTCTCCCTTACAAATTGAAGATTTTCACGAGCAGAAACCTCTTGTTCTCTATAGAACTGTGCCTTCTCAAAATCTTTTTGAGACACGGCACTCTCTATTTGCTCAACAGCAACTCGTATATTCTTGTTAATCTCACCGAGTTCTCCGCTTGAATCTGTACCTTTCAATTTTGCATGAGCCCCAGCTTCATCGATAAGATCAATGGCTTTGTCTGGTAAAAATCGATCAGCAATATAACGACTAGACTGATAAACGGAAGCCTCTATTGCTTCCAAGGTGTAACTGACATGATGAAATTCCTCGTAACGGTTCTTTATACCTAAAAGAATTTCAATGGCTTCCTTCTCAACTGGTGGAATAATTTTTACAGCTTGGAAACGCCTCTCAAGGGAACGATCTTTTTCAATATATTTTCGATATTCAGTTGGCGTCGTAGCACCAATACATCGAATCTCACCTCGCGAAAGAGCTGGTTTTAAAATATTTGCAGCGTCCAGTGAGCCCTCTGCTGAGCCAGCACCTACCAATGTGTGTAATTCATCAATAAAGACAATCACATTTTTATTTTCATTTAACTCTTTCATGATTGCCTTCAGGCGCTCTTCAAATTGTCCACGGTATTTAGTGCCTGCCACAATTAATGAAATATCAAGTGCGAGTATCCGCTTGTCCGCTAAAAAGTGTGGAACATCTCCACAAGCTATTTTTTGAGCTAACCCTTCTACTATTGCTGTTTTTCCAACTCCAGGTTCGCCAATCAAAACAGCATTGTTTTTAGTGCGCCGACATAAAATCTGCTGAACTCTCTCAAGTTCATGCTCTCTGCCGATTAGAGCGTCGAGTTCTTTTCTTGCTGCTAATTCTGTTAAATCGCGACTGAACTCAGCCAGGAGAGGGGTTTCTTTTACCCTTGTCAAAGTTATTTTTTCGTTTAGAAGCTGGACAATGTCTTCGCGAACCGTCTTAAGTCGCATACCCTTCTCCATTAGGATTGATGCTGCTACAGACTGTTCGTCACATAGAATCCCAAGCAATAAATGCTCAGTGCCTATGTAATTGTGAGTCAGTTGAGTTGCTTCATCAGCTGCAAACTGTAAGACACGCTTTGTCTCAATACTGAAAGGAATTTCAATAGATGTTGAAACCTTCTCATGGAAAACGCTTCGCCCTTCAACTTCTTTTCGAATACTCTCTAGAGAGAGATGTGCACGTGCAAAAATTCGACTCGTTAAACCTTTTCCTTCACGAATAAGTCCAAGCAAGAGATGTTCCGTTTCAATTGTGATACTACCCAGTTGACTGGCTTCATACCGCGCAAAAAACAGAACACGCCGCGCTCTTTCCGTGTAACGTTCAAACATCGAGTTCGCCTCAGAATTTTTGTCCTAAGTCTGTAAGAAAACCTTGAATGGCATTATATTGTAAAGCAAGGCTGAATAAATGATGCCCTCCAAGTAAGTCTCTTATTTATATATATTTCTAGGAACTTTATAAAGCCTTGAATTTTCGTCTTTGTTAGAACTCTTCTACAGATTCAAGACGACCTTCTTGGAGACGAAAAACACGATCGCAGGCCTTCGCAAGGTTTAGATTGTGCGTTGCTATAATTGACGTGAGCCCCCAATCAGCATGCATCTCTCGCAAAAGCCCATGCAATGATTCTGCAGTTTCTTCGTCAAGGTCTCCGGTTGGTTCATCGGCTAAAAGCAGCGAAGGCTCCATTGCTAATGCTCGTGCCATAGCCACCCGCTGCTGCTCTCCCCCAGAAAGCATCGACGGTTTATGGGTTAGACGCTCTTTAAGTCCAACTTTTTCAAGTAACATCGTTGCATGTTCACGTACTTTCTCTAACGGCATACCAGCAATACGCATTGGCATCTCAGTATTTTCTTGTGCAGTAAACTCTGGCAAAAGATAATGTGACTGAAAAACAAATCCTACATGACGATTTCTGAATTCAACCAAGGCGTCATCTGATAAATCTGAAAGATCAATATCTGCAACTTTGACTATCCCAGCATCTATCCGATCAAGGCCCCCCAAAAGATGAAGCAGGGTGCTCTTGCCAACACCTGAGCGACCAACTACTGCAATCATCTCACCCCTAGTAACATCAAGTTGGAGATCGCGAATTACATGTAATTGCTCCTGTCCAACGAGATAAGACTTTTGAATTGCACTTGCCTGCACAAACGGTGAAGACGCCGAGCTGAGCTCAAACGAATCATTGGTAATCATTTGTAGTTCATTCAAATCGTAACGCTTCAACTGGCTCTAAACGTGAAGCTTGCCGAGATGGATAGATAGTGGCAAGGAAACAAACCATAATTGCTAAAACTATTACTACTGTTAGATCTAAGGGCTGCACAACGAAAGGCACATATGACACTTGATAAATGTCAGAAGGAATTTGTACAAGTTTAAAATGATCAGCAACCTTTGCAATAACGTAGCCAAAAGTAGCGCCGATAAACGTGCCGGCTAGGCCAATTAATAAACCTTGCAGCATGAATATATGCATGATTCTTCTCGAAGATGTTCCCATGGTTTTAAGAATTGCAATGTCTCGACTCTTCTCCATAACTAGAAGAATTAGAGACGCAACAATATTTAAGGCTGCTACTATTACAATCAGTCCGATTGTTATAGAAATTGCCAGTTTTTCAAGTCCTAGCGCGGAAAACAGTGTCTGGTTCATCTGGGCCCAATCTTGAGCGACATAGTTAACTCCAAGCTGTGCTGTTATTTGCTCAGAAACCATTGGGGCCCGATAGATGTCTTCAACTCTTAGCTGAATCAAATCGATTGTTTCGACACCCATAAGACGCTTAGCAACGTCTAAAGAAACAAAACCGTAGGCTGCATCAAACTCATAGAGACCAAGATCATAGATACCAACAACCTGGACTGTACGCATACGTGGCATCATTCCCATAGGAGATAAAGTGCCTGTAGGAGTGACGAGTGTTAAAACGTCATTAAGATCAACACCTAATTCCACGGCTAAACTATGTCCTACTAGAATTCCTGGAGTCGCCTCCTGACTATTCGAAGAAAGTGCTTCAATGCTTCCTTGAATTATCGACCTAGAAATGTCTGTAACCTTTCCTTCAAGAAAAGGATCTATTCCCTTAATCGTTATGAACCGTTCGCCTAGACTATTACTTATCAAGCCTCGTCCGAGAACTGCTGGTGCAGCTCCAATCACATCATCAAATTCATTTAGACGTTCCACTTCCTGTGAATAGTCCTGAATGCCGGTAGTCTTCCAAACATAAATATGAGCAGTCGAACCAAGTAACCGATCTCTCAACTCACCCTGTAACCCGGTCATCAACGCCAAGGAAATTACAAGCGCCATCACACCTACTGATACACCGATCATTGAAATTAAGGAGATTAAAGAAATAAAAGTCTGGCGGCGTCGTGCAAGAAGGTAGCGAAGCGCAACAAACAACTCAAACGACATTTAATAAAAACCTAAGATTTCGATCGCATTAAGGGGAAGAGAATAGCGTCACGAATTGACTGACTATTCGTGAGGAGCATTACCAGACGATCA
>Ga0066376_10006085_pt1 | contig 10015 bp, 9 predicted proteins | sample Knorr_S15_td_Bot_FD_77009 | JGI IMG/M metagenome (GOLD analysis project Ga0066376, IMG submission 77009) | Marine microbial communities from Southern Atlantic Ocean transect - Knorr_S15_td_Bottom_ad_5009_LV_A | ecosystem: Environmental > Aquatic > Marine > Oceanic | place: Southern Atlantic... | reverse complement strand
GTGCCCGGCGCGGAGAGATGACCACGGACGGAGAGCGGTCACGGGCGACGTGATGCAGAACGGAGCAGATATGTGGCGACGTCGAGTGACAGCCTTCCTTCTCTTGGCCGCGTATGCCGCGATGCCATCCGTCGTCCGCGCGCAATCGTCGGATGCATTCGTCCCGGTGACCGACGCGATGCTACAGGCACCGTCGGCTGACGACTGGCCGATGTGGCGCCGCACCCTTGATGGCTGGGGGTATAGCCCACTCGACCAGATTGATCGCCGCAACGTCGGCGACCTGCGTCTGGTCTGGTCGCGCGCGCTCACCGCCGGAGGTCGACAACAGGGCACCCCGCTGGTGTATGACGGCGTGATCTACATGCCAAACCCGAGCGACGTCATTCAGGCGATCGACGCCGCCAGCGGCGACCTCATCTGGGAGTATCGCCGGTCGCTGCCGGACGACGTGTGCGAGCGCTTGATTCCCGGGGTCTGCACGACCAATCGCAATCTCGCCATCTACGACAATCTGATCATCGACACCAGCGTCGACGAGTATGTGTTCGCGCTCGATGCGCAGACCGGAGACCTAGTGTGGGAAACGGAAATTCTCGACTACCAGGTGCATCCAGCGAACCAGAGCACGGGACCGATCATCGCAAACGGCAAGGTCATTTCAGGCCGCAGCTGTATGCCAGCGGCCGGGCCGGACGCCTGTGTCATCACCGCGCACGACGCACGGACCGGCGAAGAACTGTGGCGTCGACGCACGATCCCCAGGCCCGGCGAACCCGGCGACGAAACCTGGGGTGGTGTGCCGGACGAGGAACGTCGCCACGTCGGGACCTGGATGGCGCCGAGCTACGACCCGGAATTGAACCTGCTCTACATCGGCACATCGGTGACCTCGCCGGCGCCCAAATTCATGGTGGGCGGCATCGACAACAAGCACCTCTATCACAACTCCACCCTCGCACTGGATGCCGACACGGGTGAGATCGTCTGGTACTACCAGCACCTCAATGACCACTGGGATCTCGACCATCCCTTTGAACGTCTCCTGGTCGATACGGCCGTCCGGCCGGACCCGGCCGTCGTGAGCTGGATCAACCCGCGGCTCCGACCGGGTGAGGAACGCCGCGTGATGACCGGCATCCCCGGAAAGACCGGTGTGGTGTACACCCTCGACCGCGCCACCGGCGAGTTTCTCTGGGCGACCCCCACCGTGGCGCAGAACGTCATCACCCACATCGACGGCGCGACCGGTGCGGTCTCGGAGAACTCGGAAGTGGTGTTCGGCGGGTTCGGACAGGAGGTCTTGACCTGCCCCACGGCCATGGGCGGCAAGGACTGGGAGGCGGGCGCCTACAGCCCGCGGACCAACACGATGTATATGCCATTGCGGAACGCCTGCGCGCGGATGATGCCGCTCGACGATGGCGGCACGTCGCTGTACAGCCTCGCCATGCGGAACGAGTTGGCTCCGGGTACGGATCAGCTCGGTGCGGTGTGGGCCATTTCGGCGGAGACCGGCGTCACGACCTGGACCTACGAGCAACGCGCGGCCACGATGTCGCTCGTAGCCACCGGAGGGGGCCTCGTGTTCGTGGGCGACATCAATGGTCGGTTTCGTGCCCTCGACGATGAAACAGGCGAGGTGCTCTGGGAGATCAACCTCGGGTCACCGGTGAGCGGGTTCCCAGTGACCTACGCGGTCGACGGAAGACAGTATGTGGTAGCCGGGACCGGTACCGGTGGAAACGCATCTCGCTGGAGCGCGATGACGCCGGAGCTCAGACCAAGCAGCGGCAACAACCTCTTTGTGTTCGCCCTGCCGGAACGATAAGTCAGGGCGCGACGCGTTCGACGGACGCGCACCGCTAGTCCAGTTCCGCAATGACCGGCGCGTGATCAGACGCGGTCAGCCCGTCCTTCTTCTTGCGATAATCTCGATCGACTTCGACATGGCGGAGACGGCGGGTGACGGTCGCCGTTCCCAGCAGCAGGTCGATCCGGAGACCATGGTTCCGGTGAAAGGCGCCCGCCCGATAGTCCCACCAGGAAAACAGCCTGGCATCGGGCCGGTGGTGCCGGAACAGGTCGGTGAAGCCCCACCCCAGCACACGTTGCAACCGCTCGCGTTCGGCCGCGGTGTGAAAGATGTGTCCCCTCAGCGCGGCTTCGTCCCAGCTATCGATGGGCGCGGGCACGATGTTGAAATCGCCACAGAGCACGACGGGCCGCTCCGGGTCGTGCTCCGTCTGGAGCAGTCGGTGCAGGCTCTCGAACCAGGAAAGCTTGCGCGGGAAATCGTCATGGTCGGTGGACTTCCCGTTCGGACAGTACACGGTGGTAAAGGAGAGGTCGCCGACCCTCGCCGTGATCAGGCGTGACCCGAGCCCCTCCTCGCCGGGCAGACCTCGTCGCACGACCGTGGCCGGCTCGCGCGAGAGAATCGCCACCCCGTTCCAACTCTTCTGCCCGAACCACTCCGCGTGGTAGCCGGCCGCCCGAAACACGTCGACCGGAAACTCTTCATCCGTCAGCTTGAGCTCCTGGAGACCGACGACATCCGGTTCGCGAGTCCGCAACCAGTGGAGCACGAAATCGATCCGGGCCCGCAGGCCGTTGACATTCCACGTGGCAATCTTCATCGGGCTCAACCTAGCACGGTGCTGAAAAACGTTCAGAGCGGTTTCGTGGCAAGCCGTTCGCCTGGCTAGGCGCGAGGAGGGAGCAGGCAGGCGGCCTGTGACCCCGCTGAAGCGAAGCCGCGACGCCGCCCTTGCGGACGGATCGCCAGGAAACCTCTAGAAAAACCAGCTGATCGACGCATAGCCGGTGGTGCCCGACAATCCATACTCGGACGCCAGCGGCCGATGCGGAGTCACCGTATTCGCGCCAACGCCAAAGTACACGCCCCCGCTCATCGTCACCTCGTCGCCGGCCGAATAGGACAGGCTCGGCGCGAGTAGCGCGCTCCGGTCGTTCAGATTCCAGAGCCACAGCCCGCTCAGCCCCACGAGCGGATGCAGTTGGTAGGTGGTAAAGACCACCGTCTCATCTCGACCGAGCACCTGAAACTCTCCGCGTCGAAACGGCTCTGACAGCACGACCCGGAGATACTCGCCCGGGTGGGCTGCGGCCAGGTTGTCGCGCTGATACTCGACGCCGACCGACAGGTCTCGCCCGCCCACCTGCAGAATACGGTCGAATCCGATCGCACCACGGAAGACCACCGCGCCATCGATCTGACGGAGCGTCCCTTCGCTCCGCACGGCCCAGGCGCCGAGCCCACCCGCCGCGCCGAAGGCGCCGGTCACGTCGCCATAGAGTGAGCCGGCCCAGCCAGACAACTCCCAGTTGTGCCACGTGGCCAGCCCGCGTCCCAGCGCGGTGACCTCGTCGCCGGCCGCGGTCCGACTGGGGCGCACCACGAAATCGATCTGGCTCAGCGGACTCGGGTAGATGCGCACGCGGGCCGCGTCGACGCCGCCGCGGAATTGGCGGAACGGGTCGGCCGGGCTAAACGGCAAGAACGGGTCAGCCGGCGTCAAGAACAGCGTGGTGCCCCAGGACACCGCCTGCCGCCCGGCACTGATCTCCGTCGCACGGGTCGGGCTGACGGCCACGTTGAGTCGGTCGAAACGGTGGCGCCATCGACCGTGCTCCTCCTCCGCGATGGTCCATTCCAAGTCGAGCCACTCCCCACCGCTGGGCACCGCGCCGAGGCCAAACCCGGCGCTCGTGTCGCGTTGTCGCAGCGTCAACGCGTGCTCGTACGCCACTTCAAACAACAGGGGTCCAACGACGGGTCTGGACGAGAGGCGAAACCGGCTGAACTCGGTCGCGCTGCTGTCAGCCAGCTCGGTCGCCCCGCTGAAGAGCGGTACGGTCTGGAGATAACCGGTCAACCACTCCGGCTGCGCGCGGACGGGTGTGGCGACGATGGTGACCAGGCCGGCACTGACGAGCGCCAGTCGCAGGACTCGCCTGGTCACCCGCGGGTCTCGTCTGAATCGATGCGGCCGTCGACCATCTGCACCAGCCGGCGCGACCGATTCATCACCCGGCCGTCATGAGTCGCGAACACGAACGTAACCCCAAGATCCCGATTCAGTTCGGCCATGACGTCGAGCAGCGCCTCGCTCGAGGTCGAATCGAGATTCGCGGTGGGCTCATCGGCAAGAACCAGGGCCGGGCGACTCGCCACCGCTCGGACCACCGCCACGCGCTGCTGCTGTCCACCCGAGAGCTTGCCGGGGCGCCGGTCCTCGAGCCCCGCCATCCCGGTACGGGCGAATAGTTCGCCGATCCGCGCCGCGCGCTCGTCAGCCGCAATACCCTGCAGCAGCATCGGAAACTCGGCGTTCTCCATGGCGGTCAGTACCGGCAACAGGTTGTAGGCCTGAAAGATGAACCCGACCTGTTCGAGTCGCAGCTGAGCGAGTTCCTGATTTGACATGTCGGTGACCTCCTGCCCGGCCACCCACACCTTGCCGCGGGTCGGTCGCGTCAGGCCACCGATCACGTTCAAGAGCGTCGTCTTGCCCGAGCCGGAGGGCCCGGCCAACGCCGTAAATTCGCCTCGCTCGACGGTCAGGCTGACATCGTGGACCGCCTGCACCTCTTCTGCCTCTTGCTGGAAGATCTTCCAGACCCCTTCGGTGCGTACTGCCGGTGTGTTGGACTCGGTCATGACTGGTGCCCTACCGCTCGAACTTCATCGACTCGGCAATGTCGATTCTGGCCGCTCTGAGGGCCGGGTAGACCGACGCGACGGCGCCGATCGCAAGAATGAACGCCAGAATTTGCACGACTCGAACGGGGTAGAACTGCGGCACCATGATCGGGTCGATGACCACCCCCGAGAAGGTCATGTCCTCCCCCATCAGGGCGGCCATATCGAGACCGTCGCCGAAGAAATACCAGGTGGCCAGGTAGCCGAGCGTGACCCCGACGAACCCACTGACGGCGGTCAGGGTGAGGCCCTCGACCAGCACGATCGTCCCGGTTTGGCCCGGGGTCAGGCCGAGGGCCTGCAGCACCCCGAATTCGCGGTGGCGGTGCAGCACCGACATCAGCACCGTGTTCACGATGCCAAACGCGATGATGATGAACAGGATGCCAAAGACCAGGTAGTTCCCGAAGCTGTCGATGGCGATCGCCGCGGCCAGCGCGGGATTCGCTTCGCGCCACCCCATCACCCGCGCGTCTCCGCGCTCGATCGAGTCGACAAGCGCCTGCTGCAGATGCGCCGAGACCTGAGCGACCGCCGTGCTGTCCCTCAGCACCACGCCGACGTTCGTGACGTCATGCTCAGACCCGAGCCACTCGCCAGCCGTTTGGAGCGGGATGTGGACCACCGATTGGTCAACTTCCGGGACGCCGTTGCGAAAGATGCCGACGACTCGGAGCAGCTGGGCGGCGATTTCCTTTTCTGCGTCCTGCGCTTGCACAACCAGGCGCGAGCCCAGCCGCAGGTCGAGGCTCGAGGCGAGACCGACGCCGATGTAGGCGGCCAGCCGATCATCCGGCTCCAGATACCGACCCTCGACCAACTGGTCGTCGAGCGTGCTGAATCGGGCCTCGGCCACCGGGTCCACCGCCTGGACCTGCACCGGTCGCGCCCCCTGGGCCGAGCTCGCCAGGGCGCTAACGCTCAGCCGCGACGACACCGCGACAACCTGCGCGGCGATCTCCGGCGCGGCCAGAGCCTTTTCGGCCTTGCCTCGCACGTCGGTCCTCAGACGGTCCTCAAGCTTGCGACTCCGCCGAAAGTTCGGTTGCTCGATGGTGATGTGTCCCGTCGACGTCCGGATGCCGGAGTCGATCCACTGTTCGTGGGTCCCATCGCTCAACGCAAACGAGAAGATCAGCAGCGCGCCCCCGATGACCATCACCGCCGCCGTCAGCATCGTCCGCCGCAACTGGCGAAGCAGGTTGCGCATCGCCATTACCAGAATGGTCCTGACCTGCAGCGAGCGCGGCCTGGTGCGTGTCGGTGTCATGACGCGAGTAGGTAGCTGAGGAACATAGCCGTCTCCCGATCGGATGCTCTCTACAGCCCCGCCAGCGTGTCGGCCGGCGGGACGCGGGCCGCGCGCCACGCGGGGAGGAGGGACGCGAGGAGCGCGGTGGCGAACAACGCGACGGCCGTCATGATCCAGAACGGCACGTCATACTCGACTCGCAGGCTCGGCGAGAGGAGCGCCCCCATAATGGTCACATCGTCGATCGCCCAGCTCATGTCGGGCGGCGCCGTGTGGAACCACACCATCAGGGGGAGCGTCATGACCGCGCCCAGCGCCAGGCTGAGTCCTCCCAGCGCCACCCCTTCATGCAGCACGATCGCCCGCACGGAACGTGGCGTCGCCCCCAGCGCGAGCATGACGGCGAACTCCCGGCGGCGCTCGTAGGTGGCCATCAACATCGTGTTCGCCACCCCGAAGATGGCGATCGTGAAGACGATGATGATGATGACGAAGTACATCGATTCACCCAGGGCAACGTAGTCGACCATAGCCGGATTGAGCGTGGTCCACGCGACGACCTCGACCGCGCGGCGACCGAAGTGTTGCCAGATCCCCGCGACCCACCGGTGGTCGCGGAGCCGAGCGGCGGTCTCGTCGGCAATCCAGGGGTCGACGGTCGACACCGCGATCTCGTGAATGCGACCCGGGGGCAGAACGAGCAGGGTTTGGAGGTCGCCGATCGGCATGACCGCGAACGTGGCGTCGAGCTCTACCAGCCCGGTCCGGAAGATGCCGACAAGGGTAAAGAGGTCATTCGCCATCGACCCGTCCGCCCCCGATGACACCACCACCAGCTCGTCGTCGAGTCCGGCGTCCAGCTGGCGCGCCATCTCGGCGCCGACGAGCAACTCGTTCCGGCCCGGCACCGGCATCCGGCCCTCGACGAGCGGGTCGAGGAAGCGGCTCAGTGTCAGCTCGCGCGTCGGGTCGATGCCCATGAACATGCCGGCCGACGTGGCTTCACCCGAGCTGATGAGTCCCCCCGCGTAGACGCGTGGGGCCGCCGCGGTCACCGCCGGGTCGGCATCGATGCTTCGCAGCAGCGCCTCGATATCGGCCCCGTCTCGTCCCCCGATGGTGTCGTAGATGCTGCGGTCCGGTCGGTACTCCGCGTCGTGAATCTCGAGCTGTCCGTTGACGAGCGAGGTTGCGCTCTCGACCATCTCGGCCATGATGCCCTGGGACCAGCCGACGATGAACACGACGGCGAAGAAGCCCACGGCGAGGCCGAGCGCTGTCAGCACCGTGCGCTTGCGGTTCCGACCGAGATTGCGCCAACCGATCCGTAACCAGGGCGATTCGCTCATGTCCGTGTATCCACGCTATCGGCCGCTCTGCAACGTGCGGAGGGAAAAGAACGATTCGTCGATCTCGATGTCGAAGTCCAGCTCTTCGTAGCGGATGGTCGTCCGCTCCCCGGGCTTGTCAGCCGGTTGCATGTTCATGACGGCCGGCACGAGCCGGCCACCGAACTCGGTGACCTCGCTGTAGTCCATCGTGCGCACCAGCTCGCCGTCTTCGTCGTAGTACTTCGCCCACCGGGGCAGGTTGTCATCTTGCCCCACGAGAAACTCGAGAGAGCCCCACACGACGGCCGCTTCCGGTTTTGGCGTCAACCGGAGCTCCCACACCATGACCCCGTCGCGTTCGCCGTCGAACGCCACCTCGGCGTCGTAGACGTCGATCATCTGGCTCTCCTGGACCAGGTCGTCGTTCGTAAAGTGCGACCCCATCCATGCCCCACCCATCATCGATGACGGGATCTTGATACTCCGGTCCACCTTGGGCAAATAGTTCCAGATGTCGTCCTCGGCCATCAGCGTCGCCGTGCCGGCGTCCTTGGCGGGCGCTCGCAGTCTGACGAGCGAATAGTCGGTGCCGAGCGACCACATCTCCATCGTCATCGTGCGCTCCCAATGCTCGGTCACCACCTCCATGGTCGCGACCCCGCGGCTGGAGTCGCCACGCATCAGGCGGTCGATGCGTTCGACGATCTCGCGGGCGTCAGGCTGGGCCGACGCGGTGGTCCAGACCGCAAGACACCCGAGGGTGAGCACCGCGGTCAGCCGGTGTCGATGATGGGTACCGAAGCGTGCCATGGCGTGTTCTCCTCTCCTGCGCGTCAACCCTGCACCTCCATCGCTGCGGGGGCCGGCGAGGCCGCGAGACCCGTGTCCGATCTATCAACCCACGCCATCACGTCGGCCGCGTCGAGCAGTTGCAAGGACCCGGTCGGCGCGCCGAGGACTCGTTCGAGCGCCTCGTGGTAGGCCGCAACCGCCTGCTCGACCCGGATGCGATCGCGAGGACCGGGATCAGGCGTCGTCAACACCGCCATGAGGACGTGCCTGAAGTCCTCGAGCATGACAAAGATCATCCCGGCGACCTGGCGCGGATACCGTGTCGTGAATACGCCGTCCGCAACCCCCTCCGTAATGATCCGGCCCAGTAGCGGCGCCATCCGCTCCCGCACCTGCAAGGACGCGCGCTCGCGCACCGCGGCATTCCCGTCAGACAGCCACATGGGCAACAACGCGCTCCACAGCCCCTTGCGTTCCAGCTTCAACTGACTCGACTCGCGAAACAGGCACGTCAGTTTGTCCAGCGCCGAGAGTCCGGGTGCACTCACACGCTGTTCGACGTAGGTGAAGATGGCCTCGCTCTCGTCATCCACGAGCCCCTCGACGAGCGCGTGTTTGGAGTCGAAATAGTGGTAAAAGGCGCCCTTCGACTGTCCCACATCGTCCAGCACGTCCTGGACCGTCATCTGCTCGTAGCCCTTCCGCTCGATCACCCGGCCGGCTGCCTCGAGGAAGCTCCGCCGCCGCCGCGCGTGCGCCACATCGTCTTTGGTTCTCGCCATCTAATTAATAAACCAACCGTCGGTTTATTAATATAGTGTGCCAATACGAATGTCCACACTCGCTTGCCCGTGAGTCCGAAGGGAGAAATCGGCGGCCAGGCGTCGGGAAGACCACGGCCGTCGGCGCGTTCTACCGTACGCGCCCGATCACGTCCCCGTCCGTCGACACACCGAGACCGTTGAGATGCCGGTTGACGTAGTTGAAGTAGCCGCAGACCTGGTTCGTCTCCAATATCTCGCCATCGTCGGCACCGGCGTCACGCACGACGGCGAGGTCTGCTTCGGTGATATTCGCCACATCGAGGGTCAACTTCTCGACGTGCCGCAGCAGCGCGAGATACTTCCCGGAAAATGTGCGCTCCGGCTCCCGGTCCAGCAGCGAGGCGATCGCGTCGGCACCCTTTTGATCTCCGCCGAGCAGCGCGCGCGCATTCTGCGAATGATGAGCGAGGCTGTAGGTGCATCCGTTCAGGAGGCTGGTATACGTCCCAACGGCCTCCAGAAACCACTCGGGCAGAACATTCTCCGGATGGTGAAGCACGGCACGATACAGCGCCATGTGCCCCTGCATCGTGTGTGGACGCAGCGAGTGCGCTTGCATGACGTTGTCCACCGTGCCGTGTGGAGTCACGACGTCCTCGTAGGCGCTGGCTAACGCGCCGGTGGCCTCCTCGGGCGGAATCGTCTGAATCCACGCAATCATCGCCCACCTCGTTCCTGCGCCCTGTGGGTTCGGGAAAAGACCCGCCGTACCATCGGCTCGAAGGACTCGATCGGTAAACTCTCGACGTTGGGATCTATCGTCGTGATGTCGTAGCGCGCGACGAATTCGGCCGTCCGTGCATAGTGCGGATGATCTCGCCAGCGGTCTCGCTCATTGATGAACGCCGGGTCTTCCACGTCGAAGTACCCGTGCAGGTGGACACGCTGAAACATCTCGTGGTGCTCAAGCGCCCAGATATTCCTCTCGGAGACATGCGGCCGTAACAGGTCCGCCGCGAACCGCCCGTGATCCTCGGAACACACGGTGAACCCGATGTCGTGCAGCAACCCTGTCACGACCGTCTCCTCGTCATGTCCATCCTCATGGAGTAGCGTCGCCGTTTGCAGGCAGTGCTCGTAGTTGTTGATG
>Ga0066376_10006083_pt1 | contig 10018 bp, 8 predicted proteins | sample Knorr_S15_td_Bot_FD_77009 | JGI IMG/M metagenome (GOLD analysis project Ga0066376, IMG submission 77009) | Marine microbial communities from Southern Atlantic Ocean transect - Knorr_S15_td_Bottom_ad_5009_LV_A | ecosystem: Environmental > Aquatic > Marine > Oceanic | place: Southern Atlantic... | reverse complement strand
TTGCGGTAAAGCTGGGTAACAAGAACAGCCAAGTCATTAATGGTTGTATAACTTTGGTTTGCGGCTCGGGTTGCACGTCCGTCATAATCCTGATCCCCGGGCAGGCCCGATGGGTTTATGAAACGTGTATTTTGCATACCCAGCTCGCGAGCACGGCTGTTCATTTCGCGTACAAAAGGCTCAATGCCACCAGCCATGTGAACGGCGAGACGTCTGGCAGCGTAATTGTTAGAGCGTCGCATCAATTGATATAGAAGCTGGTCGACCGTCAGCCCGCTTGAGGTGACTGTCTGACGATGTAAATCCTCACCATCAAATGTTTTGCCTCTTTTGATGCATTCCTCAACCAGAAAAAATGTCATGATTTTGGTCAAAGATGCCGGATCAATTTCATCGTGCAGCTCATCCTGATTGATATCGCCGATAATACGCCCGTAAACGGGGTCTACAATTGCATCATAACGCTTGCGCTCAAGAGAAGATGTTCTGATAACATTTGGAAATGTCTCGCTTTGAGGCTCAAGATCTAAAAAATACTGCGGGATAATATCTTCACCACGTATAATGGCTTCATACTTCTCCTGATACGTCTCAGGATCTTGATTTATCCCTTGTTGCACAGTCGGCTCGGGGGAAGCTTCATATACGCTTTGTGTATAAGGATCATTAGCAGCTTCTGCAGCAGGTACACTCGAAAGAAAAGTGGCGCTCAGAGTTGCGCCGAGACCTACCGTCCATGATCTTTTCTTTTTTAACATTCCCTGTGAACCTTTATTTATTTTAGTCCTTGTCCTGTTAAGAGTTTTTTGCAATGCACAAAAAGTCTTTTATTTCAAGGTTTTCTGCTCTATTAGTATCTTCTATAGCACATATGGAAAACGAATTGCAATAATCTTTCAGGGATTTTCTGATCATCTTTCGTCTCTGCCCAAAACCGGCCTGCGTTACTTTTTCCACATCTGCGAATTGGGGTGCATGGTCTTCGCGCGGTCTGGGATAAAAAGTAACCACCGAAGATGTCACTTTGGGCGGGGGCAAAAATACGCTGGGTGGTAAATCAAATGATATTGAGCATTTGCACAGCCATTGCGACAATACAGATAAACGCCCATAGGATTTTTGCCCGGAAACTGAGACGATTCTTTCTGCCACCTCTTTTTGAAACATTAACGCCATTTTTTCAAAAGAGGGCTCTTTTTCGTAAATTTTCTTTAGCCAGGAAACTAAAAGAGGCGTTGCTATATTATAGGGAAGATTTGCGATCACGGCGCGTTTTGTATCAGGCGCCAAAGATATTAAATCCAGTTCCAAAGCATCACCCTGTATGACTTTGAGGCGCCCCTGCGCTTTGTCCTCCAGGTCTTTCAATGCTTCCACGGCGCGACTGTCAAATTCTATGGCAATAATTTTTTCCGCCTCACTTTTTAACAGTGATCGCGTAAGCCCGCCAGGTCCGGGGCCGATCTCAAACACAGTAAGCCCTTTAAGGTCTCCTGCTGAAGATACAATTTTATCTGTAATATTGGCGTCCAGTATAAAATTCTGGCCAAGCTTTTTGTCAGCCCAAAGGGAGTGGCTTTCTATGACCTCCCTCAAAGGGGGAAGGTTATCTATCCACTCCGTGCCCAATGTATCAAACTCGTGATTCAATAAATGCGCTTGATTTCAAATCCTGAAAATATCCACGGGCCTGACGCGCCAGTCTCTGATTCCCGATACGTTGCATGACCGCGTCGCGGTCGGATATCATTTCAGATGATATGGCCCGTTTCTGGCGTAACAAAATGATGTGATAGCCGGATGACGTGCGGATAGGTTCAGATATTTGTCCGACGGTCATGCCTTGTAGGGCCGTATCAATCTCAGGCTGTGTTTGTCCGGCTTGAAGCCACCCTAGGTCTCCGCCCTGCCCGGCACCTGCGGCCTGTGAAAACTGCCTTGCAAGTGCGGGGAAATTATTCGGTGATTTAACGGCTTCCTGCTGTAGCCTAAGTGCCGAATTCCTGACTTCTGCCTCTTGGCTGGGATCAGCAACGTCCAGGAATATTTCAGATACCAGATATTGGTCCTGACCCACTGTATCTGAGATTCTTTGCAACTCCGCATCAATATCAGCATCCGTCACAGTTACGCGCGGACGTATCTGGGATGCCACAACTTTCCCCCATGCCACTTCGGCCCTGATCTGGTCTTTAAGTGTTGAAAGCTTAAGACCGCTTTGCGTAATCATGGATTTAAAATCATCAACCGGGATATTATTCTGACCGGCAATGGTCTCCAATCCTTTTGCAATCTCTTCTTCACTAACCTCAACACCTAAACGTGAAGCTTCCTGCATCTTAATCTGTTCATCAACCAGCATGGAGATGATTTGCGGCTGGAATTTGGCGCGCGTTTCGGGTGTGTTGGGAATCCCCGATGACTTCATAATCAAGGCCATCCGGTTTTCAACGTCAGAAAGCGTTACGATCCTGTCATTAACAACGACTGCTATACCATCGGCTTTTGAATAAGCCGGGGATGAGAAAACGGCTAAAACAGAAAATGCACAAAGCATTAATCCCGTCTTTATCAGATACCTGGTCATAGTAACCCTTCTTTCTTTTATCTATTTATACTTTAGCACTTTTTCGGCTGGCAGCGAATTTTCCACCCGCCACGTGTCTTTCCAGATAACGCGGAACAACTAGCCCCATAGCTGTTGGGATTATCCCCATATCCTGTAGTGAGGGCGATTTTCCACTTTCCACATTATCACTTTGGAGACTTTTGACCTGGTCAACGGTCAACATAGGCTCGCCAGGTAATAAAGACAGGAAAAATCCTTGTATTTTTGCAAGCCAGAATGGCAGGCTTATATATGCCCTGTCGGTTCCGATTATTGCCTGAATACGCTCCAAAACTTCCCTGAAGCTTATCTTTTCCGGCCCCGCCAATTCGAAAACCTTGGATGTAGCGTTTATCTCTTTGTTTTCGATTGCAGTTTTTACGGCCTCGGCCACATCATTCACGTATACGGGCTGGAACACGGTTTTACCGCCTCCGATTAAAGGGAGCACAGGAGACAGTTTCGCCATTTTTGCAAAGCGGTTAAAGAAATCATCCTCGGGGCCGAAAATGATACTCGGTCGTAAAATAATGTGATTCTCAAACGATTTAGCGATGGCTTTTTCTCCGTCCAATTTGCTTTTGGCATATTTTGACTGTGAATCTTCAATACCCAGTGCGGAAATATGTACGAGTTTTTTGACATTCTCCTTCGCACAGGCCTTTGCTATATTTTCTGGTAGCGTTTCATGTGTTTTTTCAAAAGAGCTCTTACCCTTCTCATACAGGATACCAACAGTATTAATAACATAGTCGCATCCTTTGACTGCTGCTTTTATACTGTCTTCAGAATAATCACAAAGGACAGGGACGATTTGGCCGACAACTCCGTAAGTCCTTAGAAAATAAGCGCTTTGCGGTGAACGCGAGGCGACCTTTATGCGGTATCCCTGATGTGCCAATTTCTGCACAACATAGCGCCCGACAAAACCTGTTCCACCAAAAACACAAATTGTCTGTTCCTGTTTATTCATATCACTCACATCTCTTTATTTTATTTTGCCTGTATAAGACCTAGATTACTGTATAAGATACACCGTATAACGAATTTTACAAATAAAGGAAACCAACATGGTCGGCTTTATTAGAAGCTTTTTTCTAACTTTTTCCGTGCTGTCCTTTTTGATCTCGCCTGCTTTCGCACAGGGTAATGGCAAGCCACTCGAAAATCCACCCGTGATTTTAGAGCTTTTTACGTCACAAAATTGCAGTTCATGCCCTCCTGCTGACCGTTATCTGACTGAACTATCACAAAGAAACGATATAATCGCAATATCCTGCCATGTCGGCTACTGGAATCATCTTGGCTGGGTGGATAAATTGTCCCTTCCTGAATGTGCAAGGCGGCAACGCGGATATGGAAGGCGCCTGGAGCGAGGCCGTGTTTTCACACCACAAATGATTATTAACGGCAATAAAAGCTTTGTAGGGCATCATAAAGCCGATATCGGTCTTGAAATTCGGAAACAGGAACGGAATGAAGATTTATACCGTGCCGATTTATCCTATCAACCGCAAAACCATACTGTGACATACCGGCTGCCTGAGCTGCCCGCAGGGCGTCAGGGCGTTTATGAGCTTGCTCTATACGCTATTAAGGATAAAGTTCGCGAAGACATCGAGTCGGGTGAAAACAGGGGCAAGACAGTTCTATACACTCAAGTAGCACTCGCGCTTGATTACCTTCCGAACTGGAATGGAAAATTCCTCTCAAAAACTATAACTTACCCTCTGCCCCCGGGCACCGACCGCCTTGTGATGCTTGGTGGACTAGGTGATTCAGGGCGTATTATGGTTTTTGCAACCGAGGATATTGTTTTTTGATCAAACTTTTTCAATAAAGCTGGAAAGCAATCGCTTGATATCGCCGTTTTCAAATTCAACATCAAGCTTATTGCCTTGAATATGAACCACCTTACCCGCGCCAAATTTATCATGTGAAACGCGGTCGCCTGGTGCAAAAGTCGCCTGAGGGGATTTTTCTTTTTTGGAGCCGCCGGATGTGAGACCTTCCAGTAATTTTGAATTCGGCTTGAAACGGTTTTCCGATGAAAAGCCGCGCCCGCTTGAGTCCCAATGAGAGGAGCGCCCGGGCTGGTAAAGCCCCATCTCAGCTTCCACCTCAACCGAATCCTGTGGCAGTTCTTCTAAGAACCGGGACGGCATTGAGTTGACCCAGCTGCCATACATGCGGCGATTGGCAACATAGGTGATCGTGGCTTTTTTGCGGGCACGCGTGATTCCGACATAGGCCAGCCTGCGTTCCTCTTCCAATCCAGCAGTACCATTTTCATCCATACTGCGTTGTGAGGGGAAAACTCCGTCCTCCCATCCGGGAAGGTAGACAGCATCAAATTCAAGCCCCTTAGCACCGTGCAACGTCATCAATGTTATTTTCTCCCCTTGCGATTCTTCCTGGTTTTCCATGACAAGTGAGACATGCTCAAGAAAGGACGCCAGATTATCAAATTCCGCCATGGCAGAGACAAGCTCTTTCAGATTCTCAAGCCTGCCTGGCGCATCGGGGGACTTATCCGATTGCCACATCCCCGTATATCCACTCTCATCAAGTATAATTCCTGCCAGTTCGGAATGATGTGTCGTTGTAATCAGGGAGCGCCATCGCGCGAAATCTTTAAGCAAAGTGGCAAGTGTCGTCCTAATATTGGGACGTAACTCTTCTGTCTCCGCTAAATCCTCAATAGATTCGTAAAGACTTTGCCCAGACTCTCTTGCATGAACGCTTAAGGTTTGAATCGTTGCATCCCCCAGTCCACGCTTTGGTGTATTAATTATACGCCCCAGAGCAAGATCATCTTTTGGCTGCGCAACAACACGCAAGTAAGCAAGCGCATCCCTTATTTCCTTGCGCTCATAAAACCGCGGGCCGCCGATTACACGATAGGAAAGCCCCAGCTTCATAAATCTCTCTTCAAATTCGCGCATCTGGAATCCTGCGCGCACCAAGACAGCCATTTGGTCAAGCGACCATCCTTTGCGTTGGAGTTGCTCTATATCCTCTGCAACGAATCTGGCTTCAGCCTCTCCGTCCCAAAGGCCGCGCATTTGTATCTTTTCGCCTTTATCAGCATCTGACCACAATGTTTTTCCAAGTCGTGAGCTGTTTTGGGCAATGACTGAACTGGCTGCATCCAAAATATGGCCTGTGGAGCGATAATTCTGCTCAAGACGTATAGTTTTTGCGCCCGGAAAATCACGTTCAAAACGCAGGATATTACCGACTTCTGCGCCGCGCCAGCCATAAATAGACTGATCATCATCCCCAACACAACAAATATTGCCGGTGCCTTGCGCCAGCAAGCGCAGCCATAAATATTGCGCGACATTTGTATCCTGATACTCGTCGACCATAATATATTTGAAACGCTGGTGGTACTCTGCCAGAACATCAGCATGCTTGCTGTCTTTGAAAATAGTAATCATATGAAGCAATAAGTCACCGAAATCACAGGCATTTAAAACTTTCAGGCGTTCCTGATACTGGCGGTAAAGCTTCGGCAGCTTACCATTTGCCAGATCCCCGGCTTCATTCGCACTGATCTCAGAGGGTACCTTGCCGCGATCTTTCCATCTGTCGATAATAGCCATCATGGCTTTGGGAGGCCATTTTTTGGTATCTACTGTCTCGGCTTCCATCAATTGTTTCAAGAGGCGGATCTGGTCATCCGGATCAAGTATGGTAAATGATGAGGTTAGTCCGACGAGGTCTGCATGCCGGCGCAACATACGCGCGCCAAGAGCATGGAAAGTCCCGAGCCACCACCCTTCTACAGGCTGGCCAAGCAATGAAGCCACTCTTTCGCGCATTTCATTGGCCGCCTTGTTCGTAAACGTCACAGCCAGGATTTGCGAAGGCCAGGCTTTATTCTGATGCAAAAGATGGGCAAGGCGCGTTGTAAGCACACGTGTTTTGCCTGTTCCCGCACCAGCAAGCACAAGCAAGGGACCATCAAGATTTTCTACGGCGTCCTTTTGCGGGGGATTAAGCGCCTCAAGATAAGGCGCATTGACAGATTTAAGGGGAGCATGTTCCGACATAGGCAAAACATAGCCTTTTTACAGCCGGAAGAGCAAGATTTCTCTAAAAGATTTTAAAAGAAATTACTGGTGAAATGCATATTGAAGCAATTACGTGAAAATGTAAGCGTTGCCCCGTTTTCCTTGTTCGTAATTTTATTACCTTCAACAATAATGTCTTCCGGCTTTATCTGCGTGCCGAAAACGATGTAATGAATGAAAGGCTCCGTCCATGCTAACGGATAATCATCAGAAAGCTGCCTGTTTTGAATGCTGGCGCGAGAGCAATCCATTTCAATTTTCTTCTGCCCTTCAAAACTATCCAGAATAATTGTTGTCTGTTCTGGCCCGGCCTTCATCAGGTCATCGCCAGAACCCGGCTCTATAAAGGTTTGTGTACCACCTGTTGCCACAGCATCCTTGCCAGGCCCCGTAGAAATAATACGGCTAATTCCATCTGCGCCCGGCGGACAATTCATTACGTTATCTTCCAGATCGCCCAGAACTATCGACGCATCCGGCAAGCAACGACTGTAATCCGGCTGCACCTCTTCTACCTGCACATTCTCAATATTTTCAATTGCAATATCGCCGTCCTCTGATTCAGAATTTTCAAGAGACTCTGAATCAAGTGTTAAGTCTTGTTGGACGAGAACATCATCCACACGCATCTGTATATTATAAGGTACAAAATTTACGACACCTTCGGGGTTTTCCGGCACAACCGGATAAAGAGCGGGGAAACCACCGCGCTTGATACTTTGCAGGATAAGGGCCTGCATGCTTCCGGCCTGAGGCGGCAGATCAGGCCATATTCTGTCATAAGATTGTATTGCAGTGACAATCTGGGCAACGGCTTTATCTTTTACCTCTTCCAACTCAGGGTCAATTACGGGGCCGCGCGCCTCTTCCTCAAGCGCTGGGGATTGAAGCGGGGTTTCAAAACTCAAAGGCTGGACAGGTGGCGGATCATAGGAAGATATTCCAAACAGCGTATAAATCGCTGCGACCGCAACAATAAGTACCGATAAAACTATAAGCATGCGCATGGATTTATGTACCGCGTTTTATTTTCTGATTATCATCAGCCGAGGCGACCTGATTTCTGCCGTTCTTCTTTGCTGCATAAAGCGCTTTATCTGCGCGTTCCATTAAAGTTTCAATCTCTTCGCCGTCTATATATTCAGCAACTCCAACAGACATCGTAATTTGGCCTAAGACCTCACCGCTAGAACGATTAACGACATCCTTGGTTGCAACGGCTTTTCTCAGATTATTTGCAACAGCCACACCCGCCGAAAGCGGAGTATTTGGCAACAATAATGCAAATTCTTCACCACCATAACGGGTCACAATATCCTTACCACGCACACCATCCTTTAGAGTTTTTGCAACAAGGCGCAAAACCTGATCGCCAACCTGATGTCCATAAGAATCGTTGAAGTTTTTGAAGTGGTCAATATCAATCATCAACAGGGCAAATGTCTGTTTGGTGTTCTGGCTCTCACGTACAATTGTACCATATGCCATATCAAAGGCCTTGCGGTTTGCCAACCCAGTCAAGGAGTCTGTGACAGCCTCCCGACGCACATGATCAAGGTCTTTTTGCAGCATGGACATGACCTCTGTTGACCTGTCGAGATGTTCTTCGAGTTCTGCATTTCTTTGGAGAAGGCCCTGTGTTTCGCTAACAACTTTTTGCAGCATTTGCTCCAGTTTCTTAACATCTTTTTCTGTGACAATTTTTGTCGAGATATCTTGAATCTGGCCGTTATAGTTATGCGCCGCCTCTTTGGCCTGCTGCACTTTATTTGTAATATCGCGCACCATTTCATAAACCTGGTCCCCGGCGCGTAAAATGGCCGAATTACTGACCTTATCGTCAATCAGCCTTTGATAGATATCCTGACAGATTTCATCATTGAGATCCCCAAGCTTTTCAATGGCCATATCAACGGCATGGTTGAGGTCAGGACGCATGCCTTCATAATAAGCATACAGAACCTCGTAATTGACGGGGATAGGCGACAAATCACTTTTTTGTAATTTCGCCCAGCTTTTTTTCGCTATTTCTTGTATCGGAAGTTTATGCATTTCAAATATTTTCTATGTCTATAATATATAGAACCTTTACCTTAACAAAAAGGAAATTTTCCAAAGCTTTATAACTTTAACCCTATATCCATTTTGTAGACGGGTCAAAAGTTTCCATTTTGGCATTTTTAATGACATCAGTAATTTCACGTGTATCTCTTATAACATCGAAAATTCCCAAATCCTCCGCACGCATAAACTTCTCTTTTGCAAGCCCCTCTGCCAAAGCGATCAGGTGATCCCAATATCCATTTATATTTGCAATTATAATAGGTTTGTTATGAAGACCTAGCTGTTTCCATGTCATGATCTCAAAAGTCTCATCCAATGTACCGAGCCCGCCGGGCAGGCAAATGAATACATCCGCATGATCGACCATCATTTTTTTCCGCTCATGCATAGTTTCAACAATATGCAATTCTGTAAGGTCACGATGTTCGACTTCACGTGTTTGTATGAATTCAGGTATAATGCCAACGACTTCCCCGCCATTTTCTAATACTGCATCAGCCGTCAGCCCCATCAACCCGACACGACCGCCGCCATATACTAGACGCCAACCTTCCCTGGCTATGATTTCACCTGTTTGAATTGCCGCATCCTTGTATTTCTGGTCTGCTGAGTTGGAAGATCCGCAATACACACAAATAGTTTTCTTTGTCTTATCCATAAAATTTATTGAACTCTTTCTTCTGTTTCACTTGTTTCATCCAAATTTCCCTCATCCTCCGCAGCCAGGGTCTGGAAGCCCAAAGTAAACTGGCTTTCGCTGTAGCTTAAATATAAAGGCATACATTTATCTGACTGCCCTGAGGTAACCTCCACCAAGGGCACACATTCTCTCGTTTCCCCTGTTTCCACATCTTTCCTGTTTTCAGAACGGGCGGTGTAATTAATATCTTTAGAGCATAGGAAGGGCATACCACCCCCCTGCACTTCATTGTCTTGTGCCGGCTCTGGCGCCATAGACCTTACAGGTATTTCAAAAATCGTGATTTCAGGCTTACCAATAACCGGGTTTTGGGCCACAGCCAGAACATGGGACAGCTCATATTTCAAAATGCTGTCATCTTGTTGTTCTCCATCATTCGTATCTGCCATAACGGGTTTGTATTTATAGCCGCTGACAATTTTTTCATCACTTCCGTCACAACTCACATCTGCACTGTATATATTTTTGTTCGCCCACAAGACATCCGGATAAGCATTCTTTACACTGTTTAACCATCTTGGGGAGACACCAAATTCGGAAAACTGCTCAGGCTCTCTGGCGCGCTTG
>Ga0066376_10006082_pt1 | contig 10022 bp, 10 predicted proteins | sample Knorr_S15_td_Bot_FD_77009 | JGI IMG/M metagenome (GOLD analysis project Ga0066376, IMG submission 77009) | Marine microbial communities from Southern Atlantic Ocean transect - Knorr_S15_td_Bottom_ad_5009_LV_A | ecosystem: Environmental > Aquatic > Marine > Oceanic | place: Southern Atlantic... | reverse complement strand
TCAATGGTTTATCTGATGACTCCAAAACTGAAATTTGCAAAAAATATCTTGGATTTTCAAAAACTAAACTTGAAGATAAAGTCAAATCATTTAAAGAGATACAAACCGGTAGTATTTTGGCATCTTATCGTTTTCCTTATGTTTTTTCACTTAGTGATCATGAACAAGATGTATATTTTGGAATTGTTGATTCATATTGTCAACATACTAAAAAATGTGATTGTCGTTTGGTTATGCCCCATCGTTATGGAGGGGAAGAGTGGGAAGAAATTTATGGAAATCTTCAAGAAATTTTTGACGAAACAACTGAATTGTTATTTCTTAAAATGGATAAACTTGAAAGAGATCTTAGTCTTAGACAAGGATTAATTTCAAAATCTATTATACGAGGAGCAAAAATTCAATGGAAGACTTTTTTTTATCAAAAAATTAGGCTTAATAAATTCGCTTTTCGTGCATTTGTTACCAAAGATAAAAAAATTTGTTATTTTCCTAAATAATTAGTAATATAATAAATTTTTGGGGACTTATTATTTTTGATTAATCTAATTTAGAATCTTTGACGAAACATTCTCTCCATTTTAAACTAAGATAAGTATGTGTAAGTTCTTCATCTTTTTGAATATCACGAGTAGCGTGAATTTTGTATGAAAAATTATCAAAATCTCTCTCGATATGAGTATTTGAATTATTAGAAGTATTATAAAATGTAGCACAACCTGCAGCATATACCCACACAGTTCTATCTTTACTCCACGTAAAAAGATATGGATTTTCATGTCCATTACAATCAACTTGTTTTACAAGACCAATTTCAACTATTTCTCCTTTTTTTATAAAAGTATTTGAAAACGCACCTAATCCAGCATTTTCTATTGTCGATTTTCTAACAGAAACTTTTGAACACTCAACTAACGAATTATTCATGTATAAAATAATAAATATCTTTTATGATAGTTATTATTAAATAGTAGTTGTTATATTATTTTTTATAAAAATTGTATATAAATTACATTAAATTTGTAATTGTTTTTCTTAAGTATGAATATGTAATAGAATTAAGAGCATTAGGAGATTTAGCATCATATTTGTCTAATTTTGATAAGAATTTTTTTGGAGATGTAGCAAATCGATTAAAATCTGTTTGTGTAGAAATTCCAACCGATGATTCTAAATAATTTAAAATTTCAGTTGTTTTACTTGAATTTTTGACAATTTTATTAATATTTGTTTTTAAAGCTATATTAGAAGATTTAATTTTATTTTGTCTTTTTGTTGATTTTGTTTTTTGTGTTTTTTTATAACAACAACCGATACCACTACTAGTTTTACCTACATGTTTAAATTCTCCATGAGAATTACAATTATCATTGATTGGGACTCTAGCTTTAGGAATACAATCACCTGCTCTTGTTTTTCTAATTCTAGGACCTGCTCTTTTTTGACTAGCATAAGCTTTGTTTAAATCTGTGATATATTTGTTTGGATCATTCAAATATTTACATAATTCACTTTTACTTAAGTATGATTTTTTTCCAAATCGAGAACCTTTTTTGCCACTCCATGCTGGGCGGTTTTGTGGATCATAATGTAAATTTTTATATAACGCAGTTTGTCTCAATTGTTTTAGTGTCATTTGTTGGCAAATTTTTTCATCGAGTTTTTTAATATCAGTATTATCCTTATATTTATTAAATACATCACTTCCAACTTTTTTTCTTCCTCTTTTTGCTCCACCAACAATGTGTTTATCCAAAACTTTAATTAATTTTTTTTCTTCTTGGCTTTGAGAACTATATCCGCAAGACATATGTTTATAATATATTTATACAATAGATATTTATTTTAAATATTGAAAATTTAATTAATCTAATATTTTATTTTCTTGTTCAGCTTGCATTTTATATACCTGTTTTTCTTCATCACTAAGTTTTTTCCATTTTGATCCTACCATTTTACTTATTTCTCCGAAATTTTTTTCAGGATGTAATTGTTTTATTTTTTTTCTATGAGAAGAACTAAATATGGTATAGGCATTTTTTTTAAATTTTTTGTTTTTAAATGGAATACATTTAACGAGTTCTTTTTGTGGAATATTATATTTTTTTGATAAATCACTTATAATTATATCAAATAAAATATTATGTATATTTTGTGTTAATTTAGTAAGATGTTTTTGGAAAAGTTTATTTTGATTTTCTTTAGTATTAACATCATCTTCTAAAGAATTTTCGTTATTAGTAAAACTTATCATTTTCTTCTCTTCTTTCTCGATTTCATTTTTTGAAATTTGATTTAATTTTAATGCCTCATTTCGATAAGTTAGTTTTTCGTCTGGTGTTAAATCATTCCACTTTTTTCCAATTATTTTACTAATTTCTCCGAATTTTTTGTCAGAATTTTCCTTTTTAACGATACTTCTATATTTTGAACTGAATACGGTATACGCATTTTTTCTTTTCTTCTTTAGTTTTGGTTTTGGTTTTGTACTATTTTTCCATTGTTTTGTTAATAAAAATGAAGTAATAATATTATCAAAATTAATACAATCTTTTAAAACTTTATTTAAAATTTTATTTGATATCTTTTTTTTGGTATCCATTTATTTTAAAGTATTTATTAAAAAGACAAATGTTTCAATTTTAATTTATTTTAAAGTAAATTTAAATGTTAAAAAATAATATATAATATGCACAATAATCAATACAATAAGTGTAAATGTTCTCCGCAAAATATTTGTCAAATTTTATAAAAATTTTGAAAAACTATATTTTATAAAATATCTATATAAAAAAAATTTATTATATATATTATAATGACAACGAATATGTTAAATATAGAGAATAATTTTGCACTAATTATATCTGCTCCAACATTAAAACCTTGTAAAGCAGATATAGAACCAACTCCATTTGTATTAACAAAATCTCATTATTCAAAATTTTTTGAAAAAAAGGAAAAAAAAAGAAGAAAGGGAGAGAGGAAAAAAAATAAAAAAACTTACTAATTCATATATTTAATATATTGATGATAGAATATTGATCTAGTTGATTTGATTCTAACAATTATATTTTCTAATATTCCATTTTTTATTTCATATGATCCTAATCCAATATTATTTATATTTACCATAATAATCCCATTATTGAATGTAAATATTATTTCATAATATTCGTCTTTTTCAAGTATACATGACAAAGAAATATTGGTATCAGTAGTAATTAAGTTAACAAAATTTGATTTACTATCGTATTTTAAATGGATTATGACTTGGTCTTTTGCTTTAAACAAAATTTCAAAATCAGTTTCTTTCCGATAAATACCAGTACATATATAATTATGTTCAAATAGTGGTCCTTTTTCACGAAGTGTCATTTTCATTAATAATTTTTTTTCCATTCTCTTTTTGTTTGTTTCCCCAATTTTTGATATTATTTTCGAAGTGTCTTTTTTTTTAGCGGATATTGTTCGTAAAGAAGTTTTTGGTTCTTCAACTTTATTAACTACATTTTGTTGGGTTTCTTCCTCTGTTTTTTCTTGTTTTTTTTGTATTATATTTTCTTTTTTCATATATTTTATTTTTAATTTATCAACAAATTCTTTATCTTCTTTATATTTTGCAATATATTTATTTAATTTTTTAATTTCTGTTTGAAATTTTTTTTTTTCTACTAAAAGTTGTCCTGTTATTTGTCGTAATTCATTTATTGTAGCATTTTTATTTCGTAATTGTTCCTTTAATGTTATTAATTGAATTTCAAGAATATTGTTATCCTGAACTTTATTAAGTAATAAACTTTCTTCTTTTTTTTTAGAAATCCAAGATGCTTTTAATGTGTCAACTTCACGATTTGCTTTATCAGTTAAATTTTCAATTAATTTTTTTACTTCGTATATAATATCGTCATCTCTTTCTTTTAACAATTTTTGAATATCATAGGATTTAATTTTTTGATATTTTTCTTTTATACTAAATTTTTCTTTCATGCATTTTTTTTTAAATGTTTCTAGTTGTTTTTTTATAATATCTGGAATAGTTTTATTTTTTCGTAATTCTTTTTGTAGTTTTCGAAATTCCTGTCTTTTATGTCTTTCTTCATCTCTTAATCTTTTAAGATATTCTGATTCTGTTTGAAAATCATTTCTATCTAATTCAATTGCAGATAATTTTGCTGAATTCACAATTTTTTTTTTATGATTTACTAGAATATTGTTATTATATGTTTCGATTGAATTCTCTATTTCTCGTAATTTGTTTTCTAATTCCATATCATATTTCTGAATAATATGTTCTTCTTTAGTTTTCCATTTTTTAGAAATTTGTACCTTAAGTGCTTTTATTAATGAATCGTTATATCGCAATTTGTATGTTACCAATTTTTTTTTTTCCATCGCCCAATCAGTTAATAATCTATTATTTAATGTTTCAGTCAGATCTAATATTGACGATTTATTATATTGTTCGAAATTATTAATATCCCTACTTTTATTTTTATTAATAAGTTGTGTAATAGCTGTTTGTATCTTTTCTTCTACACTTTGTTTCCATGAGTTATTAAAACGATTAATATTTGCTATTAATATTTCATCCCAAATCCTATTAATTTTTATCATTTTGGTATTAATAGAGTTATTTTTAACAATTTCTTGTTGAGTAGTTATCTTAAAGTATTTTTCATCAATTTCGTTTTTAACTTCATCTTTTTTTTCTTGTTTGAGTTCTTTTATATCAAATATTAAATTTCGTCGAAGTGTTTTCCTTTCTTTCTGTATTTGTCGTAAGTGTCCTTTATGACTACGAAAAACATCTCTTATTTTTTTTTGATATTCATTATTATTGTCAAAATTTTCTAATTTTATACTTTTAATAATTTCTTCATCACTAATATTAATAGTTAATTTATTTGTTTCTTTATCAAAAATTTCAAGAATATTTTCAAATTCTTTTTCGGAATTAGAATATTCAATTTCTAATTCTGCTTGATATTTATTTGTCAATATTTTATCTTCTTTCATGTATTCATCGTTTATTTTATGTTTTGTTTCTATTATAACTCGTTGTTTATCTATGTCAGCTTGTTTTTTAAGTTTAGAAATTTCTAGTTCATATTGAAATTGTACTTGTTTTTCGGCATCCTTTTTGTAATATATATTTAGTTGAGTATTTGACATTTATATATAATTATATATATTTATTATATAAATTATACATATTTATTTTTAGTTATTATATATTTTTGTCCATTTTGATATTAATTGTGGAACATAATTATTATTGGTATTATTGAAATGACTTTTATCATGTATTCTGTGTAATGTTAATATTTTAGGTATATTATAAAATGTTTTTCCTTCATAATTTAATCTTAACCACATATCATAGTCTTCTAAAAATTCGTTATTCCAAATTGCATCTTTTTTATTAATCATACAAGATGAATTAATAATAGGATTCATTTTAAAAAATTTTCTTTTATTGATTTTTTGTTTTGGTATTTTTGGTATATTTTGTCTTGATCCGAAATATTGACATAATGTTCCAACTACATCATAATCTTTTTTTACTTTAATTTGTTCTTCAAGTTTTTTAGGTAGCCATTTATCATCAACATCTAATAGACATATTAGATTGTAAGAGCAATCATTAATCATTTTATTAAGTGTTTGGGGTTTTCCTCTAGTATCTAGATATTCAATAACTTTAATTTGTATATGTTCGTATTTTTTTGCTTGCATATATATATTAGAATTTTTTGGATGCCCATTTATTCCAATAATAATTTCCCAATAAGGATATGTTTGTTGTTTTACGCTTTCAATGGATTCTTTTAAAAATTCAATTCCATTATATAGTGGAATTAAGATTGACACTGACATTAACTTTATATATATATTATATTAAAATGTGTAAAAAAAAACTAAAGTATGTAAGAATTTAGTATAATAAAAATTGATTTAGTGTAATATTATTAAAAAATGAATAAAATGAATAAACAGATTATTACTCCATTTACAGTACAAGCTGATGAAAGAATTGATTATGATAAAATTGTAAATCAGTTTGGTAGTACCAAAATATCAGTTAAATTATTAGAAAGATTCCAGAAAATTATCGGAAAAAAAATCCATCATTGGCTTACAAGAAATTTATTTTTTTCACATAGGGATTTAAATTTAATTTTAGATAATTACGAGAAAGGTAAAACCTTTTATTTATATACTGGTAGAGGACCTTCATCAGAAGCTTTACATTTAGGTCATTTAATACCATTTATGATGACAAAATGGTTACAGGAAGTATTTAATGTAAAATTGGTAATTCAATTAACAGATGATGAAAAATTTTTGTGGAAATCTGGAAAATTAGTTGATTTTCAATATTTGGCTAGAGAAAATGCTAAGGACATAATTGCTTGTGGGTTTGATTCAGAAAATACATTCATTTTTACTGATAGTAATTATATAAAAGAATTATACCCAAATGTTCTTAAAATTCAAAAATTGGTTAATTTTAATCAAATCAAAGGTATTTTTGGAATTACTCAATCAGATTGTATTGGAAAAATTAGTTTTCCGGCAATTCAAGCAGCACCATCTTTTTATGATAGTTTTCCTCATTTATTTTGTGAAAATACACCTTGTTTAATACCTTGTGCTATTGATCAAGATCCATATTTTAGAATGACACGTGATGTAGCACCCAAGTTGGGTTATATTAAACCAGCGATTTTACATTCTAAATTTTTTCCATCATTACGAGGAATAGACAAGAAAATGAGTTCAAGCGATTTATCATCGTCTATATATTTAACAGATACAATGGAAATGATAAAAAAAAAAATAAATAAATCTTTTTCTGGCGGAAAAGAGAGTATTGAAAAGCATAGAGAATATGGTGCTGATTTAGAAATAGATGTCCCTTTTCAATATTTAACATTTTTCATGGAAGATGATGACAAATTGGAACAAATTAGGAGTGATTATTCTTCTGGAAAAATGTTATCAGGCGAAGTAAAAAAAATATTGATTGATATATTACAAAAATTGGTATTAAATCATCAGAAAAAGAGAGAAAAAATCTCGGATGATATAATTAATAAGTTTTTTGAAAAATAGGTATTAAAATAAGTCCAGAATATATTAATCATAAAGATCAAATTTCGTAGCGAATTTGATTACATTATTTTTAATTTCTTGAATTTGAGTATCAAAATTTACTAAATGTTTATTAAAATCTCTCATTTTTTTACCAGATATTTTTTGTATTTCAATAGCTAGTAAAACACAATCATTAATTAGTTGTGCAATATATTTAAAATCTTTTTCTACCATTCCTCTAGAAGTTAATGGTGGGGAACCAATTCTAATTCCTCCAGGTGATAATGCTGATTTATCACCATAGACAGCATTTTTATTTAAAGATATATTTGCAAGTTCGCAAATTTTTTCAACTTTACTTCCAGTTACACCTTTTGGTTTTAAATTAACTAATACTAAATGATTATCGGTTCCATTAGTAGCTACGTTATATCCATAATTGATAAGTTCTTCTGCTAATATTTTAGCATTTTTTTTTACTTGAATAATATAATCTTTGAATTCAGGGGTAACAACTTGTTTTAGTTGAGTAGCTATTGCTGCAATTTGATGATTATGCGGACCTCCTTGTAATCCTGGAAATACTGATTGATCGATTTGTTTTTTATAATCTAATTTATAAAAAATTAATCCAGCTCTTGGTCCTCTTAAAGTTTTGTGAGTAGTTGTTGTAACAATATCACAATATTCAAATGGATTTTTAATTTCTTGTGTTGCTACTAATCCACTAAAATGAGCCATATCACACATCAAGTATGCTCCAACAGAGTCTGCTATTTTACGAAATCTCGGATAATCTAAATCTCTTGGATATGCACTGTATCCGCAAATTATCATTTTTGGTTTAAAATATATTGCTAATTTTTCTAATTCGTCATAATCAATAAATCCATCTTCTTTAATATGATATCCCATTGATTCAAAAAAAATTGAAGTTGCCGATACTTTTCTTTTTTGTGTATAAAAACCATGTGTTAAATGACCACCAGATGGCAAATCCAATCCCATAATTCTATCATGAGGATTTAACATTCCATTATAAACAGCCATATTAGCTGGACTTCCAGAATATGGTTGTACATTGACTCCCCATTTACTTTCATCAAGATGAAAAGTATGTAATGCTCTTTGTATACATAAATTTTCAATTTTGTCAATAACTTCATTTCCTCCATAATATCTAGCATTAGGTAATCCTTCAGAATATTTATTTGTTAAAACAGAACCAAGGCATTCCATAACTGCTTTTGAAGTAAAATTTTCAGAAGCTATAAGTTCCAAACCTTCTCTTTGTCTTTTTTCTTCATCTTTGATAAGATTAAAGATTATTGGATCATGTTCCAATAATGAAGTATTAATATGTGAATTCATTTGTAATTAATTTGTAATTAATTTACATATTCATTTAATCTTTAATATTAAATTAAATGTTTTTTAATTTAATTTTAAAATTTTATTTTTTAAATTATTTATAAAATTTCAAATAATCCTTCAAGGTGTGATCCACCATCCCAAGTTAAATGTGTATCATTTTCATCAAAATCTGATGGTCGTACAATAGTCCAATTTGTATTTGGATCAATAATACCAGATTCCGCATATATACATGCTACCAAAGCTGAACAGAAAAATCTTGAATCTTTTCTTTTTTCAAAATTTTTTCTTAAATAAGCTGACAACCAATCTATTGGGTTAAAGTCATAAGGTTTTTCATATACTATTTTATGAATTTTTTCTAAAACAGGAATAGTTAATTTATTTTCCGCATCAAATAATTGTCGTACCCAAATTCTTTCATTAGATTGTGACAATACTTGTTTAATTGGAGTTATCATCACTCCTAATTTGGTTTTATCGTCTTGTGGATCTGGAGTACCTTCATAAGAGGATTCCCATAAATAAATTCCTGTCATTTCAGGTTTAATCCATGTAGGATCTTTTAAAATCATGCCAACATGTGAGTATGGTTTTTTAGTAAAAAATTCAACAAATCCTCCAGCCCAAGTCATAGGATTTGTCCAAGAAAAAGTAGAACTAAAAAGTAAAATATCGCCTGTTTTTAAGTTTTTGATTGGTATAGACATTTGAAGGTGTGGATAGTATATATTACATATAATATCTTTATTTTAAAAAAAGTAAAAACATATAATAAATTAAAAGTACTTAATAAATAATATGATTTGTTTTAATTTCCAGATGAAAAATCTGCGTGAATTGTTTCACCTGATTCTAGTTTTATAAGTTTATATTCATTATTATATTGAATCGTATAATTATATAATTCAAGTAATTTATATTTATTTTTTTCCTTCATCTTTTGAAATTGTTTAAACTGATTTTTTCTGTCTTTCTTAACTATATTTGCATAATATTCTTTCCCCATTCTTTCTCTCTGTGTTTTTTGGACAGAATATTTTACAAAATTATCAAAAGAATTCTCACTTCCAGTAAGTACTTCAATAACAGATGCAATATTTGTATCTATAGGATCACAATAGTCTAGAAGGATATATAATATATCAGATGTAAGTGTCATTTTAAATAAATTGATATTTAATTATATTAAATTTTCTTTATATATAATTTAATATAATTAAAAATAATATAATTAAAAATAATATTATTATAATAACATTATAATAACATTATAATAACATGATAATATACATTGATGGTATATTCGATTTATTTCACGTAGGTCATCTAAAATCTTTTAAATATATCAAAAATTACTATACCGATTGTTGCTTATTAGTAGGTGTAATAAGTGATAGTGATGCTACTGGTTATAAAAGAAAACCAATTATTAGTGAGCAACAACGTTGTAATATTATTAAATCAATAAGGTATGTAGATGATATTATATTTCCAGCTCCTTTAATAATAAATAATGAATTTATATTAAACAATAAAATAGATAAAGT
>Ga0066376_10006081_pt1 | contig 10023 bp, 10 predicted proteins | sample Knorr_S15_td_Bot_FD_77009 | JGI IMG/M metagenome (GOLD analysis project Ga0066376, IMG submission 77009) | Marine microbial communities from Southern Atlantic Ocean transect - Knorr_S15_td_Bottom_ad_5009_LV_A | ecosystem: Environmental > Aquatic > Marine > Oceanic | place: Southern Atlantic... | reverse complement strand
TTTTACAAAAAAAAATATTAGATTTACCAAAATATAATTTAAAAAAAAAAAAGGGACCTCCACATAACCCTAGTTTTGAAATAGAAGTAAGTTTAAAAGGGATAAGACAATTTTCAGCAACCGCAAAAACTATTAAAGATGCCGAGATTAATGCTGCAAAAAAAATGGTAGATTACATATTAAAAAATAAATTACTCCAATAAAATGAAAATAAATGATGAAGGAATTATTTTAAATAAAAAAAAATATAGAGAAAGCTCATTATTAGTTACTTTTTTTTCGTTAAATCACGGTATTAATTCTGGTCTTGTTAAAGGAGTATTAAAAAAAGATTTTGGAACATATGAAATAGGAAATAAAGTTTATATAAAATCAAGTTTTAGATTAGTTGAACAATTATGGAATTGTAGATTTGAATTAATTAAAAATAATAGCGTCAATTATTTTAATAATCAAAGCAAATTAAGTACTTTGCTAACTATTTGTTCAATAATAGAGCTTAGTTTACCGAAAGATAATCCACAAATTAAAATATATAATAAAACAATTAATTTGATTGAAAATTTGTTGTCTAGAGACTGGGTAAAAAAATATATTTATTGGGAATTATTTTTATTATCAGAATTAGGATATGGCCTTGACTTAGAAAAATGTGTAGTTTCTGGAAAAAAAGAAAACCTTATATATATTTCTCCAAAAACTGGTAAGGCAGTATCAAAAACTGAAGGTGAAAAATACAAAAACAATTTATTATATTTACCAAAATTCTTAATAAATAAAAATGTAGAACCAACAAAAGATTCATTGAAACAAGGTATATCATTAACAGGATTTTTTATAAATAAATTCTTAAAAAAAAATAATAAAAAAATACCATTTTATAGAAAAAATATTTTAACTTAAAAGTTAATGGTTAATTTAAAAAAAATAATTTTTGTTATTGAAAATATTACTTTAAAAGTTGGAAGAACAACTTCTTGGTTAATTTTGTTCATGACTTTAATAGCTTTTTCAGTTGCTCTGCTTAGATACTTTTTTAATATTGGATTTGTTTGGATGCAAGAGTCATATATTTGGATGCATGGTTTAGTTTTTTTATTTGGATCAGCATACACTTTGCTTGAAGATAAACATGTAAGAGTAGATATTTTTTATAGAAACTTTAATGAAAAATATAAAGCATTTGTAAACATTTTCTTTTCTATTTTTTTTATTTTTCCTTTTATTTTTATAATTAGCAAGTATTCCATTCCCTATATTCTAAAATCTTGGGCTAGTTTAGAAAAGTCAAGAGAAGCTGGGGGTTTACAATTTTTATATCTTTATAAGACTTCTATAATTTTATTTTGTTTTTTTTTATTTATTCAATCAATAGCATTAATTTTAAGATGTGTTTTAGTAATATGTAAAAAAGAAGTAAAAATATTTTCCAAGTTTTAAAAAAAAAAAATGACAGCTCAAATATTAAGTATTTGTATGTTTGCAACCACATTCATTTTTTTGTTATTTGGTTTTCCAGTTGCATTTACTTTAGCAGGCACTGCTATTTTATTTGCTTTAACAGCATCATTTTTTGATTTTTTGAGTCTAGATTTTTTAGCTTTAATTCCGTCTAGAATTTTTGGAACTATGACTAATGAATTATTAGTTGCTGTCCCATTGTTTATCTTTATGGGTTTAATTTTAGAAAAATCTAAAATTGCTGAAGAATTATTAGAAACTATAGCAAATTTATTTGGAAAGTTTAAGGGCGGATTAGGTTTTACAGTTATTATTGTTGGAGCTTTATTATCAGCATCAACTGGTATTGTTGGAGCAACTGTTGTCACAATGGGTTTGTTAACATTGCCAACAATGCTTAAATGGGGATATGACAAAAAATTAGCTTCAGGGTTAATATGTGCTTCTGGCACATTAGGACAAATTATACCACCATCTATAGTGTTAATTTTGTTAAGTGATGCGCTCCAAGGTGCTTATAGTCAATCACAATTACTTCAAGGTAAAATCCCATCAAATCCAATTTCAACAATTGATTTATTTGCTGGAGCAATATTACCTGGAATTTTACTTGTTATTTTTTACTGTTTGTGGCAATTAATTATGATTTATTTAAAACCACAATCCTCGCCAGCTTTAATCAATAGAGGAAAAAAATATAGTATAAAAAAAACATTAAGCATAATTTTTTTACCAATAATTCTTATTATCCTTGTCTTAGGATCAATTTTAATGGGTGTAGCAACGCCCACTGAAGCAGCCTCTTTTGGAGCTGTTGGCGCTATTGTTTTAAGTTTTATTAAAAAAAGTTTTTCTTCAAAAGTTTTAAGTGAATCAATTCTTGATACTACAAAAATTAGTTCAATGATTTTTCTAATACTTATCGGAGCTAAAATTTTTTCTTTAGTTTTTATAGGTCTTGAAGGTAGAGAAATTTTAACTTCATTTATTAATCAAATACCAGGAGGAAGTATAGGAGCGATGTTATTTGTTATGATTTTGATTTTTGTTCTTGGATTTTTTTTAGACTTTATACAAATTGTTTTTACTATAATACCAATTGTCGGTCCTATAATATTACAAATGGATATAAACCCTCTATGGTTTGGTATTATGATTGCAGTTAATCTTCAAACAAGTTTTCTAACACCACCTTTTGGTTTTGCTTTATTTTATTTTAGGGGCATTGCTCCAAATTCTATAAAAACAATTGATATATATAAGGGAGTTTTACCTTTTGTAATAATTCAAATAATTGTACTTTTATTAATCGCCGCATTTCCAGAAATAGCTTTATGGTTGCCAGAAAAATTATATTAAGGAGCTTACACAATATTTTGATAATCGATGGATAATATACCTGTATAAATTAAAAACAGTAATATAATATTTAAAACTACTATCACTCTTGACAAATCTCCCCAAATTTTTTTTTTAACATTATATGAGCAATTCCAAATAGAAACCAAAATCCAAATTGTATAAATATTCGATATTAGAAAAACAGTAATTTTAATTGACCAAGTTAACCCAATAAATTGACCAACATATAATAGAAATAATAAAAAATAAAAGATTAAAATCTGAAAAACAAAACCCATAATCCAAAACGCTTTCCAAAGTTTTTTTTCACCCTTCCAGTAGCTTAATAAAAAATCTTCTATTTTATTTAAGGATTTATTATTTTTCATAATTTACATATTTTAATCTTGAATCTAAAAACTTTTTTTCTGAAATTTCAGATCTTTTTATTGAAGCATTCCTAAAATTAATAATACTTTGATAGACTTTTTTACTTAAATTATCCGATGATGTTAATTTAGACATTACTTTTTCAGACAATACTGCAAGTTTTTTTAAAACCTCATCAGGAAAAGGTTTTAAATTAATATTATGTTTTTTTAAAAGTGTTTGAAGTGCTAAATTATTACCAGCTATCATTTCATTAGCGATTTTTTGCGTAGCTGCTTGTGATGATATTTCAATAATTTTTTTTAGGTCTGTTGGTAAAGAGTTCCATTTTTTTAAATTTATAAAACAATCTAATACCCCGCCTGGTTCATGCCAACCTGGATAATAATAATATTTTGCAGCTTTATAAATTCCAAAAGCTAAATCGTTATAAGGCCCAACCCATTCTAAAGCATCAATAGCACCTGATTGTATTGAAGTTAGTAATTCACCTCCATGTAAGTTGACAACTGTGCCGCCTGCAGCTTTAATTACTTCTCCTCCCAAACCAGGAATCCTCATCTTTAAACCTTTAAAATCCTCTATTGTATTTATTTTTTTATTAAACCATCCACCCATTTGCGGCCCTGTATTACCGCAAACAAAAAACTTACATCCCATTTTTTTATATATTTGATCTGCTAATTTTTGTCCACCACCTTTCTCAAACCAAGAGTTTTGTTCTTGCGGAGTAAGTCCAAATGGTATAGCTGATAAGTATTGGGCAGCTGCAACTTTACCTTTCCAATAATAAGGTCCACCATGTCCCATTTCAATAGCTCCACTAGAAACTGCATCCATAGCTTCAAAAGCAGGTACTATTTCACCTGCACCAAAAACTGTAATATTTATTCTTCCTCCAGACGCCTCGTTAATCATATTTGCAAAAATTTCAGCTCCAGTTCCAAGACCAGGAAAATTTTTTGGCCATGTTGTGACCATTTTCCAGTTGTATGTTTTTTTTGCTGATAATGTTTGTGGAATAAAAGTAGATATTGCAGCTGCAGCAGATAGTAGCGCAGTTTTTTTTAAAAATTTTCTTCTATTATTTTTTTTTTTCAAAAAGTTTCCCAATTTTTATTTTTAAGAATCTCTATTGGTTTGAAGTTTATTTTATATGACATTTTTTTACATTCTTTTATATAATATCCAAGGTACAAATACTTTATTTTTTCTATTTTTGCTTGTTCAATAATTTTTAAAATTAAAAAAGTTCCTAAACTTCTACTTTTAAATTTTGGATTATAAAATGAATAATTAGCAGAGTAAGAATTTTCATATATATCATAAAGCATTGCTCCAAAAAATTTATTATTTTTATAAAGATGAAGGATTTTTGTATCAACAGGAGATATTTCTAGCATTGTTCTAAAATCTAAATAAGTCATGTCAGTCATATCGCCTTTGGAATGTCGTAATTTTAAATAATTTTTAAATAATTTATAATGATCGCGATTGGTTTTCGGTTTTACTATTTTGAATTTTAAATCCTGATTTTTTCTTAAAATTCTTTTAAAATTCTTCGAAAATAAAAAATTATTCACAACAACTCTAGATGACATACATGCTTTGCAATGTTCACAGCTAGGTTTGTAGAAAATATTTTCACTTCTTCTAAAACCTTCAGACACTAATTTTTCCAGTGTTTTTTTACTTACAAATTTTGTTAAATCTGTAAATAGCAAATGTTCTTTTTTTCCTGGAAGATAAGGACATGGCCTTGGCAACGATCTATGAAAATTAAGATTATTATATATTTTTGTTGGTTTATTCATTTTTTAAATTTTTAGCAATATCAATTGCTCCGTAACAAAAAATTGCAGATGCTCCAGATCTTTTTATACAAATTAAGCTTTCATACAAACATTTCTCGTAATCTATTATTTTTTCTTTTTCTCCAAATTTTAGCATTGAAAATTCACCACTTACTTGGTATGCAAAAATCGGAATATTGAATTTTTTTTTAATTTTACTAATTACATCTAAATAAGGTAATGCAGGTTTAATCATTATCATATCTGCTCCTTCATTTATATCCATTGCCACCTCTCTAATTGCTTCATCAGAGTTTTTATAATCCATTTGGTATGTTTTTTTATCAGTTTTATTTAGTGCTTTTGATGAACCAACTGCATCTCTAAAAGGTCCATAGAAATTTGAAGCAAATTTTGCTGCGTAAGATAAAATAATTGTTTTATTAAAACCCTCATTATCCAACCTATCTCTTATAACTCCAATTCTTCCATCCATCATATCTGATGGCGCTATAATATCTGCCCCTGCCTCTGCTTGTATAAGCGCTTGTTGTGATAAAACTTCTATAGTTTCGTCATTTTCAATATAATTATTTTTTAATATTCCATCATGACCGTGTGTAGTGTATGGATCAAGAGCAACATCACAAATCAAGCCAATATCAGGAAAATTCTTTTTAATTTCTCTAATTGCTTTGCAAAGTAAATTATTTTTGTTAAGCCCTTCTTTACCGTCAAATGTTTTCAATCTTTTTTCTACACAAGGGAAAAGTGCAATGGCAGGAATATTTAGATTTTTTACTTCCTCAATTTTCTTTAATACTGTATCTATGCTATATCTTTTAACAGAAGGAAACGAGTTTATATTTTCAATAACTTTTTTACCTTCTGTAATAAATAAAGGCAATATAAGATCATTTGTACTTAATTTTGTTTCAGAAATTAAACTTCTGCACCAAGTGGATTGTCTATTTCTTCGTAACCTAGTTCGAGGAAATTTACCTATAGTAAACCTTTTATTCATATTCCCAAATTTGATCCCTAAAAATTTTTTTTTATAGTTAAAATAAAGTATAAAAAAAATTACACAGTTTAATAGAATATATATTGTAAAAAATCAAAGAAATTAAATGAAAAAGATTAATTATGATCAATTTTTTTTTAATTCATTAAACGAGTTAAAAAAAAAAGGACTTGATAGATATTTAAAAACTTTAATTAAAATAGATCCAATTAAAGTTAAATATAAAAATAGAGTTTTACTTAATTTTTCTTCTAATGATTATTTAGGATTATCTCAAAACAATATTATTAAACGAGATACAATTAAAATAATTAAGAAATATGGTATAGGAAGTGGTTCGTCAAGATTAGTATCAGGCAATTTTGATTTTCATGAAAAAATAGAGAGCGATTTAGCAAAAAAGAAAAAATCAGAAGCAGCTATAATTTTTAGTACGGGCTATTTAGCTAATTATTCTATTTTATCTACAATCTTTAGTTCAAATATTTTCAAAAAAAATCCGATAGTATTTTCAGATAGATTAAACCATCAATGTATATATGAAGGATGTAAAAATAAAAAAATTAATTTTTTTCGTTTCCGTCATAATGACATGAACCACTTAGAATATTTATTAAAAAAAAACAAATTTAAACAAAATCCTAAATTTATTTTGTCAGAGTCAGTTTTTAGCATGGATGGTGATTTTGCTGATATAGCAGGTCTTGTTAATTTAAAAAAAAAATATAATTCATTTTTGTTTCTAGATGAAGCTCATGCAACTGGGATATACGGTGATAATGGATTTGGTTTATCTACAAAGTTTAGCAATGATATTGATTGTGTTACAGGTACCTTTAGTAAAGCATTTGGAAGTTTTGGCGCTTATGTTAGTTGTAGTAAAAATTTAAAATCTTTTTTAATAAATAAATGTTCAAGTTTTATATATTCAACTTCACTTCCATTTAGTTTATTAGCTTCAATTTATTCTGGAATTAAGATTATACCAAAGTTAAAAAATGAGAGAAAAAAATTGATTAAAAATTCGTACTTTTTAAGAAAAATTCTTAAAAAAGATAATTTTGATATTGGTAATTCTCAAACTAATATAATACCAATAATTATTGGCGATTCAAAAAAAACAATTTTAATTTCAAAAAAATTAGAAAAAAAAGGTTTTTATGTTGTTCCTATAAGGCCGCCGTCAGTTCCACCAAATAGTTCTAGATTAAGGATATCTATTTCGAGTTGTCATAGTCAAAACAATATAAAAAAATTATTTAATTCCTTAAAAATGTTTAAAAATAGAATTTAATATTATGAGTAAAAAAGGTTTTTTTATTGCTGGAACTGGTACAGGTGTTGGAAAAACATTTTTCGCGTCTATACTAATGAAAAAATATGATTTTCATTATTGGAAACCGATACAAACTGGAAAATTTACTGAAAATGATACTTTATATATTAAACAAAATATAGGAATTGAAAAAAATAGATTTCATGAACCAATTTATTCATTTAAAAAACCTTTATCTCCTCATTTAGCTTCAAGTTACGAAAAAATTTCAATTAATATTAAAAAAATAAAGAAACCAAACTCTAACAAACCATTAATTATTGAAGGAGTAGGGGGAATACTTGTTCCTTTGAATAAAAAAAACCTACTTATTGATTTGATTAAAAAATTTAAATTTCCTGTAATTGTTGTTTCAAGATCTATTTTAGGAACAATTAATCATACATTAATGACTTTAGAAATATTAAAAAAGAATAAAATAAATATATTTGGAGTTATTTTAAATAATATAAAAAATAAAAAAGAAGGTTGTGAAAATGCAAAATCAATTGAGGACTTTGGAAATATAAAAGTTTTAGCGCAAATTTCATCAATTAATCATATAACTAAGAGAAAAATCGAAACATTGTCTAAAAAAAGATTTATTAATGTATTCAAACTATGAAAAATTCAAAATCAATAAAACAAGACAAAAAATATATTTGGCATCCGTTTACACAACATAAAATTTCTAGCGAACCAATAAAAATAGTTTCTGGAAGAATGACAAAATTAAAAGATGATAAAGGTAAATCTTATCTTGATTTAATATCTTCTTGGTGGGTAAATACTCATGGACATTCTCATCCTTATATAGCTAAAGCTATTTATAAACAGTCAAAAAAATTAGAACATGTAATATTTGGTGGCTTTACCCATGATCCGGCAATAGAGTTAGCTAAAAGAATTACTAATATTCTGCCAGGAAATCTAAAAAAAGTTTTTTTTTCAGATAATGGCTCAACTGCAGTAGAAGTAGCATTGAAGATAGCTTATCAGTATTGGTTTAATAAAAATAAAAAAAGAAAAACTTTTATAGCTTTTAAAAACGCATACCACGGAGATACAGTTGGTGCTATGAGTCTGGGAAGCGGTTCTGATTTATTCTCGGTTTTTAAAGAATTATTTTTTAAAGTAAAATTATTTGATTACCCTTCTACATGGTATGAGGATAAAAACATAGAAGAAAAAGAAAACAAAATTTTGATTAAAATTGAAAATGAATTTAAAAAAAATAATGATATAGCAGGTTTAATAATAGAGCCTTTAGTTCAAGGATCTGGCGGGATGAATATTTGTAGAAGTATTTTTATGAAAAAATTATCTAAGCTAGTAAAGAAATATAATAATCTTTTGATTTATGATGAAGTAATGACTGGTTTTGGAAGAACAGGAGAGATTTTTGCATGTAAAAAAACTAAAACTCAGCCGGATATTATATGTCTTTCAAAAGGCTTAACTGGAGGTTTTCTACCGTTATCACTTACGATAACTACAAATAAAATTTATAATAATTTTCTGGGAGATAATTTTGATAAAGCCTTAGCTCATGGTCATTCCTTTACAGCTAATCCCCTTGGTTGTGCAGCTTCTATTGCTTCACTAAATTTATTTAAATCAAAGAAAATTTTTAAAAAAATAAAAACTATTGAAAAACAGCATCATATTTTTTTAAAAAAATTATTAAAATTAAACTCAATAGAAAAAACTAGAATTTGTGGGACTATTCTTGCTTTTAATATTAAGGGATTTGGAAATGGATATAAAGCAATGATTCCAGATAAAATAAAAAAATTTTTTTTAGACAAAGGATTATTACTAAGACCATTAGGAAATGTTTTTTATATTATGCCTCCTTATTGTATTTTAAAAAATGAATTAAAATATGCATATAAAATAATTTATGAAGGATTAAAAAAAATTTAAATGAGATTAGATTATGTAATAAATGAAAAATTTGAACCAGTATCAGAATTTATTTCTAATATAATTTTTTATAGCGTTCAATACGGTGAAGCACAAATAAAGTTAATAGTTTTATGGCTTTTTTTTGCAGCATTATTTTTTAGTTTTTATTTAAAGTTTGTAAATATCTGGGGATTTAAACATTCGATAGATCTTATTTCTGGAAAATTTAAAAATAGATTTAAAAATGCAAAAGGAGAAGTAACACATTTCCAAGCGCTGACCGCTGCACTTTCTGGGACAGTCGGTCTAGGAAACATTGCAGGGGTAGCAGTTGCAATATCTTTAGGTGGGCCAGGAGCAACACTTTGGATGATTTTTGCTGGTTTTTTAGCTATGGCTGCTAAATTTGTTGAATGTTCTTTGGGATTAAAATATAGAATTTTTAACAGCGACGGAACAGTTTCAGGTGGCCCTATGTATTACTTAAGTAGTGGTCTTAGTAAAATTGGATACGCAGGATTAGGAAAAATTTTGGCTGTTTTTTTTGCTGTATCTGCAGTGTTTGGTTCTTTCGGTGGTGGCAATATGTTTCAAGCCAATCAGTCCTTTAAACAACTACTTATCGCAACTGGTGGAGAAGCAAGTATTTTGAATGGTTATGGCTGGTTGTTTGGTTTTTTTCTGGCGTTTACCGTAGGTATTGTGATTATTGGTGGCATAAAAGGTATCGCAAGAGTCACAGAAAAAGTTGTTCCATTTATGGGAGGGATTTATTCTTTAGCGGCACTAGT
>Ga0066376_10006080_pt1 | contig 10024 bp, 9 predicted proteins | sample Knorr_S15_td_Bot_FD_77009 | JGI IMG/M metagenome (GOLD analysis project Ga0066376, IMG submission 77009) | Marine microbial communities from Southern Atlantic Ocean transect - Knorr_S15_td_Bottom_ad_5009_LV_A | ecosystem: Environmental > Aquatic > Marine > Oceanic | place: Southern Atlantic... | reverse complement strand
CTTCTGTACTCTTCCGGTATCTCGTCATATTTACCCTTCACAATACCCGAGGCAGGTTCCAATTCCCCAACAGCCACAGGGCTGGTTGCATAACGGTCTTCCTTAACCCGTTTATGGCTTCTGTCCTCAACCCCAAACAGGTTCGGGCATCGGCCCGAATTATCACCCGGGTCAAAGGTGTGGCACAGCGGACACTGACCTTTACCAATCGACTTCTGACCGGCTACCTGCTTGGCACCAAAAATAATAACGCGTCCCATTTCAGCGAATTCTTCCATGGTGACATCACCCACCACAGTCGCCTCTTTTGGGGGCGGATCACTGCGCTGTTGCGGCAACCAGTTGGTGTAACCCGCAAGCAAAAGAGAAACCGTAGTCCAGAAGAAAAACCCTCGAATAATCGGAGAAGATTGACCTTCCATCTTATTACTCTTGAAGAATACCCCCCAAGTAAACAATAATAAGACAACCAGCCAAAGATACGTTGAGAAGAAAAACGCCAACTGATCAGCCTGAACCAAGGTGAACATATGGACAGTCATCAAAAAACAACCAATCGCGAAGGCTGCAAATATACCACCCCACAATTTACCGTTTATCTCTTCCCTCTCTCGACAAGCTTGAACCACATTGACGAAAGTATAAATCCCGAAGACGGCAAATACGATGGCTATAAACGAAAATAATATATCATGTTGCTCTGGTAACATTTTTCCCCTCTCCCCTATATACCCTACAGATTAAACTGGGGTGGGGCTCCCACCATCAGGAGCCCCACCAAACAAGTTAATAGTTATTGCTGTTGTTGAGCCGGCACCGGAACACCTTCCGGAGCTGTTGATTCTCCTTTTTTAGCGGTCAAGCTACCCACCCAGAACACGACCACAAACTGGGTCCACACAAAAAGAGTGTTAAAGGTAAGCATCTTACCTGCTTCACCAATCGTAAGCGTATAAGCGTCTACAGAGTTGTCACGAACCACTTCCGTTACGTGCCAGAACAAACGAACTGCTGAACGGATGTAGCCCATGAGGCCCATCAACCAGGTAAAGGAAATCGCCAGAAGGAAAATAGCGTAGGTTCCCACCTTGGACTGACTCCCCCATTTAATTGCCCCATAGGATTCCGAATCCTTAAACATGGAGATATTGATCGCAGTACCGGCGAAAAGGGTCGTCAGTGTAGTACATACCTGAGGAACAGAGAGTCCAACCCGCTGGTTAGCAGGGAGAAAATAACCATAAACACCCAGGAATATGATATTAGCCGCGGCGCCGACAAAAATAGCCGCGATCCAGCAGTTGCCCACCGTGGCCCATGGCACCGTAATCTTCTTATTGGCTCTCTGATACAACAAAAAGCAGAGAATTGTAGTGGTGATCATCAGGTTAACTGCCGAATTCTTGGCTGACATTACACCAAAGTGACCGATAACTGGGTGCTGGGCACCCCCCATCACCTTTAATTCAGCCGGAGTCATAACGATGGTATGCGGAGTCATCCACATAGTAAAACTTACGATCAAGAGAAGAATCATGTACTTACAATATTTCATATAACGATGCGCCCCCTTGACCCGTGCCATCCCGTTATGCAAATAGGAATTGGCGGCGAAGAACAGGAGCCCGATCATAACAGCCTGGATGATGAACAACCAAGCCATGATGCCGCCCATCAGGGTGATACCCATCTGCTGACGGAATGCATACACTTCCTTCATCAACCAGTAACCAGCGAAAGGAAGCGGGATCAAACCAAAAATACAAATAAACATGGCGACATAACATACCCAGTCGTAATGCGCCCGTTCCTCATCCGTTTTAGCAGTGAGGAAATGGTAAGCGGCGTAAGCACCTACGATTCCACCACCAAATACGATGTTCCCAAGAATCCTGTGAACACCGACCGGATTCCAAAGCGTGGAATGGATAACATGCCAGATATTCCCCAGAAAACGACCCTGAGAGTCAATTCCGCCAGGAGCCTGCATGAACGTCGCCCAGGAATTCGCCAGGTACATAAGAATCGTACCAACGAGATTGAGGAGAACCGCCATACTGCAATGAACCCATTTCAAAAATGGGTCCTGATTCATTCTGTCCCAGCCGTAGTAATAAACATACAGGATACCGGACTCAGCCAGGAACATCAGCGCATACACATGCATGACCGGACGGAAAATGCCCGCCATATACTTAAAGAAGCCCGGAAATAATGTGATGAATGAAAAAAGGAGGATACCACCGAGGATCGCTGTCCAGGAATAAGCCGTCAAGCTGATCTTCATCAGGTCATGAGCCAACCGGTCATACTTGGCAGACATAATTGGATCGTCTTTCCTGGTTCGGATTCCGACAAACTCGATGATCATACAGAAAATCGGAACCGCCAGAACGAAGCTACCAAAATAAAGGTGCTGCTGACTGGCAACCCAGATAAGCATCCGACTGGGAGCAAAGTCATAGTTATTATAATCCGACTCGCCAAGTTCCGGAGCGGGAAAACCACTCACGGGCCCTTTCAGCGGATTACCTTCCCAGTCTTTATAAAATACGTCCTGACTCCATTCAATTTCTGCCTCGCCTTCGCCCTCAGCGACCTCTTCAGCCAAAACTTCTTTGGCGAACGCTTCCTCAGCGAAAACTTGCTCCGCAAACGCCTCCTTGGCAACCGCATCGCTGGTCATGCCCGGAACCAGATAAATGGCCATAGCCAGTAGCAGTCCCAATGAAAACGCCGTTATGCTACGTTTGTTTTTCCCCAACATGGCTTAACCTCCTTTTGGATCTGATCAGGATCCGTAGCTAGTAATACAAAACTTCAAAAAGGAACCTTTTATATATATATCAATCTAACTTTCTTTAAACTGAATCGAATCTCAGATAAATTTTTCAAAAAAACTCAAACCTCTCACAACCGGCGACAACGCCAGCACGAGGGATTTCCCTCTCACCCGAGTGAGGCCTTACCCGCAAAAAAACGTAACTTGCAATTTCTATTGACTTTCCGGCCCTAATTCCGAGCCAGCTTTTTGGCGCATAGGTGCCCAAAATGATGGTGATTACAACATAGCATTTCCTGAGTGTCAAGTCAAAATCGAGCCCCCGGCCCCTGAAAATATAATGTTTTCAAGATTTTTTTCCCGGCCCGCCAATCCGCAGTTTTACCGCATTCGCATGGGCTCCCAAATCCTCCATTTCGGCCAATGATATTACGATTTCACCACATTTTTCCAAAGCGGTCCGGGAATAGGAAATCAGGCTGGTCCGTTTGATAAAATCATACACCCCTAATGGGGATGAAAACCGGGCCGTGCCACTGGTAGGTAATACATGATTAGGGCCGGCCAAGTAGTCTCCGACTGCTTCCGGCGTGTAATGCCCTAAAAATACTGCCCCCGCGTTCTGTATCTTTTCCGCCCAATAGTCTGGATCTTCCACTGCCAATTCCAAGTGCTCAGGAGCCAGCCGATTGGCCAGATCCACTGCCGCCTCAAGGGACTCTGTCACCAGCAGTCGGCACTGGGAGTTTAAAGAAGCTTCCATAATAGATTGGCGGCTCAGGCTGTTTTTCTGTTTTTCCAGTTCGGTCATCACCTCTCGGGCCAGTCCTTCCTCCGGGGTCACCAGAATCGGTACCGCTTCTTCATCATGCTCTGCCTGCGATAGCAGGTCTGCCGCCACATAGGCCGGGTTGGCGCTGTGATCGGCGACTATCAGGATTTCACTGGGACCGGCTATCATATCGATATCCACAATGCCAAACACGAGACGTTTGGCCAACGCCACATAAATATTGCCGGGTCCAACTATCTTGTCCACCCGAGGAACAGTAGCGGTACCGAAAGCCATGGCCCCGATAGCCTGCGCGCCCCCAACCTTATAGATTTCCGTGACCCCTGCAATATCAGCTGCAACCAGAACATGCGGACGCGTTTGCCCATCGGGAAACGGCGAGCACATGACCACGCGTTCCACCCCTGCCACTTTTGCCGGAACCGCGTTCATCAGCACCGAAGAAGGGTAGGATGCTTTCCCACCCGGAACATAGATCCCCGCCGTAGTAAGCGGCCTCACCATCTGGCCCAAAGTTACCCCTTCTTCCCCATAAGACCAGGACTCCTGCTTCTGGCGCTCGTGAAAACGGCGAATCCGTTCTTCCGCTTCCTTCAGTGCCGCGAGTTCTTTTTTGCTCACGCCCTCATAAGCCAGTCGAATTTCAGCTGGCGTAACCCGCATCTGCTCCAGCGAAAGGTCAGTGCGGTCAAAGCGGTGCGTGTACTCCAGCAAGGCGGTATCCCCTCTTTCCTGCACGTCCTGCAATATCTTGCGGACGGTGTCATCATGGGTAAACAAATCCATATTGGAACGATTCTCCAACGCCTCGATCACCGCTTGATAATCCGAATCTGTAAATTTGCAAAGTTTCATATATAAATACCGTCCAACTTAATCGAAGGATGCGCACATGGCAGCCTGTTAGTGATCTCCTAAAATTTTATTTAGTAACTTTCCTGTCTCACCGGATTTTCCGAGTCCGGCCTGTTCAATGAGTTGTAAATGGGTTTGGAAAAATCTTAAATCTTCCGGATTGTCGATATCATACCAAACCGGCAAAAGCTCCAGTTCTGCCCCATCTTGTTCCAAGTGTGCGCACGTTTCCCGCAAGACCTTCTGTGTCCCCCAGCTCACCCCATCGAAAACCTCAACCACTTTTCCCCGCATTCCGATCAGGTAATAGCCCCCATCGGTGCTCGGCCCCAAAACCAGGTCTTTGTCGGAACCCAGAGCCCGCTCAATATAAGTAACAGGGAGCGAAGGGCTATCCGAACCAATGATAACGGCTTTATCATACCCTTCCGCAAACCGGTCCTGAAGAGCCCGGCGCATTTTATCTCCCAGGTCCTTTCCCTCCTGAACAAAAAGGCGGATATCAGTACCCGACGTTCCGGTAAAAAAGCCGGACTGGTTCGAGGGAGCAACTCCTACAAACAGGTCTGCGTTTTCCACTTGCCGGATCTTGTCGAGGCTGTCGTGGAGAAAGCAGGTATAAAGTTCGAGAATGGTTGCGTTATCCAAAAAAGGGGACAGTCGAGTCTTCACCTGGCCCAGAACCGGGTCCCGGGCAAACAGGATCACCGCGTTGTCACAAGATTTAGTCATTAACCACCTTCAAGCAACCCCCTCAATCCCCCTTATCAGAGGGACGATCAATTCCCCTCTGACAAGGAGGCCAAGGGAATAAATCGTTTGACTCAAACCATCAAACCCCATAAAATTCAAATGTATCTACAACTCCCGCTAAAAGGAACCGCCCATCTTATACGATCTTGATGTTTCGCTATTCTACTGGATCAACCAGCATTTTCAATCCCCAATAATGCAGGCGTTCATGGTGTTTGTGACCATGAAGCATAACTTTTACCAGTTAGGCATTGCCTGCGCAGTAGCTATACTTGTTACCTACAGGCTCAATGGTTTGCTTTTTCTTCTGACCGCAGTCGCGACCATCGCCATTAATGATGCCAGTAGTCATTATATTCTTAAAGAGGGGATCACCCGCCTCAGGCCCTGCCATGTGTTGCCAGATCTGGAAATGGTTATAAGATGCTCAAATAGTTTTGCTTTTCCCTCAAACCATGCCAGCAATACTTTTGCCGCCGCAACTCTCATAAGCCTTTGTTTTCGTAATACCACTTTGCTGGCTTTAGCCTTGGCCCTGCTGGTCTGCTATTCAAGAGTGTACCTGAAGGTGCACTACCCGTCCGATGTTTTGGGCGGAGCAATCTACGGCAGTTTGATAGGCTACCTGTGTTACCGCCACATTTATTCCCGACTTTTGAAACTCACCAAATCCTGATGGGGAGCCATGACTCCATGAAAACACGCAAAATACTAATCCTTAAATTCAGCGCTTTGGGAGATGTGGTTCACACCCTTCCCGTTGCCGCCACCATCAGAAAGTCCCTACCCGATTCTTATATCGCCTGGATGGTGGAAGAGCGTTATCAGGATCTCTTGCTTGGCAACCCCGATATCGATGAGGTCATTCCCCTACGTACCAAAGTGTGGCGCAAAAACTGGAACAGCAAATCGCTTTTTGAAATTCTGCACACCATCAAAACCTTACGTCGGCAAAACTTTGATCTCGTGCTCGACCTGCACGGTCTTCTCAAAAGCGGCATTATCGCCAGGTTGAGCGGTGCACCAACCCGTATCGGATTCCATCAAAAAAACTGCAAGGAAAAAATCAACGCCCTGTTCACCAACCAGAAAGCTCCCTACATGGCAAAGGGACTCCATGTGGTAGACATGACCCTCACGCTTTTGCGAACTGCGTTGGGCGAGGTTGAGGAAACAAAACTTTTCCCTCTCCAGGTTCCTGGTGAAATGGATGAAAAAGTTGCCCATTTTTTTAGCCGGAACCCGGACCTGGCCCGCCGCCCAATTATAGGAATCAACCCCAGTGCAGGGTTCGAAAGCAAACAATGGGAAGAAGTCCGCTTCGCCGAATTGGCCGACCGCATTTCTGAAGAATTGGGATGCTCCATATTGCTGACCTGGGGGCCGGGAGAAAAATTCAAAGCCCAGCAAATCTCTGCCCATATGAAACAAAAAAACTGGATCGCCCCACCCACTTCAATCCTGGAATCTATTGCCCTGTACAAACGGATGGCACTGCTGGTAAGCTGTGACTCAGGCCCGCTTCACCTGGCGGCGGCGTTGGGCATTCCCACGGTTTCCATCTTTGGCCCCACCGACCCGGTGCGTAACGGCGCCTATGGCGTGAATCATGAAGCAATCTACAAAGTACTCGCATGTAGTTTTTGCTGGAAAAAAACCTGCCCGCTGGGAACCAAAGAATGCATGCAACAAGTTACCGTGGATGAAGTGTTCCAGGCTGTGAAGAGGAATCAACATATTTAGGAGAAGAATTATGGGAATCGATAAGGAACTACTGGAAATTCTGGTCTGCCCCAAATGCAAGGGAGATCTTGAATTGAGTGAAAACGAAGATGGACTGGTTTGCAAACCCTGCGCTTTGAAATACCCGATAAAAGGGGACATCCCCATCATGCTCATTGATGAAGCACTGCCGTTGCAGTCCTAAAGATAATTCTTCTGACCTGCACTCAATCCATGGCAAACCCAGTCCTGCGCAGCATAGAAAAAAAAGCCAAACAAATGTTATGGCGCCTGATCGGAGCGTGCGCAGGAAGGGCCCCCAAGCCACCCGGCTTGCCTTTGGATTTTACCGGCATTCATAAAGTTTTAGTCATACGCCCCGACCGGCTGGGTGATGTAGTGCTCTCCACCCCGGTTTACGAAACCCTTAAAAAAGCCTTCCCGCATTTGCATATCAGTGTCCTGGTGGACAAGAGTCAGGCAGGGCTTTTGGCAGATAACCCGAATATAAGTTGGGTGTTTGCTTTCGATCCCAAACAGCCTTTAAACGCTTTTCGCCAACTGAGAGACGAACAGTTTGACCTGGTATTGACACTCAACAAAAAATTCAGCGCCACCGCCACCTTTTTCACCCTTTGCTCCGGAGCAAAGATACGCATCGGATACGACCACCCGGAAAATGCCTGGGCCCATAACATCCGGATACCGCTGGAAGGCCCACCCCGCCACGAAACTGAAAACAACCTGGCCCTCCTGCGGACTCTGGGTATTGAGAATATCCAGAGCCAGCCCCGGCTTTATTTTAATCCCGATGAAACGCGAAAAATTGCCGACCTCATGCAACAATACCGCCCCACGCAGGACCAGCCTGTGGTGCTGGTCAAGTCTGGCACCCGTATCGCAAAATGGGGCTGGCGGTGGGAGAAGTTCCAGGCAGTGATTGAGCGCCTGTTGGAATCGGACAAGGCACAAGTTTGGTTGGTCAACGGGCCGGGAGAAGAAGCCGAACTTAAAACCGCCATCACCAACATGCAACCCCCGCCAAAACTTCTTCCCCTGCTCAGCGCAAAAGAACTTGCGCTTTTGATACAGGAATGCGATGTTCTACTTTGCAACCACACCGGCATCATGCACCTTGCATCGGCAGTCGATAAACCGGTTTGCGTGATCTTTAAACATGGGGAAATCAAACGCTGGGGACCCTTGAATTGTGACAGTGTGGTCCTGGAAGAACGCGACGAAGACTCGCTATCGCCCGACACAGTGCTCAACACCCTGCTTGAAATATTAGGGGGAGCTCCATTTATAAGGAAAAATTATGCGTGACGCAGAAGCCACACACACACCGGGAATTCCGGGATTGATCTCCGAAGAACCCAGCATTTTTGAAATGGGTTCGCCGGGCCGAAAAGCCTACTCCCTGCCTTCCTGCGATGTGCCGGAAGTGGAAATTGAGACACTTCTCCCGCCCGGAGAAATCCGCGCTGCGATTGATCATCTTCCCGAACTGACAGAACTCGATGTGGTGCGCCATTTTACTCGGCTTTCACAATGGAACTTCAGCATTGATACCAATTTTTATCCATTGGGGTCCTGCACCATGAAATACAATCCGAAAATCAATGAGACGATGGCAAGGTTACCTGGCTTCGCCCAGCATCATCCCATGACACCGGACGCAGACTCGCAGGGAAGCCTGCAGTTGCTGTATGAATTACAGGAATGCCTTAAAACCATCAGCGGTATGGATCACGTCAGCCTGCAACCCGCCGCCGGAGCACAAGGCGAGTTTGCCGGCATGCTGATGATCAAAGCCTTTCTTTCTGCCCAGGGCAATGCCCGGAAAAAAGTATTACTGCCCGACTCCGCGCACGGCACCAATCCGGCCAGTGCCACGCTGTGTGGATACAAGACCGTTCAGATCCCGTCCAACGCTGAAGGGCTGATCGATGTTGCCAAGCTCGAAGCGGCGATGGATGAAGATACTGCTGCCATCATGCTGACCAATCCCAATACATTAGGAATGTTCGAGAAAGATATTTTAAAAATCACCGATATCGTGCACAAAAAAGGTGGGCTGGTTTACTGCGATGGCGCCAATCTCAACGCCGTCATGGGCATCACAAAAATGGGCGACATGGGAATCGATGTGCTTCATATCAACCTGCACAAAACTTTTTCCACCCCGCATGGCGGCGGCGGACCCGGTGCCGGCCCCGTATGTATTAAAGATATTCTCGAACCCTACCTACCTGCTCCCGTGGTGGAAAAATCCGGCTCGAAGTATCGGCTCAATGCAGACCGGCCACAAAGTGTGGGCCGGCTGAAATCGTTCAACGGCAATTTTGGCATGCTCCTGCGAGCCTATGCCTACATCCGCACTCTCGGGCCCGAAGGTATTAGAGAAGTGGCGCAATCGGCTGTGCTGAACGCCAATTATATTCGCGCAAAGTTGAAGGACACGTTCCACCTGCCCTATACCGGGCCCAGCCTGCACGAATGCGTTTTCAACGATAAAGGGCAAGGCATTACCACGATGGATTTTGCCAAAGCGCTCATCGACCACGGCTTTCATCCGCCAACGGTTTATTTTCCGCTGATTGTCAAAGGGGCGTTGATGATCGAACCTACCGAAACAGAATCGAAAGAGACGCTGGATAACTTCGTCGAAGCTATGCAGTCCATCGCCAAAAAAGGCAAAGAAGATGCCGAGAGTTTCCACTCTTCCCCACGCCTCGCGAAAGTGACGCGTCCCGATGAAGCCCAGGCCGCACGCAATCCCAAACTCCGCTGGGCGGCGCACCGCCGCGGGTAATTTGCGGCAAACGCTCGGTCCTTTTGCTTAAACATCTGATTTCCGATACAATAATCCCTGACCTTTCACCTATGGACCCGCTAATATGAACGAAGAACAAGCATTTGAACTGATTGACCAACTTTCTTTCTTTGCCAGGTTTACCGAGGAAGAAAAACGTTTTCTCAGTACGCTGGAAAGCCAGATCTATAAATACTTCCCTGCCGATGTAATCATTAAGGGGGGGGGAGACCGATTATTCTTTTTTCGTACTGCTAAAAGGGGTGGTGGCTATTGTCAAAAATAATCCTAGACAAGTGACCAT
>Ga0066376_10006076_pt1 | contig 10030 bp, 5 predicted proteins | sample Knorr_S15_td_Bot_FD_77009 | JGI IMG/M metagenome (GOLD analysis project Ga0066376, IMG submission 77009) | Marine microbial communities from Southern Atlantic Ocean transect - Knorr_S15_td_Bottom_ad_5009_LV_A | ecosystem: Environmental > Aquatic > Marine > Oceanic | place: Southern Atlantic... | reverse complement strand
CGCGGCCCGACGTGAGGTTTGCTCGACCCGACGTCCACAACTTCATCGACGCACTGGCCTGGGACAAGTTGGCCCAACTCGGTCTGCCTCCCAGTGACAAGGCCGATGACGCGATGTTTCTGAGGCGGGTCTTCCTGGACACGATTGGGACCCTGCCGACCGCCACCGAGGCCCGTCGGTTTCTTGCCGATCGGCACCCCGACCGCCGGCGGCGGCTGGTCGATCACCTGCTGGGGCGGGATGAGTATGCCGATTTCCACGCCCTCCGCTGGGCCGACATCCTGCGAGTCGATCGGGACCGGGTGACGCCCGAGGGTGCGGTCGCGATGACCCGCTGGTTGAAACGCCAGTTTGCCGAGAACCGGCCCTACGATGCGTTCGCGCGAGAGATCCTGGTGGCCCGTGGCGACACGCTCGAGGAAGGCCCCGCCGCGCTGTACCGCGTGCTGGAAAAGCCCGAGGCACTCAGCCGCGCGATCAGCCAACTCTTCCTGGGCGTCAGGATCGAGTGTGCCCAGTGCCATCATCACCCATTCGAGAAGTGGACCCAGGCCGACTACTTTGCGTTCGCCGGGTTCTTCACCGGGCTGAAACGCAAGTCATTGCCCACGGGCAACCCGGCCCTGCTCGTGACCGCCGGAAGCGACCTGAAACATGCCCGCTCCGGTGAGCTGATTCCGACGCGTGCCCTGGGAGCCGCCGCACCGGCAGACTTCAGCCGGGTCAGTGACCGCCGAGAAGTGCTGGCCGACTGGATGACATCGCCGGGCAACCCCTTCTTCGCTCGAGCCATCGCCAACCGGCTCTGGGCTCACTACTTCGGCCGCGGACTTGTCGAGCCGATCGATGACCTGCGCGAGACGAACCCGTCGGTCAACGAGCCGCTGCTGGCCGCACTGGCCAAACACATGGTCGAATTGAAATTCGACCTGAAGGCCTTCACCCGCACTCTGCTGGGTTCGCGGCTCTACCAGCTCTCGAGCGTCGCCGTGGCCCAGAACAGCGACGACCTGCAGAACTTCTCTCACGCCATCCCCAAGGCACTGCAGGCTGAGGTCTTGCTCGACGCGATCTGCCAGGTCACCGGGATCCCCGAAAAGTTCAACGGCTGGCCACGCGGTTACCGGGCGATCCAGATCTGGGACAACCGGATGCCGTCCTACTTCTTCCGCATCTTCGGGCGGCCGGTTCGGGCCAGCGTGTGTGAATGCGAGCGGAGCAACGAGCCGAGCATCTCGCAGGCCCTGCACCTGATCAATTCACCCGAGATCCAGGCGAAGCTGACTGCCGAGAACGGGACCGCTCGCCGATGGGCCGCCTCGAAGCTGAAACCCGACGAGATCATCGACGAGATGTTTCTCTCGACCGTGAGCCGTTTTCCACGTCCGAAGGAGCGGGCGCTGTTCCGCGAGGTATTCACCACGACCGAACGACGCGAGGCGGTCGCCGACTGCCTCTGGACACTGCTGAATTCCAAGCAGTTTCTGTACAACCACTAGGCGACCGATTCTCCGGTCGAATTCTCAAGACCACCTCGACAGTGTTTCGATATAATTCGATACAACCAACAGGTTGGCCACAACGGTCGGCCATCGCATCAGGAAGTTCGCCATGCTGAGCTGGAATTTCGGACACGGCCGCGGTCGCACCTGCGACGGTCTCTCGCGACGCGACACCCTGAAGCTGGGCGGGACCGGCCTGCTGGGCGGTCTCTCGTTGCCGGCTCTGTTGCAATTGCAGGCCGAGGCGGCTCTGCCGCGGAAGCCGACGGCTACCTCATGCATCATGCTGTTTTTGGAGGGTGGTCCGAGCACGATCGACATGTGGGACCTCAAGCCCGAGGCTCCCAGCGAAATCCGTGGCCCGTACCACCAGATCTCCACGTCGGTTGCCGGCACCTACTTTGGCGAGCACCAGCCCCTGTGCGCGAAGATCGCCGAGAAGTTCACCGTGCTGCGGACTCACAGCCATACCGACAACGGGCATTCGACCGGTTACCACTACGTGATGACCGGCCGCAAGGCGCCCTTTTCCGACGGCAATCTCCGCGTCCCCACCAACGACCTCTACCCCTCGATCGGTTCGATGGTTGCCCGCGAGGTTGGTCGTGACAGTTCGGTGCCACCCTACATCAACCTGCCCAACCCGATGGGGGCCGGTGGAGCGGGTTTCTACGGAGCCGAGTTTGCTCCGTTCGTGATCGAATCCGACCCGGTGCAGCCGGACTTCCAGGTCAAGGACCTGAGGGTCTCGGCGGGCCGACCCAGCCAGCGATTGACGCGACGCCGCAGCCTGCTGGATCGCTTTGAACAACTTCACGGGAGCGAACCGCTGCCGGGGCGAGCCGGCGTGATGTCGACCTATTACCAGAAGGCCTACGACCTGATCGCCTCGCCGAAGGCCCGCAGGGCGTTTGACATCCGGCTCGAGAAGGAGTCGATGCGGCAGCGTTACGGGTACACGTCGCTGGGACAGTGCTCGTTGCTGGCCCGCCGGCTGGTGGAATCCGGTTGCCGGTTCGTGGGGATCGATCACGGCAGTTGGGACACTCACTTCGACTGCTTCCCCAGCCAGGAAAAGGACCTGTTCCCTCACGCCGACCGAGCCTTCAGCGCGCTGGTCAGCGACCTCGAGGAACGCGGGCTGCTGGAGAGCACTTTGGTGGTGATGATGGGTGAGATGGGTCGGACGCCGCGGATCAACGGACGAGCCGGACGCGACCACTGGTCGCAGGCCCAGAGCGTGCTGTTTGCCGGAGGCGGGATTCGGCCCGGGCAAATCGTCGGTGTAACCGACAAGCAGGCCGCCTTCCCGGTCAGCGACCCCGTCGGTGTCGACGATCTGCTCAGGACCATCCTGAACCTGATGGGCATCGACTCCGAGCGGATCTATCACACTCCGCTGGGTCGCCCGGTTCCCCTGGTCAAGGACGGCCGCTTCGTCGAAGAGCTGGTCTGAGACACGACGGCCCGGGGGGAGCGACAGTGACCACCACGACACCACGTCAGGCACGCTTCCTGCTTGTGATCGCGGTGTTGGGCCTGGTCGCCGCGCCGACGGCCGCCTGGGCCCAGAAGGCTCCCGATCCGGGACTCGGCTACATGTATCCTCCCGTCGTGACCGCGGGTCGGACGACCGAGGTCACGATCGCCGGCAGCGACTGGACACCCGACCTGCAGGTGATCGTGCATGACCCACGGGTGACTCTCGAAACGATCGGCCGCCGCGGTCCTCTGCTGGTCCCCGAACCCCCCTTTGTCGTCGGTCCCAAGGCGTACAACCCGCCGCCGTTGCCGCGTGAGCAGCGGGTGCGGATCACGGTCCCCGAGGGGTTTCCCACCGGAGCCGTCCACTGGCAGGTGGCCAACGCCAACGGTGCCAGCCAGGTCGGGGTCTTCTTTGTCATCGAGCGGCCCGAGTTGATCGAGCCGCATGAGGGCGGTGGGCCGATCAGGTTGGAAACGCTTCCGGTGATGATCTCGGGCCGGCTGCGTCGCAACGAGGAAATCGACCGATATCTCTTCACCGCCACACACTCCGGCGCAGTGACCTGTACCCTCTGGGCCCGTCGGATCGGTTCGAATTTTCGAGGCGTACTGGAAGTCCGTGACGCGAAGGGAAAACTGCTGGCCCATTGTGCCGACACGACCGGCCATGATCTGTCGCTGACCTTTGGTGTCGAGAAGGACCAGGGCTACAGCATCCGGGTCCGCGAACTGGACTTCCGCGGCCACCGTTCCTACGTGTATCGCCTTGGGGTTCGTGACGGCGGCCGCGTGCTCGCCACGCTGCCGGCCAGCGTAAGGCGTGGCAGCCGCCCCAAGCTGCTGGTCCGGATCGCCACCGGCAACGGGACCACGCGACTTGTCCCTCACGGCATCTCGATTGCCCCCGATGCACCCGCAACCGTCCCACTGGGCCTCGATGGTCTCTCGTACACGCTTCCCGTCAGTGATCTGCCGGAAACAACCGAGTCGGAACTCCGGGCAGGCTCGACCGGTGGCCCGGTGTCGTTTCCCGGGATTCCCGCCGGGGTCACCGGTGAACTCGAGACGCCCAACGAGGTCGACAGTTGGCAGTTCACCGCGAAGAAGGGGCGGCGTGTGCGGATCGAGGTGTTTTCGGCTCGCCTGGGCAGCGCGCTGGACCTGTTGCTGGAGCTGCTCGGCCCCGATGGCAAGACAATTGCCACCGCCGATGACGTGGAGGGAACCACCGACGCCCACCTGGCGTTGGCATTGCCCTTGGATGGCAGCTACACGCTGCGGCTGAGTGACCTGGCCGGACGCTCGGCGACAGGTCACCGCGTCTATAGGCTGGTTGTCCGCGATGAGGGGCCTGGCTTTAAGGTGAGTACCGCGCAGCAGGTCAAGCTGAGGTTGGGCGGTTCGCTGGAGTTGCCGGTCAAGGCAACGCGGTCCGGCGGATTCGATGGGCCGATTGTGCTTCAGGTTGAGGGGCTGCCCGAGGGTGTGACGGTGACGGCCGGAACGGAGATCCCCGCGGGCAAGACTGAGACGAAGCTGAAATTCGAGGCGGCCGCCGATGCCGCGACGCACTCGAGATTGATCCGGATCAGCTCCCAGGCTCAGGTGGCCGGGCAGGATGTCGTGAAGCCGGTCCTGGTCCCCTCGGGCGTCAACAAGGCGTCTCGGGACTCTGCCAAGGACCTGGTCCCCGGCATCCTGCTGACGACGACCATGAAACCGCGAACGAAGATTCGGCCGGTCGAGTCCGACGAGCGGACCGTCCATCGAGGCTCGACACATCCGGCTCCGATCCGAGTTGAACGACTCGAGGGCTTCGAGGGCGAGGTGCTGGTCTGTCTCGACGGCACCCAGCCGGCCAAGTTCCGCCAGGGACTGCTGGCACCCGATGTCATCCTGCCTCGTGGTGCCAACGTGGTGTTTGTTCCCTGCTTTGTCCCCCAGTTGGCTGAGACGCTCGATGCCTACCGGGTGGCGATGGTCGCGGTCGTCCGCGTCAAGGACCCCAAGGGCCGCACTCGGTACCTGTTGAGCAAGATGAACGGCAACACCAGCGTGGCGATCACCGTCGAGGGAGGCCTGATGACGCTGGGGCGGATCAGCCAGGAGCCTGTTCGGGTGCAGGCCGGAGCGGGGTTTCAGCTGCCGGTGCAGTTGTCGCGTTCGGCGAAGCTTACCGAACCGGCCCGGTTGGATGTCACGTTTCCTCGATCGCTGGCCGGGCAACTGAAGGTCCGCGCGATGACGACCAACCGGTCGGGCCGGATCGAACTTGCGATCACCAGGACCGGCACCGCGAAACTCACCGGCCGTCACCTGCTGAGGGTCCGTGCGCTGGCCCGGCAGAAATACACGATGCCGCGATTCGACCGCTCCAGCGGTGTCACACCGCTCGAGCCACAGCTGTTGCAGATTCTCGAATCGGGCCACCTGCCGGTGATCGCCGAGGTGTCGGTCGAAGTCGATTTTGGCGACTAGCTGCTTCGTGGTCCGACTGACGATTGCTTGCCGGTGAGCCGACTGAAGGGCGCCGGCGGAATGGAAGATATGAGAGGGCTAATCATGAGACGTGGATCGCTGCTCGTGGCTGTCACGGTCCTGGGCTGGGCAGTCACGATTGCCAACGCCGCCGACGAATCCCCCAGATCTCTGGGTGATCTGACCGGCCCCTGGCAGCTGTTCGTGGACGATTCCCTGGTCGCGGAAAAGGCGAACGTGGTTCGCGCCTATCATCCCTTCACCAAGTATCGGGGAAACCCGGTCCTCTCGCCCGACAAGCCGTGGGAGGGTCGTCGCTCGTACCTCTACGGTACCGTCCTGCCCAACGAAGCCGGCGACGGCTATCGGATGTGGTACCAGTCGTACAACGAACATGGCAATTTCGGCGGCAGGCGTGGTTACGGGAATGCCTACGCAACCAGCAAGGACGGGATCAACTGGGTCAAGCCGAACCTGGGCGTCTTCCGGTGGATGAACTCCACCCGGAACAACATGTTCCTGGTCCGGAAGCACAGTCCCGGAGACGACCACAACCCACAGATCTTCCACACGCCGTGGGACAAGGACCCGCGGAAGAAATACCGGATGATCACGTTCGTCTACGCGGCCAACCGGAAAAAAACTCGCAGCGACGAGGGTTACTGGGGCTCGTTTTCACCCGACGGGATCCACTGGACAGATGTGGAGAGGAATCCCGTCCTGCCCGACGGGGGTGATGTCGGGAATTTCACTTGGGACCCGCACCGCAAGAGGTACATGGCAACGGTGAAGATCTGGGCCACCGTACCTCGTCGCGAAGGGTATCGCCGCTGCATTGGCCTGACATCGACCACGGATTTCCAGAGTTGGCCCCATCCCGAGTTGGTGCTCGTTCCCGACGAGATTGACGACAGCATGCACCCCGGACGGATGGGCATCCAGTTCTACGGACTCAGCTCCTTTGCCTACGAGTCCGGCTACATCGGTTTCCTGTGGATCTTCCGGACCGGCTCGGGTGGCCAGATCTACATCCAACTGGTCAGCAGCCGAGACGGCATCAACTGGACACGGGTGGAGCCGACCAGGGGGGTCCGGCCAGCGGCATTGCTCTACGGACCCGACGGCAGTTGGGACGCGGGTTGTCTCTTCTCGGCCAGTCAGCCCCTGGTTGAAGGCGACACGATCAAGCTCTGGTACGGTGCCTGGGACAAGGATCATCGGAAACCGGACGCTGACATCACCGGACGGGTTGGCCTGGCAACCCTGCGGAAAGACGGGTTTGCCTCGCTCGACGCCGGTGAGCAGACCGGGACCGTCACGACAAGGCTGTTGAAGGGCCTGCAGGGGCCGCTGTCGGTCAATGCCCGGAGCAAGGGCGGAGAACTCAGGGCCGAGGTGCTCGACGCGAGTGGCAAGGTGGTGCCCGGCTACGGCAGGAAGGACTGCCGGGCCGTCAGCGGGGATGGCATCGACCAGGTGATTACGTGGAAGGGTCACGCCGAACTGCCTGGGTCGGACAAGGCAAAGCGGCTGCGTTTTGTCTTCAGGAACACGTCACTGTATTCCTTCCGTGGGGGTCCGCGGGTCGATGTCGATGACCGGTCCGCCGTGTTCCGGGCGTTCTTTGACTTCGAAGGGGACAGCGGCACGGTCGCGACTGACAAGGCAACCGGCGACGGGACCCAGCTGGCCCGCTTCCACAACAAGGTCAGCGTAACCCGGGACCCGGCCAATTCGTGCGGCGAGTCCTCGCTGGCCTTCACCGGTGATGCGAAGACTCTGAGTACCTTCCAGGTTCTTGACACCATGAACCTCGGACGGAACTTCACGCTGGCCGCGAAGGTGAAGAGCAGCAGGAAGAGACTGACTCGGCTGTTCAGTACGTTTCGTGGCTGTGATCTCCCGGTGACCGGCGAGTTGATTTTCGACTTCAATCCTTCTGACGGTTCGGTCCGTTTTGTTGCCAATGGCCAGACCATTGAGGCGAAGTGCCGGATTTCGACCGATCGGTATCACCACCTTGCCGTCACCTATGACGAGGGCGCGGTGAAGTTGTATTTCGACGGCAAGCAGGTCGGCTCGGGCCGGCTACGGTCCGGCACGTGCTACTACATCTACAACGACGTCAAGTCGGTCCGAAATCGCTTCAACGGGCTGGACCGGAAGACGGTTGCCGGGATTTACCTCTCCAGCGACCTGCGTGTCGGCGAAGACGCGGCCGGGCGATTCGAGATCTTCGACCGGAATCTGAAACCGCCTGGTGTCACCGGTCCGGTCATCACCGGTCCGGACCAGCAGCTCATCGGCTTCGTCGACGACATCCTGGTCACCCGTCGCAGCCTGGCCGCAAGGGAAATCGCCGACCTGGCCAGGCCGTGATCACTTGGCTGCTTTCGGATTTGTCACCGGCACGCTGCCCCGGTCGCACAGGATCCTCCACTTGCCGTCTTTCTTGACCAGCACGGCCGTGTAGAGTCCCGAGCGGGGCTGCTGCTTGTCGGTGTGGCCGGTGTCATCCCACCTGCCATTTTCGACGACGATTTTTCGAGTGAGGAATCGTCGTGACACGAGTGTTTGCTTGGTCTTGATGTTCGGGTTCTTGGTGAACATCTCGGCATAGCCCTTGGCGATCGCTGCCCGCCCCTTTTGTGTTTCGCCATAGAAATCGATGGCATCCGCGTCCTTGGCATACAACTTTCCCAGGGCCTCGGCGTCGTGCCTGTTGAATGCCGTTTCCCAGGACTTGAGCGCCGCGTTGAGCGCTTTCGTCTCGTCGGACTTCCCCTGGAGTGCCTAGGTTGCTCCGGTGCCCGCGAGGAAGATCACACCTGCCAGAATCCATAAGTGTCGTTTCATTGTTCTGCTGTCTCATCAGGGGGGGGGTGAACGCGACTGGAGTCTAATAACCCGGATAGGGTGGCTTCTACCGATGCGTGGAAGAATGTGATCGTTACACTGTGCCGATGGTGACTGCCGGTTTCCGTCGTGCTCGGGACATTAGCGAGAAACGTTGGATCGCGGTTTTCGAGCACTCTCGATGAAGGGACCCGTTATGAAACCCCTGGCTTGGCTGTTGTCGGTGATCGTGCTGGCTGCCGTTTCTGCTCCCTCGACCGGCTTGGCCGAGTGGCAGCCGCATGTCGTGCGACAACTCAACGGGAAGGCTGGGCCGTTCCGGCTGCCGGCACGGTTTCAGATCGTCACCGAGAGCTGGAACCGGGTGGTCGCGGTTCCCTACATCGTCAACATGCCCGAGAAGGACCGGGTGTTGATGCTGGTCGGGTGTGACTATCCCCACCGAGCGTTCGTACTGACCAGTGACGATCACGGCGCGACCTGGACGGATCCCCGTCCGGCCCGTGTCGGAAAAGACGGCAAGCCATCGATTGGGATGGGCACGGCGCTGGCGTATCTCGGTAAGGGAAAGTTGATGTTCTACGAGAGCGGTGGCTTGGCAGTCGGGCCACCCTCGCGATGGTTCAGTTCCGACTACGGAAAGACCTGGGGAAACCCGGTGCCCATCGCGGTTTCGTCGGACAAGATGGCCTGGCACATCTGGGATCCGCCGCTCGTTGAGCGTCATCCCAAAACCGGGAAGGTCACCCGGCTGGCCGAAACCGGTTACCGGCAATCCGGAACGAGTTCCAGTGCCTCTGTTCGATTCAGCGGTGACCAGGGACGGACCTGGAAAAAGTCCATCCAGGTTCCGCAGTGGCGAGGCGCCAACGAGGTGTACCTGTTTCGCGCCGGCAACGGTCATTTGCTGGCAGCCTGTCGCACCGATGTGCCACGGCGTCTGAAGGGCAAGACACTGGATCACTACGAGGGACTGGGGGTCTCGATCTCCCGGGACGACGGTCTCACGTGGTCGCCGGTCAAGAAGATCTACGACTACGGCCGCCATCACCAGTCGCTGGTGCTGATGCCCAACAAGGACATCGTGATGACCTACGTGGTGAGACTGGGCTACGTCGACGACAAGGACGGGTTTCCGCAATTCGGGATCGAAGCGGTGGTCAGCCACGATCACGGGGTGAACTGGGACCTCGATCACCGTTACCTGTTGCACGTCTGGCCGGGCAAGCGCAAGGGGGAGACCTACTGGTGGCCCAGCAGCCAGTCCACGTCATCAACGCTGCTGCCCGACGGGTCGATTCTCACGGCGTTCGGGACCGGATACCGCATCCGGGCCGGCAAGGACAGTCCTCAGGCTCCCCGAGACGTCGGGCTGGTCAAGTGGCGTCTGAACACCAGGCCGGTCAATGCTGACAGGAGTGTTCGGGACGCTTCATTCGATTCGGATCGACGCAACGTGTTCGATCCGAAGTCCTAGGGTGTGATTGTGGTCACCGTCACTTCTTCTCGACTAATCTATGGTCCGAGTTCGAAGATGTCAGTCGCCAGAGAATTGGGAACATTGTCATGATTGCTTGCAGGAACCTGGCTCACGTCGTTTGCACCATCGTGATGGTGCTGCTGCTTCCGGCCGCCGCTGCCGCCCAGGGCCTGGAACACGTGAAGGCGAACTACACGAAGTACGAGTACCTGATCCCGATGCGCGACGG
>Ga0066376_10006075_pt1 | contig 10032 bp, 8 predicted proteins | sample Knorr_S15_td_Bot_FD_77009 | JGI IMG/M metagenome (GOLD analysis project Ga0066376, IMG submission 77009) | Marine microbial communities from Southern Atlantic Ocean transect - Knorr_S15_td_Bottom_ad_5009_LV_A | ecosystem: Environmental > Aquatic > Marine > Oceanic | place: Southern Atlantic... | reverse complement strand
CCCCGGGGGTGGAGCAGACGTTTAATGAGGCTCTGACGCGCAATGGCTGAATGACAGCTATCGACCCAAACCGGACATCCAAAGATTTGTGATCTGATGCTTCTTCTGCCTGGAAGGAGAAATATATTGTCTAGTTATTTGGTAAAACTTGAGAGTGGAATCGAACCATCGACACGAGGATTTTCAGTAGACTGCGTGACCGATTCGTTATTTAAATCAATAAGTTAAAACAGAAAAATCAAAGTGTGCTACAGAGTGTGCTATGAATTTACCGTCTGAGAGGCTCAAAACTGCTGTTTTTTTAGTCTGACTTCACTTATCAATTACCGCTTTGGTTCAAGGTCTGGCTGTTTCCAACGAAACGGCGATTCCTCTGCCCTACCTTCGGAGCTTGCTTCCTCATTTTCTGCCCGGCTTTCTCCACGATATTTAATCTGCAATCCCGTTAAAAAATTACGCAGAATCTGGTCTTTGCACTCGCGGTAATGCTTGTGATCGGCTCTGCGAAAAAAGGCAGATAGTTCATGCTTGCTGATATGGAGATCAACCAATGACAATATCGACAGAATTTCTTCGGCCTGGAGATTGAATGCGATCTTCAATTTCCTGAAAATAATGTTATTGGTTAAAGTCTGTTCTGGTTCAAGCGGCGGCCCATCCTTCTTGCCGCGCTTTTGATTAATGAGTCCATTGAGGAAGGTCGCGAACATTACCTCACTACACTCTTCATAGGCTGGATTATCATCTTTTTTCAACCAGGTGCTGACCTGTTCTCTAGTGACTCTCTGTCCAGCCTCAGCAAACACTGCAATCATTCTCGTGTCATCGAAATCCAGTATGTAGCGAATACGTCGTAAACCATCGTTCGCGATCATTTTTTCTTACTCTCTTTGGATATTGCTAGTATTGCTTCTCTGCCTGCCATTTTTTTTGCAGCTGACTTAATTTTGGCTTTTGGAGGAGCAGCATTATTGCTTGCGGACAATGAGAGCTTAATGCAAATCTTGTCTTCGCCGAATTCAATAGTATCGCCGGATACAATTTTCTTTCGCTTCTGAGTTTCGATTTCTCCATTTACCAATACCTGACCAGAAGCAACAGCAGCTTTGGCTTCACCGCCGCTGGCAACCATGCCTTCGAACTTCAATATTTTGTATAGCTCGATTGGTTCTCTAGATACTTCGACCACGCGAAACCCAACGGACGACTCTGTGTCTGAGCCGCTTGCTTGTTTGGTCATGTCACTTGCCATTATTCAGGGATTTTCTGTGAATTTATTAAAATCCATATTTAGGGCTACTGAAGCGACAGCAATGACACTTCGCACTCGCCTTGTTCAGTTGCCACGAAAGCTGAGTTTTCTGTGATGGTGATCGAAACATCCATAGTGCGCCGAATCTTGTTTGCCAGCGCTTGAATTTCGTCCCATTTAAATTGAAATACTGAGGCTGATAATCCGGCGAAGCTGCTGCGGTTTAGTTCCCACCAGGTACCGGCTTTACTATTAAAACAATACACTTTCACCGCCGACGCCACTCTGGTCGCTTTTTTGATTCGATCGAAAGTAGGTTCTCCAACTTCTATCCACAGCTCAAGGTTTCCTTCTAAACTATGCATCCAGAGGTCCGGCTCCTCGGTATCGCTTATCCCTTTGCAAAACATCAGCTGGTCTTGTGCATTGAAACAAAAAGCCATTACTCTCACCATCATCCGCTCCAGTGTTTCCGATGGGTGGCGGGCGATGGTCAAATTTAGTGCCTCATAGACCTGTCGGTCGAGATCGCTTAATGCGACTTTTAGTTTATAGATTGTCGGTTTTAGTGCCATGTGTAGCCTCGTGAACTGCGTTGTCCAGCTTGAGGTAAATGAGCCCAGCAATCAATGGGGTCCGGATGATTTGATTCTTTAATCTTGAAGATATCGTTTCAAAGACGTCTGTCTCCACCCAACTCGGCTATTTGGGATTGTTCGTAATCTCGCCTATAAATATCTGCTATGATGCGCGCCCGGGAACATCAGGCAACCCCAATGAACTCCGTTCCATTTGCAACTCTTCCCCTGCGCCCCGAGCTCCTGGCGAGCATCGCGACGCTCGCCTATGAATCGATGACAGCAGTTCAAGCACAGACTCTGCCGCATCTACTCAACGGCCAAGATATGATAGCGCAGGCCAAGACTGGCAGCGGCAAAACGGCGGCTTTTGCCATCGGGCTGCTCAATAAGCTCGACGCGCAGTCATATTGCACGCAGGCGCTTGTATTATGTCCCACCCGGGAACTGGCAGAACAGGTGGCGGCGGAGGTTCGCAGGCTCGCCAGCGCTATCCCCAATATCAAGTTGCTCACCCTGTGCGGTGGCAAACCAATGGGTCCACAACTGGTCTCCTTGCAGCGTGATCCACACATTGTGGTGGGAACACCCGGGCGCATCCTAAAACATCTCGAGAAGGAAACCCTGCACCTCAATGTACTACAGACGCTTGTGCTGGATGAGGCCGACCGTATGTTGGACATGGGCTTTCACGACGACATTATGCAGATCATCGGCAAGGCCCCTGCCTCAAGACAGACACTGTTGTTCTCAGCGACTTATCCTGCCGGCATCAAGGAAATCAGTAGTATCGTGCAGCGCGATCCTGTTGATATTCGTGTGGAGGCTAGTCACAACAGCCCAGACATCGATCAGGTTTTTTTTCAGGTGGGGAAAAGCGAGCGGGTTCAGACGCTGTTCAAAGTCATAGCGCATTACCAACCAGAGTCGACTCTCGTGTTCTGCAACACTAAGCAGCAATGCCAGGAGCTGGCAGGCGAATTACGTCAGCTTGACCTGCACGCAATGGCCCTGCATGGTGACATGGAGCAGTTCGAGCGCGACCAGGTCCTCACCCAATTCGCCGGCAAGAGCAGTTCGATTTTGATCGCAACAGATGTAGCCGCTCGCGGTCTCGATGTTAAGGAATTGGCTGCTGTTATCAATTTTGAACTCAGTCGCGATCCACAAGTGCACATTCATCGTATTGGGCGCACAGCTCGAGCTGGCAGTAAGGGACTCGCGGTGAGTCTGTTTACTGATTCGGAAAGACTGCAGCTGCAAGCCATCGAAGAGTATCAGGGTTCGGTCGCAAAAATTGCCGATGTGACGACGTTGACCGAACCGGCAAACTTCAAACTCTATCCGCCCATGGTCACGCTGTTCGTGAACGGTGGACGCAAGGATAAGATCAGGGCGGGGGACTTGCTTGGTGCGCTGACGGCAAGCGGTGAAATTGCCGGTGCCCAGATTGGCAAGATTACGCTATTCGATAAAATCGCCTACGTCGCCGTCGAGCAGAAGACGGCGAAGCTGGCATTGACGATTCTTGCTGATGGCAAGATAAAAGGAAGGAAGGTCAGGGTGCGCCGATTGCGCTAGTTGCAATCTGGTGAAAGTAACCCGGCTCTGAGAAACCGGACGATCCTGTGCAATGGAGGCAGTTTTAAAAATCAAGGGGTCAGGTAATTTGATTTGCTTTTCAAGAATCTTAATCAATGTGCCATTGCCTTTGCAATTCTTATTTTCCAACTATACCGACAACATGAGCATAACTCTAGATTCAGCTAATTCGAATCGATTATAGAATCAAGTAACCTGGCCCCTTGATTCTAAGTGCTTGATATGATGGTGCCCAGGGGCGGAATCGAACCACCAACACGAGGATTTTCAGTAGACAGCGCGTCCGATTTTCTATTTTAATCAATGGGTTAGAAGTTGGAAATCAAAGTGTGCTACAAAGTGTGCTAAGAATGCTCTCAAAAAATCTGTTCGTAGCTTCTATACTTTTACCCAGACTTGGTTTGGTTACGGATCTTCCAAACGCCGGCCTGCGCAAGCTGATCCATTTATCGCAGTAACTCTGAGTAAATCAACGCCCATATTGGCGAAAGCATCCATGTCAGAACAGCGCACATGGGTGAAGCGCAGGTCGAGTTCATCGCCATCCCCTAGACCTGAGTTAAGCAGCAGTGGCTGCACATTATATAGAGACCAGTTGCGCGCTAAGCTCAGTTCCCCAAGCTGGGTCAGTCCGGCGAGAGCGCTCACGTCTGTGATGTTATTGTTCTCAAGCCTTAAAACCTTCAACGCATGCAATCGCCTTAGCGAGGCAATATCTTCGATCTTGTTATTGCTAAGAAACAAGTGCTCCATATCGATCATGTCACTGAGGGCGCCAATATCTGAAATGGCATTGTCATTCAGACTAAGCTGCTGCATGCCGGTCGTGCCGCTCAGTGGGCTTATATCCTCTATCTGATTGTTATGAGCCCACAGCAAAACTAGGTCATCAAGATTAGCCAGAGCACTAATGTCTTTTATTTGACTATCATAGATGCGTAGATGGGTAAGCTTGGTGAGATTGGCAAGCGGACTTATATCGGATATGGCATTGAGATGAATGCGTAGCAGACGCATTTCGGTTAGACCCGCCAATGGGCTTATGTCGGTGATGCCATTAAACACCACGTTAGGATCGCGCCCATCATCCATGTTGAGATAATGCTGGAGTTGATAGGGGTACAGTCCGTGCACATGTAATTGACGTAGCTTGGTGAGCCCCGCCAGAGGGCTGATATCAGAAATTGGATTTTCACTGACGATAAGCTGTTCCAGGTTGGTCAGCCCACTTATGGAGCTGAGGTCACTGAACCAGTTGGTGTGCAAATTCAGATTAACCAGATTTGTAAGGCTGCTAAGCGGGCTAATATCCGTAATCAGTCGATTGAGCAGATTAAGTCTAGTCAGGCCGGTGAGGTTCTGAATCCCATCCAGGCTCTCGAAGGGCTTTTCCGGCGACGGCCTCAAGGTGCCACCGTAGACCACGCGCTGAATAGTGGTTCCGACAATAAGCTGTTTAAGCTCTGCTGCTTGGCCGCAGCTCAGTGCTGCTCGTGAATCCAGCCCCAGCGCTTCATTAACCACTTCGGCCAGATCTGGATCGGCAAAGGTGACAATCGCATCTGACGAAAAATCCCGGCAGTGGTCCGTGGGAGACAGGATAGTTTGTGTCTGCGCATTGGCGAAATTGGCAGAGGAGCAAGATAGCACTAGCAGTGTTGCCAGGTTTAGCAAGTATGAGCGACGATTCATGAGTTTTACCTTCTGATTGGATTCTTCGTTCTTATATAGGCGCGATCACTAGAATCAATTAAGGCTCACGGAAGCTGATTTCAGCAATAGCAATGCCGCTTTCACCCGCAACTGAATACAATAAATAGGTCTTATCGCCTTCCTGATAGATGGCTGGATCTCTGAGTTGATGAACCCGCTCATCGATGTAGCCTCCTCTTGAAGCTTCCAAGGGCAAGTCGGCACCTTCGTAATCCATTTCAGGCCGCAATACTTCTATCGGCTCAGTTGCAGTCCATTCATTCCAATCATTTGTTAACTCGATTGTGGAAAGCAATATGCGTTCCGGTTCATCGCTCCGGTTGGTGAAGAACACATAGAGGCGTTCATCTCGAATTAGCAGAGCCGAATGACGCATATTGCGGGTGAAAAACTGGGGACCCGCTTCGAAATTCGTCAAGCCGTCGCGAGAGCGAAAAAGGTAACCTGGCATGCTCATGGCGTAGTGGAAATCCTCGTGATCAATCACGCGAAAGTAGGCGCGACCTAGATCTTCTTCTCTGCCCTCGAAGTGAATACCGTCTTCAGACACAGCTGCACGTGTGAATTGTCTGCCTTCACTTTGGCCATGGTAATACATCACTATTTGTTGAAGATCTTCGCGCACCTGTACGTCAGGTGATGCAATATGAGCATACAGTACTCCGGTCCTCCCTGGCGCATGTGAGCAGGGCGGACAAGTAGTGGGGAATAAAGAGTCTTCGAGTCTTAAGGAGCCCGGTGAATGCACGGTCCACGGGCCAGTGACTTCATCGGCGTAAGCCATGCGAATGTAAGTGCCGCGGTGATCGGCAAAGTACAGATAGTAGTTGCCAAGAGGATTCTCTATCCAATCAGGCACCTTAACCAGCGAGGGGCCTTGGATATTGCCGCCCATTCGAGTATCCATTTCAGGCGTGATGATAGGACCATCACCAAGGCGAGTGACAGTAATGTTGGCTGTCTCTGCGGCGCGCGCGGCAGATGACAAGACAAACAAAGAGTACAGGAGTAGGGCTAGTGTTTTTGTTGTTTTCATGAATGAGCACCGCGACAATGGAATCGAAAAATTATCTCAGAAACCAATAATTATCCAGTATTGTGAACAGAACTGTGATGACAAATCCGGGACTTGTCTTGGAGATTCTAGTTAAAAATGGGTTATGCTAAATGGCATTAACTTAATTATAGCGCTAAAAACATCGAATTGGTGGAGACTTGTCCCGGACTTGTCGGTCAGTCACTAGGCGGAACTGACTTATACTAGACGCCACTAAGCGAAGCGTCTCAACGCGCATTTCGAATACCCACCAGGCAGGAGATTTTTTAAATGGCACTAAGACGCAATTTTCTACTGAGGGCAATGGCTGGGAGAAATAGGCAATCACGGTCTAATCGAAATTCACTAGCTATGCTCCTTGGGTGCATCGTTCTATCTACTGCGGTTCAGGCGCAGTCAACCGATCGCCCTAATGTCGTCCTGATTCTTGCAGATGATCTTGGTTATACCGATATATCTCCCTTCGGCAGCGAAATCAGCACTCCGAATATCGCACAACTGGCTGCTCAGGGATTGTCGTTTACTAACTATCATACTGCGGCCAATTGCGCGCCAGCTCGTGCCATGCTTTTGACTGGAGTAGATAGCCATCGCAACGGCGTGCCTAATATCCCCGAATCGATTCCCCCAGAGCAAATGGCTTACGATCATTATCAGGGTGTACTTAGCGACAAGGTCGTAACTCTCGCCAGCATCCTGCAAGGGAATGGCTACCATACCTATATGACTGGTAAATGGCATTTGGGACATACTCCATCTCTACTACCTTCGGCACGCGGTTTTGATCGCACCGTAGCCATGGCCGACGCGGGTGCGGATAATTGGGAGCAACGTATTTTTCTCCCTATCTACGATAAGGCCAACTGGTATGCTGATGGAGCGCCTCATACCTTGCCCGACGATTTCTACTCATCGGAATACTTTATCGACAAGACCATCGAATTCATCGATTCAAATGAGAGCAGTGATCAACCTTTCTTTGCCTACATTCCGTTTCAGGCTGTTCATACACCCGTGCAAGCGCCGAAGGAATATTCAGACAGGTATGCCGGTGTCTACGATGAGGGCTGGTCAGTGATGCGCGAGAAGCGGCGGCAGGCCGCAATTGCCACTGGCGTAATTCCAGCTGACTCTCAAGTTAAAGTAACTCCGGGGACTCCGGACTGGAACGAAAGCACGGATGAACAGAAACGCTATGATGCTCGTCGCATGGAAGTCTATGCCGGCATGGTGGACGCTATGGACACGCATATTGGACGCCTGATGTCATACCTGGAAAGTATAGATGAGTATGACAATACGATTTTCATCTTCACCTCCGACAATGGCGCGGCAAGTGGAGGGTTGGATGGATTGAACGGGAATGCCCCGCTCAATAGATGGCTTGAGCGCGTGGGATACAGCACGGAGTATGAAACCCTGGGAGAGAAAGGATCATGGGTAGCGCCGGGCACAGGCAATGCCTCGATTTCTAATTCACCCTTGATCCACTACAAGTTTCACACCAACGAAGGGGGGCTGCGTGTGCCCTTAGTGATGTCCGGACCGGGCATTTCGCAGCACGGTGAATTGACCGATGAATTCACCTTTGTAACAGATCTTGCGCCCACGATTCTCAGCCTGGTTGGACTCAATGATCACGAAGGCAACTTCAATGGTGAGAAAGTCGAACCCATAGTCGGTTCGAACTTCGCTGACTATTTGCGGAGTGCTACGCAGCAGATCCATGCTCCCTTAGAACCTATCGGCTACGAGTTAGGGGGCAGTAGTGCGCTCTTCAAGGGCGATTACAAAATCGTCATTAATCGATTAGAACAAAACGAGACTGAGTGGCATCTATATAATATTAAGGTAGACCCAGGCGAGGTCAGCGATTTAAAAGCCGAGCTGCCACAGTTGTTTGAAGAGATGCTGGCAGACTATGAGGAATGGGCGCAAGCTAACAATGTGTTGCCAATGCCTGAGGGATACAATCGTGCAGGTGCTATCTTCAGACGTGGATTCAATTAATGTTTCGACAAGGCGTTCTAGGTAAAAAAGAGAAGAAAAGGTAAATAAACAACGTCTCCGGCCTCCTTGTTGTCCGACAAGGTAGGCTATCAACTATTTCGTACAAGAAAAGGGGAGTACCCATGCATTCTCGATTGAAACCAATCTATTGGCTGATTACCTGGTTTTGCTTGTATGTGCCAATCGCAACTGCACAAACAAACTCATTAGATCCAAGAACTGCAATGCCTTCGGCCTGTATTGCTCCTTCTGAACAAACCGAAGGTCTTGAATTTACTCCTGATTCTTCCTACCTCCGATTAAGCAGTGCAGGTAATGATGCCTACGCTTCCATCGATGGCGAACGCATGAAACGTCTCGTCGAACAACAGGCTGAAATTGCACGACGTTATAGGCAAGCGGGCAATCAGTTCTGGGGACGAATTATTGGTACTAGCGCTGATCAAGAGACTGCGAACTGGATGATGGATCAGCTTCGTCAGTCAGGTGTAGAAAACGTACGGCTTGATTCAATACCGTTGCCAGCTCAATGGTTTCCTCAAAGCTGGCAGCTAACTGTTGATAGTGATGATAAAGCCACAGAGTTGACCTCTGCCTGGCCAGCATATGGTTCGGTTGGCACTTCTTCGGCAGGTGAAAAACTGGAATTGATAGATGTTGGCTTGGGCATGGCTACTGATTTCCAGGGCAGGGATGTGAATGGAAAAGCGGTTATTCTGCACTCAATCGCAACCAGCAGCACCGTATTCAATTCGGTGCGCAGAATTGGTGCTTTAGAAAAAGCGGAGCAACTGGGAGCGGCGGCAATATTTTTAGTGCTCGAATTGCCAGGCAATTTGCAAACCGCGTTCTACGATGTAGGAACATCAGTGCCAACTTTTTCCATTGGATCGGAAGATGGGGCGCTTCTACAACGCTTGCTCACCGAAGCTGCTATGACTGAACCAGTTGAAATCCAAGTGCAGATGGATGTTGATTATGTGGAAGGATTAAGCACCTCCAGTGTGCGCGGCGAAGTGCTTGCTGCATCACCTGATGCCGAGAAAATTATTATCGTAGCCCATCGCGATGCGTATTTTGAAGGTGCCGCCGATAATGCTTCCGGAGTAGCCACCGCTCTGGAATTAATGCGTTACTTTGCCCAGATTCCAAAAGCAGATAGAAAGCGAACGGTAGAAATTATTGGCACTCCAGGACACCATAATATCGCGAGAACAGGCTTTAGTTGGCTTTATGAGAATCGAGAGTCGATTCTCGATAATGCTGTGCTGTTAATAAATGCAGAACATACCGCCCATGCGCTGGTTGATCGCTTCGGTGATGATCTCTGCACCACCAACGCAATAGGACCTTTTTCCTGGCAAATAAATGGTTCAAATAAATTGGCAGAAATAACACTACAGACCTTTGATGAATTTGGTATTCCCCGTTGGGCAGAGACTGGTGGGCCTGTGGGGGAAATTAGAACTATCGCCGATCTTGTTCCCTCAATTGTTTTGATGCATGCGGGAGTTTTACTGCATACCAATATTGAAACAACTGAAGCAATTCCTGCGGTTAGTCTTACTGCTACAACAAGAGCCTATGCCAAGATAATTGAGCAGGTGAACAGTATGAGTCTATCTGAGCTAACTCGATAACATGAGAAGTAATTCAATAGGTCCAGTTAAAGGAGAAATCGAAGGGTAGGAAAGAAGATGGTGCCCAGGGGCGGCAGCGATAAACGCCAGTTTATGTAGCCTCTGGGCATATTAATCAAATCTATATACCAACTTATATACCAACGAAACATCAATAGCCCCCCTGAAACGCACTGATGG
>Ga0066376_10006074_pt1 | contig 10033 bp, 7 predicted proteins | sample Knorr_S15_td_Bot_FD_77009 | JGI IMG/M metagenome (GOLD analysis project Ga0066376, IMG submission 77009) | Marine microbial communities from Southern Atlantic Ocean transect - Knorr_S15_td_Bottom_ad_5009_LV_A | ecosystem: Environmental > Aquatic > Marine > Oceanic | place: Southern Atlantic... | reverse complement strand
GCCGGCGATCCAGTAAATATCGTCGTAACAGGCTAGCGCCTGGGCGACGGCGGCGACATTCGTTGCCTTACTATCGTTTATATAGCGAATCCCATCCATCGTCGCGACCTGCTCCAGGCGATGGGCAAGGCCCGGATAACCGGACAGGGCCGCGCCGATCTCTTCCGCGGGTACCCCGGCCACGCGCGCGGCGGCGGTGGCGCAAGCCGCGTTCTGCCAGTTATGGATGCCCGGCAAGGTCGCGATCCGCGACAGGTCCGCCACGGTCTCGGCGCGACCTTCGGTGTCGTCGCGGAGTGTCCCATTCACCACGAAGACGCCGCCCTCGACCGGACCCGCGCCGGACACCGGGATCACGCGTTGCCGCCCCGCATCGCGCAGGTCGCGGGAAATGCCTTGGGAAATCGGATCATCGACACCGATCACCGCCACGCACCCGGCGCCTTGGCGGTCGAAGATTTTTCGCTTAGCGGCGACATAGCCGTCCATGCCGCCATGACGGTCGAGATGGTCCGGGCTGATATTGATCAGGATCGCAATGTCGAAGGTCAGGCTCGGCGCGAGATCGAGTTGATAGGACGACATCTCGAGCACGTAAAATCCGTCTACGCCGGGCCTGTCGAGATCGAGCACCGGCGTGCCCAGATTGCCGCCGACCCGCGCCGCGCGCCCCGAGGCCGCCAGGACATGGCCCAACAGCGCGGTGGTGGTCGACTTGCCGTTGGTTCCGGTGACGCCAATGAGGCGCGGTCGCGCCGCGTCCGCCGCGACGGTGCGGCCAAGCAATTCGATATCGCCGACGATCTCGGTGCCCGTCGCCTTGGCCCGCGTGACGACGGGGTGCGGCGCCGGATGGGTCAGCGGCACGCCGGGGCTGAGCACCAGGCACGCGAAATCCCGCCACGCGCCATCATCCAAGGCCGCCAGGTCGACCAGTTCGATGCCCAACGTACCGGCCGTGGCGCGACGCGGCGCGGCGTCATCCCAGGCGCGCACGCGGGCGCCGGCGGCGGCCAGCGCGGCCGCGGCCGACAGTCCGCTGCGTCCGAGGCCGAACACGGCCACGTTCCTACCGGCAAGATAAGTGACGGGGACCATGGCCTACCGCAACTTCAGGGTTGAAAGGCCGACCAAGGCCAGGATCGAGGCAATGATCCAGAAACGGATCACGATGGTGGGCTCCTTCCACCCCTTCTGCTCGAAGTGATGATGCAGCGGGGCCATGCGGAACACGCGACGCCCGGTCAACTTGAACGAGGCGACCTGGACGATGACCGAGACCGCCTCGAGGACGAACAGGCCGCCGACGATGGCCAGCACCAGTTCGTGCTTGGTGATCACGCTGATCGCGCCCAGCGCGCCTCCGGCCGACAGGCTGCCGGTGTCGCCCATGAACACCATGGCCGGCGGCGCGTTGAACCACAGGAAGCCGAGGCTGGCGCCAACCAGGGCGCCGCACAGCACCGCCAGTTCGCCGGTGCCGGGAACGAAATGAATTTGCAGGTAGTCGGAGAACACGGCGTTGCCGACCAGATACGAGACCAGGCCGAAACACGCCGCGGCGATCATGATCGGCACGATCGCCAAGCCGTCCAGGCCGTCGGTCAGGTTGACCGCGTTCGACGAGCCCACCATCACAAACATGGCGAAGGGCACGAACAGCCAACCCAAATTGATCACCAGGTCCTTGAAGAATGGGATGGTCAGGCCGGTGGCGATCTCCGGCGGTAGCAGGCGCATGATCAACAGCGTGGCGACCAGGCCCACGACGGATTGGATGGCCAGCTTGACCTTGCCGGAAAGCCCGTGGTGGCTCTGGCGCGTGACCTTGAGATAATCGTCGGCAAACCCCACGGTGCCGAAGCCCAATGTCACCAGCAGGACGATCCACACCGAAGCGTTGGTCAGATCGGCCCACAGCAGGGTCGCCACGCAGACCGCGAGCAGGATCAGACAGCCGCCCATGGTCGGCGTGCCGCGCTTGGCCTCCAGGTGCCACTCGGGACCGTCGTCGCGAATCGGTTGGCCGATCGCCTGGCGTCCCTTGAGCCAGCGGATCAGGCCCGGTCCGAACACGAAGCTCACGATCAGCGCGGTCATGATCGCGCCGCCGGTGCGGAACGTGAGATAGCGGAACACGTTGAGCAGCCCGTAATCGTCGGCGAGCGGGGCCAGGAGGTTGTAAAGCATCGCGCGCGCCCGACTCAGCCCGGCCCGTTGACGACGCGCGGCGCGGGCGCGTTGCCAGCCTCGATTAAGGCATCGACCACGGCACCCATGCGGCTGCCCAACGATCCCTTGACCAGCACCACGTCGCCGGCGCCCAGCGCGGCGAACAGCGGCGCGACAATCTGCGCCGAAGCCGCCATGTGGCCACCGCGCCGTGCCCTGGGCAGCGCCTCGTGGAGACGCACCATGCGGGGCCCGACGGTGAACACGAGGTCGATCCCGGCTGCCGCCAGATCGGTGGCGAGGCCGGCGTGCAGTTCGTCTTCCGCCGCGCCCAGTTCCAGCATGTCGCCGAGAACGGCGATTCGCCGCCCGACCGGCCCGGGGCGCGCCGCCGCCAAGGTAAGGATGGCGGCGCGCATCGAGGCCGGGCTGGCGTTGTAACTGTCGTCGATCAGTTCCAGCGGACCGTCGCCCAAATCGATGAGATGACGCGCGCCGCGCCCCGCGGGCGCCGTCATGCCGGCGAGGGCGGCGGCGGCCGTCGCCACGTCGCCACCCAGCGCGGAGACCACGCCGAGCACCGCGAGGCTGTTGACCGCCCAGTGGCGCCCATCGATGCCCAAGTCGTAATCAAGGCTGCCGCCGTTCAAGTCGACCGTGACGCGGTTGCGGCGAGAGGCGGATACATAGCCGACCAACCGGATGTCACAGCCGGCGCTTTCGCCGAAGCTGATAATCCGCGTGATTCCGCGCGCCGCCGCGGCCGCGCGCAATCGATCGAAATGCGCGTTGTCCCGGTACAGGACCGCCGTGCCCTGGCCGTCCATGCCCTCGAAAATCTCGGCCTTGGCGTCGGCGATCCGCTCGACGCTATCGAAATGGCCGAGATGAGTCGCTTCCACCGTGGTGATCGCCGCCACGTGTGGGCGCACGAGGCGGGTCAGGGGCGTGATTTCGCCGGCGTGGTTCATGCCCAGTTCGAACACGCCGTAGGTCGCCTCGCGCGGAAGATTGGCGAGGGTGAGCGGCACGCCGATCTGGTTGTTGTGGCTGCTTCGGCTGGCGTGGACCGCGGTCCGGTCGCCAGCCACGGCGGTCAGCGCCAGGGCCAGCATTTCCTTGGTGCCGGTCTTGCCGACACTTCCCGTTATGGCGACCAGCCGGCCCGTGGCGCGATCGCGCGCCGCGCGCGCCAAGGCCTCCAGCGCGGCCTGGGTATCGTCGACCATCAGCAAGGCGGCGGTGTCGGCGACGCCCCCCGGTGTTTGGCCGACGACGGCCGCCGCCGCTCCCGCCTTTAGCGCCACGGGAACGAAATCGTGGCCGTCGAAAGTGGGCCCCCGCAGGGCAACGAAAAGATCTCCCGCCGCCACGCTTCGGCTGTCGATCGAAACCCCCGATGCCGCCCAGGTGGCGGTCGCGCGACCGCCCGTGGCGGCGGCGGCGTCCGCGGATGTCCACAAGGCGGCGGTCACGACTCGGTTCCCCCGATCCGCTCGGCCGCGCCGCGCGCGACCGCGGCGTCGTCGAACGGGATGGTCTCGTCACCGACGATCTGACCTGTCTCGTGACCCTTGCCGGCGATAACCAGCAGGTCGCCGGCCGCCAAATCTCCCATAGCCGCCACGATCGCGGCTTCCCGGTCACCGATCTCGCGCGCGTCGGGACACCCTTGCAGGACGGCGGCGCGGATCAGCGCCGCGTCCTCGCCACGCGGATTATCGTCGGTGACGATCACCCGGTCGGCCTGTTCGCATGCGATCCGGCCCATCGGCGCGCGCTTGCCTGTGTCGCGATCGCCGCCGCAACCAAACACCACGCTGAGGCGGCCCGCCACGTAAGGACGCAGCGCGACAAGCAGCGCGCGCAGAGCGTCGGGCGTGTGGGCGTAATCGACATAGACCGCCGCGCCGTTGCCCAGCGTGGCGACCCGTTCGACCCGCCGGGGCGCGCCGCGCAGATCGCCGATCACATCCAGCGCTTCCTCCGCGCCGTCGCCGCACCCGATCACCAGACCCAGGGCGCATAGCAGGTTATAGGCCTGGAAATCGCCGATCAGTTGGGTGTCGACGGTCCGGTTCAGGCCCCCGATACGGATCGTCAACCGCTGGCCCGCGGCGGTGCGTCCGATACGCACAAGGCTGAGATCGCGGCGCGCCTCCGCGCCATCCGCCACGCCGTAGCTGATCACCCGGTGGCCACGCGCCCGGCAGGCTTCGGCCAAGGCATCGAATTCAGGTGTGTCCGCGTTGAGGACCGCGGCGCCGCCCGGCGCCATCACCGCGTCGAACAAGCGCCGCTTGGCGGCCAGGTACCGCTCGGTGGTTCCGTGATAATCGAGATGGTCGCGGGTGAGATTGGTGAACGCGGCCGCCGAGAGCCGCACGCCGTCAATGCGGTGCTGGTCGAGGCCGTGGCTCGACGCTTCCATCGCCAGGTGATCGACGCCGTCGTCGGCGAGGCGGGCGAGGGCGCGATGAAGAACCACGGCGTCCGGCGTGGTCAACGAGGCGTCGATACGAAACTTGGGCGACTCCAGCCCCAGCGTTCCCAGGCCGGCCGCCGCGCGCCCCAGCCGGGTCCACATCTGGCGCACGAAACCGACCACCGAGGTCTTGCCGTTGGTGCCGGTGACCGCCGCGATGGTGCGCGGTTGGGCCCGGAAGAAGCGCGCCGCCATCAGCGCGTACTGGCGGCGCGGATTGTCGTCGGTAATGACCGGCACGGGAACCACGCGATGTTCGAACGCGCGCGGTTCGGCCAGCACGGCGGTGGCGCCGCGCGCTAGCGCGTCATCAATGAAGTCGGCGCCGTCGCCACGGGTCCCTTTCAACGCGACGAACAGATAACCGGGGCGCACCTGCCGGCTGTCGCAAGTGAGGCCGACAATATCGAGGGCGGCCTCGCCGAGGCTTTGCGCCATGGATGCGTTGTCCACCAGCTCAGAAAGCCGCAAGACGAATCTCGCTGCCGTCGAGGCTGACCGACAGGCCCTCCACCGGCGCGGGCTCGTTCAATGACGGCGCGACCGGCGCCAAGCCGGCCAAGGGTCCGATCCGCGCGATTACGCGTCCCACCACGGGCGCCGCGGTCCAGCCGGCCGTGGCGTAGCCATGGGTGCTGGCGTTGCCCTTGGGTTCGTCGAGCAACACCAGGACCAGGTAACGCGGCTTGTTGATGGGAAAGGCGGCGATGAACGACGACAACAGACGGCGCCGGTCGTAGCCCCGCCCGTTGACCTTTTCGGCGCTTCCGGTCTTGCCACCGACCATGTAGCCAGGCGCGTCCGCCTTGCGCCCGGTGCCGTGCGTCACCACCAGGCGCATGAGCTGGCGAACGAGGCGCGAGGCGCGCGCGCTGATCACCGGCCTGCCCGGGGCCAACGTCGCGCGATCGCGCTTCAAGACGGTGGTGGTCCGCGCAATGCCGTCATTGACCAGCGCCGCGACGCTGGCGCCAAGCTGGACCGGGCTAACCGCGACGCCATGGCCGAAACCGATCGTCGCCGTGTTGATCTCACGCCACCGCTCCGGGAACAGCGGCGTCGCCACCTCGGGCAGTTCGATCGGCGACGGCGCCAGCAGACCGAAGCGGTCGAGATAAGCGATCTGGGCCTGGGTGCCGACGCCGAGCGCCATTTTGGCGGCGCCGATATTCGACGAATACATGAAGATTTCGGGCACCGAAAGCCACCGCGCCTGGGCATGGTAATCCCGGATCACGTGGCGTCCGAGGCGCAGGGGCTCGGACGCGTCGTACCCGTCTTGCAAGGTCACCGTGCCCATGTCCAACGCCATCGCCGCGGTGATGGTCTTAAATGTCGAGCCCATTTCGTAGATGCCCAACGTGGCCCGGTTGAACAGGGCCGCGCGGTCGCCAACGCCAGGCTGGTTGGGGTCGAAATCGGGCAGGCTGACCATGGCCGCCACCTCGCCGGTCTCGACGTCAAGCACCAGGCCGACCGCGCCGATGGGACGAAACTCGGCCATGGCCGCCGATAGTTCCTGGCGCAGCACGTGCTGGAACCGCAAATCCACGGACAGGCGCAGCGGAACGCCGGGTTGCACGCGAAGCCGATTCTCGAACGAACGCTCGACCCCGCCCAGGCCATGGTTGTCGATTCCCGTAAAGCCGACCAGGTGCGCGGCCAGCGGCCCTTGCGGATAGGTGCGCCGTTCCTCGCGCACGAAGGCCAGCGCGGGCTGGCCCAGGCGGTTGACGGCGTAAACTTGTCGCGGCGTGAGGTTGCGCTTCAGCCACACGAAAGCGCGGCCCGACGACAGCTTGCTCAGCACCGCGTCGGGATCCAGATCGGGCAGGACCGCGACCAACCGGCGCGCGACACGTTGGGGCTCGCGAACCAATCGCGCGTCGGCACAAAGCGATTGCGTGATCAGACTGGTCGCCAGCATCGCGCCGTTGCGGTCGAGGCTGTCCGCGCGCGAAACCACCGCCGCCGCCGGGGCGGCCAGGGCGACCAGGCCGGCGCCACGGCGCGGTTCCAGCAACGACACGTCGACAAGGCGCCATGCCAGGACGGCGAAACCGACGGCGAAAAGCGTCGCGGTGGCGAGAAGGCGGTTGCGGCCGATATCGACGATCGTCTTACCGCGGCCATCCAGGCGCAACCGGGTCGCGGTCCGGTCGGGCTCGCCAACGCTCTCCGGCGTGGCGGGATGGCGGCCATCGAACGCATGCTCGTCCACTACTGCCCCCCGCGTCCGATGGCCGCCCGCGTGCCCGCCGACCTTTCGGTGGCGGACGTAACTTGATCGCGCGTCACCTGATCGCGCGTCTTGGCCCGCGCCGCGCGCATTGGCAGGTTGTCGAGATCGGCGATCTGCGTGACCGACACGGCCCGCATTCGCACATGCCCATCGGCCAGTTCGGCGAGCCGTTCGGGCCGGTTGAGATAAGCCCATTCGGCGCGCAGAACGTGGATCGCCTGTTGTTCGATCCGCAGGGCGCGCGACTGTTGGGCCAGTTCGTCCTCAAGCTCCTGCACCGTGTACTTGACCTGGTAGAGCCCGGCGCTGGCCGCGCCCAGCAACGCGACCCACAACAGCGTGGCGCGGCGGATCACGCGGCCCGCCTTTCCGGCCACGGCGCGCTGGCGGTGCGCACCGCCGCGCGCAGGCGGGCCGAGCGCGCGCGCGGGTTGGCCGCGATCTCGTTGGCGCTGGGCCGGATCGCGCGACGGGTCAGCAGATCGAAGGTGGCGGCGCGTTCGTCCTCGGCGGGCGGGTGGTGGCGCGACGGGCGCGGCGCGGCGCCCGAGCGCTGGCGGAGAAACTGTTTGACCGTGCGGTCTTCGAGCGAATGAAACGACACCACCGCCAACCTGCCGCCGGGCCCCAACAGACGCTCGGCGGCGGCAAGCCCATGTCGCAATTCGCCGAGTTCGTCATTGAGGTGAATGCGCAGCGCCTGAAACGTACGGGTCGCGGGGTCAATGCCGTCATCGGACCGCGGCACCACGCGGCGCACCACGTCGGCGAGTTGCCCGGTCCGCTCGATCGGCGCCTCGGCGCGGGCCGCGACGATGGCGCGCGCGACGCGGCCCGCGTAACGCTCTTCGCCGTAACGACGTATGATCTTGGTCAAGCCGTCCTCGTCGGCGCTGGCGACGATGTCGGCCGCCGTTGCGCCGCAAGGCTCGAGGCGCATATCGAGCGGTCCGTCGTGGCGAAAGGAAAACCCGCGCGCGGGATCGTCCAGTTGGATGGACGAGAGGCCAAGGTCGAACACGATACCGCCGTCGACCGAAGTCGTCCCCCGCGCGCCCAGCACGGCGTCCATGTCACCGATGCGACCGTGAAGGACTTCCAGGCGGCCAGGAAATTCCCTGGCCATGTCGGCCCCGCGGGCCACCGCGTCGGGATCGCGGTCGATGGCGGCGACCTTGCAATCGGCCGCCTTCAGCAAGGCCCGGCTGTAGCCGCCGCCACCGAAGGTGCCGTCCACGTAAAGCGCGTGATCACGGGGCTCCAGGGCCGCGAGAACTTCACCCAATAAAACTGGCACGTGATCGACGCGGAGGGAGGGAACCGCATCGATCACGTGCCGTTCTCCACAGGCCCGCCTGGACGAGAGGCCTGGTGAGGGCGCTGACGCAGCGCCTGACGGTCGGCCAAGGCACGTTCACGTGCTTTTTTCTGGAAATCCTTATGGGAGATGGGTTCCCAGATTTGGAAGGTTTTACCCTTACCGACAAAAGCCGCTCGATCGGCGATGACCGCGTGTTCGCGCAGGGCCTCGGGCAAAATCACCCGGCCTTCGCTATCGAACGTCAGGGAGTGACTCGCCGCGAAGATTGCTTCGGCGAGGTGGTCTTGCTCATCGGAGAAAGGGTCCAACCCCTCCACCGTGTCGCTGAGGGTTTCCATGAACGCCGCGTTGCGGCACTCGATCCCGCCGTGGATGAACGACGGAAAGGCGAAGAACGTGGAGTCGTCGGCGAGCAACGCCCGGAAGCTTGCCGGGACCGACACGCGGCCTTTCCCGTCAATCTTGTTCACATGCGTGCCCACGAAAATACCCACGCCGTCCCCCAACCTGGCACCCTCCCCGTGGGTGGCTCGGTCGCCACCACCGGGTTGTCCCGGGCGCACGACGCGCCACTATTGGGACAAATTGGGATATCATGGTGATATATGGGTGTCAATGGGAATTACCAGTAAAAAAATGGGATGAGGAAGTTGTTTTAACTCATTGCTTCCGAACAGGGTTTGGCGCGCCGAAGTCTATTCTAGGGATAGTGGGCGATGGTCTTGTCGGACACTAAATTTCGAATGTGACCAAAACTTGTTCTCTAAACGTTCTATTTATGAATTTATTGGGCACTTTTGCGCCGCAAGGCGCCGCGCCCGAAAACAGGGCCACGGCAAGACTTTACGGGGTGGTATTGTTGGCCGGTTTGAAGACGTCAGATGGCCTGTAAGCCGGGTTCTGTCCCCGCCCGCGGAACAAGTCCGTGGCCAGGGGATGGCCATTCATCTGGGACGCCCGTCGCCGGGCGCCTCGCGCGACCTACCCGGGCGGCAACCGCGGAAACCCGGTAAACGCCGCCCCTACTTGGTCTTGCTCCCGGTGGGGTTTACCCTGCCACCGCCGTTACCGGCGGCGCGGTGCGCTCTTACCGCACCCTTTCACCCTTACCCACGTAGCCGGCGGACCGGCGGCGCGGGCGGTTTGCTTTCTGTGGCACTTTCCCTGGGGTCGCCCCCGCCGGGCGTTACCCGGCACCGTGTCTATGTGGAGCCCGGACTTTCCTCCCCTGTCCCGGCGAACCGGGGCAAGAGCGGCCACCTGGCCATCTGACGCCGCCCTTTCGTATGCCCCGATCGGAATTCCGTCAACGGCGGGTTTTTCGCCAAAAATGCCAGGCGTCACAGTAAGGACATGGAAAGAACATACCAAGAACACAATTCTGCCGCATTTGATGCTTATCCCTGGCTAGCAACGGCGATCGGTTGATTTGCGAATACATCGGGGGGCCAAGAAACCAATGTGACGACTTCTCAAAACCCCTTGATTTCCCACGCTTTTCCCATTGACGACCATTTGGACCCATGATATCCCATATTGTCCCATGTCGGATTGTTTCAAAGCAGAGGTTCGCCTTGAAACTTTGTTGGGACCGCGGAAGGGGCGTTCCCCTTCGTTGGGCCGGGGCACGGGATGGCGTTATTTCTTTCCACATTCGTCAACAAGATCGACAAAAAGGGTCGAGTCTCTGTGCCGTCCGCATTCCGCGCGGCGCTCACATCCCAGGGATTTCCCGGCGTTGTTCTGTTTCCGTCTTTTAGCCTTCCGGCGATCGAGGGCTGGGGTATGGAGCGGATGGAGGCCTTGTCGGCGG
>Ga0066376_10006073_pt1 | contig 10034 bp, 11 predicted proteins | sample Knorr_S15_td_Bot_FD_77009 | JGI IMG/M metagenome (GOLD analysis project Ga0066376, IMG submission 77009) | Marine microbial communities from Southern Atlantic Ocean transect - Knorr_S15_td_Bottom_ad_5009_LV_A | ecosystem: Environmental > Aquatic > Marine > Oceanic | place: Southern Atlantic... | reverse complement strand
TTCTTTTTAGGAATATTCAACACCGCCCTCGAACCCGGCGAAATTTTGGTGTCGGTTGACATACCGGTTATCGGTGCGACTGAACGCGTTGCCTTTGCCGAGTTGGCGCGACGCCGGGGAGACTACGCCATTGTCGGCCTCGCCGCCAAGGGAACCGTCGACGGCCGGATATTCAGGAACCTCCGCCTCGTCTTTTTTTCCGTGGCCGACCGCCCGATCATGGCAACCGAAACCATAGCCGCGCTTGAAGGCAGGGTCTATTCGCCGGAGACGGTAAAGGTGGCCGAGGACGCCCTTGAAGCGGATCTGCATGAAATCGACAAGGACCTTCACTCTTCCGCGGCAACCAAATGCCACTTGGCGCGCGTCCTTGTCGGGCGGGTGTTGTCGCAACTCGTCGGGGGTAAGGGACAATGAGCAGCACACAAACGGTCAGCCTGTCCGTTAACGGCGAGGATATCTCGCGCGCCATTGAGCCACGCCGCAATTTGGTCGATTTTCTGCGCGAAGACCTGCAACTGACGGGTACTCATGTCGGCTGCGAACACGGCGTTTGCGGCGCCTGTACGCTCCGCGTGAATGGGGAAATCGTCCGTGGCTGCCTGATGTTGGCGGTGCAGGCCGACGGCGCCAAGGTTGAAACCATCGAAGGGGTGTCGGACAGCGGTGAGATCGCCGATCTGCAAGAGGAGTTTCACAAACGCAACGCCCTGCAGTGCGGATTTTGTACTCCGGGTATGTTGCTGGCCGCCGCTGATTTGCTGAAGTCCAACCCCGACGCCGGACGCGATCAAATTCGAGAGTATATTTCCGGTAATTATTGCAGGTGCACGGGCTATCAGGCCATTGTCGACGCCATTGAAGCCGTCGTCCGCAAACGCGGCGAACAGTCATCATGACCGAAAAATCGCCCCTCACGGTGCTCGATCGGCCCAACTCATTCATCGGTAAAAGCATACGCCGCTCGGGCGCTAAACGGCTTTTGGAAGGCTGCGGAACCTACGTCGACGATATAACGCTGCCGCGCATGGTGCACGTCGCCTTTTGCCGCTGCCCTTTTGCCCACGCAAAGATCGGCGCTATTGATTCCGAGGCCGCACAAGCGACGTCGGGGGTCATTCGCGTTGTCACGGGCCGGCAACTGGCTGAATACTGCACCCCCTGGATCGGTGTTCTCACCCATCTACAGGGCCTCAAATCAGCGCCACAACATGCAATCGCCGTGGACCGGGCCTGCTGGCAGGGAGAAGCCGTCGCCGCCGTCGTCGCGGAAACCCGATCCCAAGCAGAGGACGCCGTCGAATTGATCGACATCGACTACCAGGAACTTCCCATCGTCGTCGACATGGAAACGGCGCTCGAGGACGCGACTCCGGTCATCCACCCGGACCTTGGCGACAATCTTTGCTTTCAACGTGAGGTCGATATAGGGGAAGTCGATAAGGCCTTCGCCGATGCCCATTGCGTGGTTGAGGAAACTTTTAATTTCGGCCGCCATACGGGCGTCTGTCTGGAGACGCGCGCAATCATCGCCGACTACAATCCGGCGGAACAGCATTTGACCGTTTACCTGTCCGCGCAAGCGCCTCACATGATGAAGAATTTGTACGCCAAGCACTTCGGCCTGAACGAGGATAATATCCGCGTGGTCTGCAAGGACGTCGGCGGCTCATTCGGCATCAAGGTCCACACGTATCCCGATGAAATGGCCGCCGCTGCGCTCAGCATCATGTTGAAACGTCCGGTTAAGTTCATCGCCGACCGCTTGGAGTCATTCGTTACCGACATTCACGCCCGTGACCATCGCGTCAAGGCTCGTATGGCGGTCAGTAAGGAGGGCAAGTTCACGGCCATCGACATGGACGATCTGACCGGGATCGGCCCCTATTCGGTCTATCCGCGAACCAGCGGGATCGAGGCCAACCAGGTGGTCAACCTGACCGGCGGCACCTACATGATTGAGAACTACCGCGCCCGCACCCGGGTGGTTTTCACCAATAAGAACGGCATGTGCCAATACCGCGCGGTCGGCCATCCCATCGCGTGTGCCGTCAGCGAAGGGTTGGTCGATGCGGCGGCCCGCGCGTTGGACATGGATCCGGTCGATCTTCGCCGGCGCAATCTCATTCCCGACGATGCCTATCCTTATACCTACGCCACGGGATTGGTCTTCGAGCAGTTGTCCCATCACCAGTGCCTGGACAAGATTCTTGAAATGATGGACTACGACGGGCTCCGGCGGGAACAAGCGGAATACCGTGACAAGGGCGTCTACCGGGGCATCGGCTTTGCCAGCATGATCGAGGTCACCAATCCCAGCCCCGCCTTTTACGGGGTTGGCGGCGCCTTCATCAGTTCGCAGGAAGGCTGCACCATGCGGCTCGACCACACCGGCGGGATTACCTGCACCGTCGGCGTCACCGAACAGGGCCAGGGGTCCGACGCGGTGGTCGCCCAAGTCGCGGCGACCGCCGTCGGCGTGCCCATGGAGACCGTCCGCGTTATATCCGGAGACACGGACGTGGTCCCCTACGGCGGCGGCACCTGGGCTTCGCGCGCCGCCGGTATTGGCGGCGAGGCGGCGCTGCGGGCGGGTAAGGCGTTGCGCGAAAACATCCTGGAGATCGCGGGCATAATTCTTCAAGCCGACCCGGCGGCATTGGATATCCGCGACGGTGCCGTGGTCGATGCGGTTGACGGCACCGAACGCATGCCCTTGAGCGAGTTTGGCCGTATCGTCTATTTCCGCGGCGACACCTTGCCGAAGGGCGTGCAGCCCGAACTGGTGGTGACCCGCCACTATGTGCCGAAGGCATTTCCTTTCGCCTTCACCAACGGCTTCGAGGCCTTCCATGTGGAGGTCGATGTAGACACGGGATTCCTCAAGCTACTCAAATGTTGGGTGGTGGACGATTGCGGAACCATCATCAATCCCATGCTGGTGGACGAGCAAATCCGGGGCGGTGTGGTTCAGGGCATCGGCGGCGCGTTGTATGAGGAATGCCTGTACGACGGGCAGGGCCAATTTCTGAATGCCAACATGGCCGACTATCTGGTGCCCATGGCTGCGGAGATGCCCGATATCGAGGTCGGCCATGTGGAAACGCCGACGCAGGATTCCGAACTTGGGGCCAAGGGTGTCGGCGAAGCGGGCACGACCGGCGCGCCGGCGGCCATCATGAACGCCATCAATGACGCCATACAACCCTTCGGCAAACATATTTCGGACATGCCGTTTACCCCGGAACGGATCCTCAAGGCGCTAGGCAAGGTGTAAACGCGGAACCGCCATTGCAGGGGATCTTATTATCGTTCGCGCTGCCGGTATTGATCCGAGAATGCGAAAGTAAATCAGAATATGCACGACAAGGACTATCTGCTTTCTCTTTTGGACTACACTGTCTGGGCCAACGAGGAATATTTAGTCCCCTGTGAAAAACCAGGATGCCTTTGATTTGCCTATCGTTTCCGCTGATTTGAAGTCACGGAATTTGCAAGAAAGCGTTGTTTTTCCAGTCGTTTTCTTGCGATTTGGGATTCATTTTTCGGCCCATATGTGATTCCCTGAACGCACATGATTCGGGGGTTCCCATGCGACCGAAACAGCAGCCGAAAGCGCGCCACGACGATCTTTTCCGCGCCCGTCTCGACCAAATCATCAACATGAAGCACGAACTCGTCGTCCTGGCCGACAAGATTGACTGGGCCTGGCTTGACGACGCGTTGGCGGCGTGTTTCTCCGACCAGGGCCGCCCGGCGGAATCGGTGCGCTTCATGATCGGCATGTTCTTGTTGAAGCACACCTACGCTTTATCCGACGAGCAGGTCTGGGACCGCTGGGTGCAGGATCCCTATTTCCAGTACTTCACCGGCGAGGCGTTCTTCCAGCACCAACTGCCGCACGAGCGCTCCGGCATGAGCCATTGGCGGAAGCGCATTGGCGAGAAGCTGGATATTCTGTTGGCCGAGACCCTGCGCATCGCTCACGACACCGGCGCCTTGAAGAAGAGCGATCTGGCTCGCGTCACCATCGACACCACGGTGCAGCCGAAGAACGTCGCCTTCCCGACCGACGCCAAGCTGCTGGAGACGGCGATCCGCCAGTTGGGCAAGCTGGCCAAGGCGCACGGTGTGCCGCTCCGGCAATCCTACGCCCGCGTCTCAAAAACGGCGGCGATGATGGCCGGGCGCTATGCGCACGCCAAGCAGTTCAAGCGCATGAACAACCGGATCAAGTTCTTGCGGACCCGCCTGGGTCGGTTGACCCGCGACATCGGGCGCAAGATCGACGGTGACGCGGCCTTGGAGGAGAACTTCGCCACGGCGCTATCCAGGGCCCGTCAAATCCGATCCCAGAAGCAGCGCCAGCGCGGCTGGAAACTGTATTCCTGGCATGCCCCGGAGACCGAGTGCTTACGCCTTGGGCAAGGCGCACAAACCCTATGAGTTCGGCGTCAAGGTCTCGCTCACCACCACCAACAAGTGCGAGCCGAGGGCGGTCAGTTCATCCTTCATGCCAAGGCGCTTCCCGGCAATCCCTATGGACGGCCACACCCTGAAAGACGTGATCGAGGAAACCGAGGCGCTGACCGGTCGCGAGATCGAACGAGCCTATGTGGATAAGGGATATGTCGGCCACGACGCGCCGAAGCCGGGCCGGGTCTTCCGCTCAGGCCAGAAGCGTGGCGTCCATGGGCAAATCAAGAAGGAACTGAGACGGCGATCCGCCATCGAACCGGTCATCGGCCACTGCAAATCCGACGGCCATTTGGGCCGCAACTTCCTCAAGGGTCGCGAAGGCGACCACATCAACGCCGTCATGAGCGCCATCGGCTACAACCTGCGCCTCATCCTCAAGTGGCTGAGGAAGCTTTTGCACATAATTATCGCCGCTATATGGAGGACCGTGGTGCCATTCTTAGGGCTCAGAACGGCTTCTTAACAGCCGACTATTTCAAACAAATCCGTGACCTACCGGCGGACGAGGTGACCAAGCAGCGGGAATCCCTGATGAACAATATCCTCATTTCGGTGAACCATCTCTTGGTGATCGACAAGGTGTGGCTAGGCCATATGAAGGGGGAAAAGCATTCATTTGAGAAACTGCAGACTGTCCTCCACGAGGACTTGGACGACCTCTTGGCGGCGAAAAAAGAGATGGATCGGAAAATTAGGAGCTATGTCTCCGGACTGAGTGAGGACGATCTGGAAGAGGTCATCGAATATGAACTTATCGGCGGAAATCAGGGAAGCCTGCCGCGCTATTTGATCATCACCCACTTGACTATCCACGGCGCCTTCCACCGGGGCTTCATCGGCGACATGTTCGGCCAAATCCCGGTCGTTCCCGCCGGCCAGGATATCCCGGTGTGGGAGCGGACACTAAGACACGGGTAATTTCGAACCATACCTTCCTTCTCCCGCGAAGGTCAGCGACAGCTTCTGATAGCGCCTGGCACCCCTTTTCGATAATTTTTTGGCATCAACGAATTAACCCGACTTCGGCGCCAAGACAAAATCGAACTCGACCTCCCAAAAGGGATTGGCGACGTTGAACTTTTCCGCCCGAACAGGATCGTCCACCTTGATAAAATCGGCCAGCAGGCTTTCTTTCACGCCGAAAACGGCATCCGAATCGATATAAATATCGTCGGGTACGAATATGTGGGTGGTGATCTCCTCATACCCATCGGCGCCCACGATGTAGTGCAAATGAGCCGGGCGGTTAGGATGACGTCCGAGTTTTTTCAACAGCATGCCGACCGGACCGTCATCGGGAATTGGATAGGGGCGGGGCTTCACGGCCCGAAGCCAGTACCCTCCGTCCTTTTGGCTGTGGAATATGCCTCGTAGATTAAAGTCCGGCTGGATACCCTTTTGCTGAACATCGTAGAACCCGTCGTCATTGCACTGCCAGACATCAAGGCGCGCACCCTCGATTGGCGCGCCCTCCACGCTTCGAACCTTGCCATGAACGACTAAAGGTTCACCTTTCCCATCCATGCAAGTGTCGGCGCCGTTCTCCAACACCGGGGCGTTCTCCACATGAAATGGGCCAAGCACCGTGGTTTCGGTTGCGCCACCCGGCTTGCGGTTATTGATGGCGTCCACAAGCATCGAAACCCCCAGCACATCTGACAGGAGGATGAATTCCTGCCGCCACTCGTCGCTCATTTGACCGGTCTTTGTGAGAAACTGGATCGCCTGGAACCATTCCTCCTGGGTCGGCTCAATCTCCTTGACCGCGGCGTGAAGGTGGCGGATGACTACATCCATAATATGAAGGAGGCGTTCCTCTCCGGTACGGTCAATGCTGCCCATCACGACCTCGGCGCTGTCGGCCTCGGTGAAATATGCCTTTTCATTTTCGCCGGACATTTTGCTTCTCCTTCAATTGCCTACTCACAAAATTAAACGCACACCCTCACCGGAATTGGCACCCGGCCGATATAGCCATGTTCAATAATTCACCAAACTGCATGCGGTCGAAGGCCTGTCGCGGAAGACGTTCATTTCTCAACGTGCTCATGATGTGCGATATCGCCAACACGCTGATGCCAACGATTGATGGTTAGGGTTTCATAAAGTCCCGCCAGGTTGAACGGTTCATCGACCATGAACCGATCGACCGCGCTTCGGTTCTCGCAATCGACGATGATGACGCTGCCGATCATCTGTTCGCCCCAATCATCCATGAGCGGTCCTGAGGCAATTGTTCGTATCGGGCTGGCGGCCAAATAGGCACGATGCTCGTCGATCAACTGATTTCTGAGGGGGCTGCCCGGCTTGTCTATGCCGTGAATGACGAACAACATGGCGCCTTACTCCAGCGTGCGGTTGCCGTTAAATTGCATTTCCAGCATCTGTGGCGTTTTCTCGAAAATATCGTGCCTTGTGTTTGCCGGTTTGCCCAAGACGAAAACTCCCGTCAGACCATTTGCGCCACGTCATCGAATTCCAAACGCGGCAGCCGGCGAAAAATCTTACTCTCGTCGGCATAGCCCAAGGCGCACATAAAATTGGATTTCAGACTGGCGCTGACAAAGAACATTTCATCTACGCTCTCGTTGTTGAAACCCGGCATAGGCCCCGCGTCAAGACCGGCCGTACGCCCCGCTAGGATGAAATAGGCTCCCTGCAGCATGCCGTTTCTGAACGCATTCGCGGCTGTTGACATATCATTGCCCACAAACTTGGCGCCGGCAGTGGGTTTGTTGGGAAACAACTCAGGCAGTTTTTCATAAAACGCCAAGTCGTAACGATGATGGCCGTAACAGGCGCCGTCTCCATCTAGTGCCGGTTCGGCCCTGCTGATTTTCTTCTTTAATGCAACCGCATCCAGCCGGGCTTGGGCGTCCGCTTTTTCGATATCGTCCATTTTTTAGTCTCTACTTATTAGGGGCAGGACTCATTAATTTTCTGTTCGGCATTTTCGCCGATGATGATGCTCCTGTTCAAGGAGGACATCAAATGAGAGATCAATTCTGGCTGACGGCGGCGCAGTTGAACTGCATTAAGCCGCACTTTCCACTGTCTCACGGAGTCCCTCGCGTTGACGATGGTCCACACCGCCATGCGGGCGCCGCCGGGAAGCTGAAGCTTGGGCCGGTCGATGATCGCCGAGTATGGGACCCGGTCCTTAAACGTTGCCATTTTTATACTCCGGACGGTTAGTGGAAATCATAGCCGTCTTTTAAAACCCGCTCACAAAAAATAAAAGACAGCGGCCTGGAAATCCGTACGTCCTTAACTTAATACTGGGGAAAGCAAACAACGAAAACCAAAGGGAGGAAACCATGCCGAGACTCCGTTACATCGAGGAAGACGAAAAATCCGAGGAGGCCCGTGAACTGATTGCGCAGTACGAATCCAGGGGCGCGCCCGACCCCCGTGTCGTCAGCATCATGGTCCGTAACCCGAAGGTCGGCGTCGCCTGGGTGAAGTACTGGAATGCGCTTCTCTACGACGGGCTTTGGCCGCATACGCTCAAGGAACTGTGCCGCATCAAAATTTCGGTGGCGCACCGCTGCGGCTACTGTTCCACGGTGCGCTCTAAAATCGCCCAGAGCGAAGGACTGGCCGAGGAAAAGGTCGCCCAGTTGGAATACTATGAAACCAGCGACGCATTCACCGACAGGGAAAGGGCGGCGATCCGTTACGCGACGCTGTTCAAGACCGGCAATGACGGGGTCGATTCCGACAAGGTGTACGACGATCTTCGGGTTCACTTCAGCGAAGAAGAGATCATCGAACTCGGCCTGTTTTGCGCCGAGACTGATGGCTCCGGAAAGTTTGTCCGTTCCCTTCAGGTTTTGAGTTGGGAGGAAGCCTGCGACATCAACCCGAACCTGTGCGCCATCGATTTAGCTAAATCAGTTGTGCCGCGCGGCCGGTAATGCCGCCGTCGGCTGTCTCCAGCCCCTTACCGCAGCCTTGCTGATGGCCGGATCAAGTCTCGCGGTGGTCATCAATTCTCTTCGCCTGAACAAAAATTTCGAGAGCAATCTTGAAAGAACTCGGCATTGAAGCCAAACTGTCGTTCAATTCAAATGTTGCACTTTGAGTCTGAATCTACCGAAATATGAATAACGCGATCAATCCACAAACCGGCAAATACGAACGTATTCCAGTTCTGGATATGGGGTCTTATCTGGCGGGTGCGCCCGGCGCCCGGGAACAACTGGCCGCCGAAGTCCAGCACGTTCAGGAAAACATCGGGTTCTATATCGTTGTCAACAACGGCGTCGATTTTGCCAGGCTGGACGCCGCTTACGGGGCGTTCAGGAAATTTTTTGCCCTGCCGCTGGAAGACAAGCTGAAATTAACCATCAACGATACCTCGCTGGGCTATGTGCCCATACGGTCGACCGTGTACGTCTCCTCGGTGATTAACAAGAACACCAAAAAAGACCTCAACGAAACCCTGACCATGGCCTGGGACCGTCCCGCCGACCATCCGGCGGTATTGGAACGGCGGCGCTTCCACGGCCCCAACCGGTGGCCCGATATCGCCGGGTTCCGTGACGCCGTCGTCGCCTATCAGGAAACCATCGCGGCGCTGGGGCACGCGCTGTTGCCGCTTTATGCCCTGGCCCTGGACAAGCCCGCCGATTTTTTCGAGCCCTATTTCACCGATCCCATTATGTGGAGCCGCAATTCCTACTATCCGCCGGTTGAGCCCGAGGACAATCAGTTCGGCATCTCGCCACACTGCGACCACAGCTTCCTGACCATGCTGCCCTTGGCGGATGAGCCGGGCCTGCAAATTCTCGATGAGGACGGAAACTGGATGTGGCCGGACCCGGTGGAAAACGGCATCGTCGTCAACACCGGCGAATTCCTGAACCGCTGGTCCAACGGGCGGTTCCTGCCGACGCCCCACCGGGTGGTCCAGCCGAAACACGACCGCTATTCGATCGCGACGTTTTTCAATCCCAACTCGGAAACCTCCAGCCAAGCCCTGGATACCTGTGTCAGCGGCGACAATCCGGCGAAGTTTGAGCCGACGACCATGCAGGCTTATGTGGAACACTACATCGACAGCAATTACCTGCGCGGAGCCGGCGGCACCCAGGAAGGCGCCGCCTAGGGGATTTGATGGTGGCGGCGGAAGACCTGCGTTTTAGGGGCATCCAAACTTAGGGTTGCCGTTTGCGGGTGAGCAGCCGCATTGCTTGTTTCTTGTAGCCTTTGCCGACGGGAGTTTTTTCGATTGTGAAATCTACTGGCGTCATGCTCGCCTCTTTCGATGGAAGCCAATCATAGCGGCAGCACGATCAGGAGTCGCTGTGGATAGGTCCTGAGATCGCCCCTACAGGCCTTAGCCCCCATTACCCAAGTGAGCTCAATATTTCCTGCGGCGACGACATGATTCTGCTATAAGAATCAATGTCATACACACATCAGAACAGACACGCCCCATGTCACCCGGCGGGTGAAAGCAGAAAGCCCCCATTGCGGGTTTATTTTGACCGCCGCCTGAAGCTGGAGTTCCACGGTTCCAGGATTACCTCTGACGCCGGGTTGCTCGCCTA
>Ga0066376_10006072_pt1 | contig 10036 bp, 9 predicted proteins | sample Knorr_S15_td_Bot_FD_77009 | JGI IMG/M metagenome (GOLD analysis project Ga0066376, IMG submission 77009) | Marine microbial communities from Southern Atlantic Ocean transect - Knorr_S15_td_Bottom_ad_5009_LV_A | ecosystem: Environmental > Aquatic > Marine > Oceanic | place: Southern Atlantic... | reverse complement strand
TATCCCTGGCCAGGAACTCCAGCTCTACCCGGCACTCGTCGGCGCCGTAGGAAATCAGGTCGTCCTGAGTCTTTCCTCGGGCCTCGCCCCACAAACACCAGGTAATAGCATCCAGCAGGGCCGACTTGCCGTGACCGTTAGGGCCGCACAGGCAGGCAACGTGGATGCCCCGAAAATCCAGGGTAGGCACGTCTTCCCGATAGCACAGGAAGTTTCTGACGCTGAGACGCTGGGGTATCATGGGAGGGACCGGGAAGGAGTGTATCCAGAGTGGTCAGCCGCACCGATCGAACGTGTAACTTCGACGTTATCTACCATTCGCCTCACCCCTCTATGACCGGGAATATTCTATCACAGGCATGCATCCTCCTTGACCCTCGCGCAACGGCAAGCCTACAATCGAATCTAAGAGATAGTAAAAACTACGGCTAGGACGCTGAAAAGTGCTTGAGAACCTAACTGAGAAACTAACCGGAATCCTGAACAAGCTGACCAGCAAGGGCCGGCTGACCGAAAAAGACATCGACGATGCTCTTGGCATGGTACGCCGTTCTTTGCTGGAGGCGGACGTTAACTTCCGGGTGGCCAGGGATTTCGTGGCCACTGTCAAAGCACGGGCTCTAGGCTCGGACGTTCTGGAGAGCCTTACTCCCGGGCAACAAGTCGTCAAGATCGTCCACGAAGAGCTCACTTCATTGTTGACCGGAGGCGAACACCGGCTCATGCCTTCCAGCCAACCCACCAACGCCGTTATGTTGGTGGGACTGCAAGGGTCAGGTAAAACCACTACCGCGGCCAAGCTGGCCTTGTCCCTACGCCGCCAAGACCGGAAAGCCTTGCTGATCGCCGCCGACCTGCGCCGCCCGGCCGCCATCCAACAATTGGAAACCCTGGGCAAGCAGTTGGACATTCCGGTCTACTCGGAAGACCCGGCGTCTTCCTCCGTGGTGCAAGTTGCCAAGAACGGTATGAAGCGCGCCGAAGAATTGGGGGTCCACTGGGCCATCGTGGACACTGGAGGACGCCTCCAGATCGACAACGAACTGATGAAGGAACTGGAAGAAGTTAAGGCCGCCATATCCCCACAGGAAATCCTGCTGGTCGTTGACGCGATGACCGGCCAAGATGCCGTCAACGCCGCCGAGGGATTTCATGAAAAGGTCTCGCTGACTGGGCTGATCATGACCAAGATGGACGGCGATGCTAGAGGTGGCGCGGCCCTGTCGGTGACCCGGGTAACCGGTATTCCCATCAAGTACATGGGTGTGGGGGAACGGCCCGACGCGCTGGAACTCTTCTATCCCGACCGCATGGCCTCCCGGATCCTGGCTATGGGAGACGTGCTGACTCTGATAGAAAAAGCGCAGGAGTCGGTTGACGAGAATCAGGCCAAGGAGATGGAGCGCAAGTTCCGCGAGGCCAGTTTCGACTTGGAAGACTTCTTGACCCAGATCCAGGCGGTCAAAAAGATGGGATCTCTAAGCCAGATCATGGAAATGATCCCCGGCATGGGCCAGATGAGTTCCAAGCTAAAGGCCGGCGCCTTGGACGACGGCCAGATCGAGCGAGTGGAGGCAATCATCCGCTCGATGACCCGCGAGGAGCGGCAGAAACCTGAGATCATCAACGGCAGCCGCCGCCGCCGCATCTCCCGGGGCAGCGGCACCACGCCCCAAGACATCAACCAGCTACTGAACCAATTCCGCCAAACCCAAAAAATGATGCGCCAACTATCCCGCTCCCGAAACCCCAAGAACCTGATGAGTTTGTTCCGGTAGAGAGGGCCTGGAGTCACGACCTAGGCCGATTCACCACACTGGGGAGGCTAGCTCTGTTGCGGCGGTAGCTTACGTTTAGGACGATCCCGTATTAGGAGGCCCTACACGACCTCTGAATCTAACGAACGTTTCGTCGTAGACGAGAACGGCACCCGAGTTCCTGCCTGAATTGCTTACCTGCTAACCTACGCCATCCCTGTCCTCATCGCGGTAAACATGTAGGTGGTGGCGTAGGTCCTCCAGGGGGACCACCGGCGGCAGAACTCTTCCACTTGGGCGTCGTTCAGCGGCTCTTCTTGAAAGTACAATCGGGAAACGACACGTCTTAAAGCCAAGTCGCCCAAGGGCAGGGCATCGGGACGGCCTAACGCCCGGATCAGAAGCCACTGGGCAGTCCAATCACCAACTCCCCGCAGGCTGGTGATCTGCTGCACGACAGCTTCGTCATCCAGATTGTGCAGTCCCTCAATAAACTCCGGGTCATCCATCGCTGTACATGCTATTCCGTGGACGTATTCCGCTTTGCGTTGGCTTAGTTTCAGGCCCCGCAGGTCTTCCACCCGCAGAGCGGCCAGGGTTTCGGGCCTGGGAAACGCATAGTAGGTTTCGCCGTCGAAGACTTGACGTGGTCCATGGGTTTCTATGAGCAGGGTGCGGATGATGCGGGCGACGTTGGTAGCGATCTGCTGGCCGAGAATAGCTAACACCAAGGCTTCAAATACTGAGGCGGTATGCGGCATGTGCAGCCCATTGAATCGCTGAGTTATGGCCGACATCGCCGGGTCGCTTTGGGCCAGAGTGTAGAAGGGCATCAGATCTTGCCCAACCCCTAAGATCCAGGCAACTTGGTTTACCGCTGATTCCGCCACGGAAGAAGTTAGTTCTTCGGCGTGCAACTCGACAGCCAATTCGGGTTCTTCCAGACTGCCAACGGAAGAAACCGATGCCAGAACCAACCGTCCGTCCAGGTCCAGTAACCGCCGGTACACTCCATCAACCAGAGAATCGGTGGCGTAGCGTCCCTGAAAATAGGTAAGGTAGCCGGCGGTCAATTCGAAGTCGAATGGAGCCACGGGAGTGATTGTCCTGGCGATCCTATCCATGAGGTCTCAACAAGGGAGCGGACCCTATAATATCGTGTATCGATCCATCCGGGGTAAATGTGGTCTGGAACAGGTGCATGGTTTCCGCCATCCATGACTCGGTGGATTCAAGGGAGCATGAGGTAAGCGAGTTCCCGATCTTCTGCCGCTCCGATGCCGATACTCCGTCTCTGACTCGCCCGATGGTCAGGTGCGGGTTGAAGCTGCGTCTCTCCTTGGTGAATCCTTGCTCTGCCATCGCCTCTTCCACGCCTAACTGGACATCAGCCAAGGGGTCCATATCACCCGCCACGCCGGCCCATAAAACCCTGGGTTGGCGCTGGTTCGGGAACACGCCCAATCCGGCCAGAGTCAAGGAAAAGCTAGATACTTCTTGAGCAACTCTGACCATCGATTCTAGGATCCCGTCCACCCGCCTAGGTTCGATGTTACCTAGAAACTTCAGGGTTAGGTGGATCCCACGGGGGTCAACCCACCGCACGCCACGGGGTATCGCCGCCTTCAAACCATCCATCGCACTGGAAAGCGACCAACAAGCCGCATCGGATATGTCCACGGCGATAAAAACCCTGATCGCTCCTCCCGTAACCATCAGCCGGCCAATTCTTGCCGCAAGCTCTTGAGACGACGGTACCATTTAGCCAAGTCGTCCAGGGAATAAGTGGCGTTGGCCGGGCTGGGATTAGGCGTCACGAATACTCGAGTGTCCCCGATAGTGCGTTCTTGTAGGCCCAACTCAGCGTTTTCTCGTACGTCCTCCGTATAGCGAAGATAGGCGTTATACGCGGTGACGCCATGGAAACAGGCGATACGGGGTTGATACTTCAGCAATTTGTCCCTTAGTACCGGCGACCAAAATCGGAAGTCGGCTGCTTTCAGTCCGGACCCCATGGCCGTGGGGCGCTTCACCACGTCGGTAAACCCGATGCCGTCCAGCAGGAGGCTGCCGTCCTGCTCAGGAGTCAGCTCCCGAGCCACCAGGGCCGATCTGTTAAAGGCCGGCCAGAACCGGTTACGCGGATTGGCGAAGTAGTGGCCCACAGCCACCGAAGGCAAGGAAGGATTCAAACCTACGAATACGATGTCCAATCCCGATTCCAGGTGGTCGGCTAGCGTTACTAAATCTTCCAAACAGTCCTCGGCTACAGACCCAACAATCGGGCGGCGTTCCCGGACAGAATGGCTTCTTGATCCGCTGGAGCCAGACCGGCCTCTTCGACCTGCCCCAACAATCGCCGAGCTCGAATCAGGGGGTAATCCGTGGCGAAGAGAATCTTGTCCGCGCCCACCAGGCCGGTAACGGCGGCAAACACATCGGGCCGGTAAAGAAAAGGAGATGCCGCGGTGTCGAAGTAAACGTTGTCCAAAACCTGAGGCACTTCCGGCATCAAAGCGTAGAAGGGAAGACCGCCACCCCAGTGAGCACAAATGATGATGTTGGACGGGAACTTTTCGATGAAGCGGTAAAGTTTGTCCGGAGTAGTCTGTCCTTTCCCCGGATACTGGTGGCCCACCGGCTCCGAGGCGTGAACCAGCACGGGAAGCCCCAACCGGCTCGCCGCTTCCATCAATGGCGCCATCGTCGGACCATCGGAAAGGTCAAACTCTTGGGAATCAGGATGAAGCTCGCCGATGCCCTTCAAGCCGGCGGCGGCGCAACGCTCCACCTCGGCCACCGCCTCGCCACCCCAGTTTGGATCGACCGAGCAAAATCCGGTTAACCTGCCGGGATGTGTAGCCACCGACTCGATTATGTAGTCATTGGCTTCTTGGGCTAACTGGAAGTCCGTCCAGCCCATGCCCATCACCACTGAATGATCCACCCCATCCCGGTCCATGTCGGCCAGCAGGGTTTCAGCGCTGGCGAGCACGGCGTCATCGCTGGCGAGGATACTGGCAAAAGTGGCGTCCCGGAGCGACAACTGGGAACGGCGGTCTTGAAAGCTAGGCGGAAGGATATGACAGTGGCTATCGATCACCATATCAGGTGGGATAATTATAGGTACCAGGCGTTCGATTTGCCAACGGAGCACGCAGACGTGCAAATGAAGGCAGTTTTATGGTTTCAATCTAGATCCCTGGGTATAATGACCTGCCATGATGCCGCAATCGCCCTACACTTTGCTGAATCAGACCGCGCCTGAGTTTAGCCTGCCCGACACCGAAGGCGACCTAGTCTCCCTCCAGGACCTCCGGGGGAACAAGGTTGTCCTGGTGTTTCTGCGCCACTTCGCTTGACTACCTTGACGAGAGCACCTGTCGCAGTTGCGGCGGCGGTATGCCGAGATTCAGACTCTTGGCGGGAAAGTAGTCGGGGTTTCATTCGAATCCCGAGACCGGCTATTCCAGATGGCACGGCAGATGCAACTCCCCTTTCCAGTGCTCTCAGACCCGGAGAAAGACACATACCGGGCTTACGGCCTGAACTCCGGACACCTGGGCCGCATATTCGGGCCCGGCACGATATGGGCCTACGCAAAGCTGTTGGCCGCCGGACAGATGTACCACTTCCGCAGGAGCGACTTCCTGCAATTGGGGGGCGACTTTGTCATCGACGCCGCCGGGTTTGTCCGGTATGAGTACCGCAGCGGAGCGCCCCACGACCGCCCATCGGTGGATCAAATCATCGCCATGCTGGGGGAAGTCTGAGTTAATGGGCACTGCTAGAGACAATCGTAAATCGATCAACACTTGCAATACGAACTTGTCCTGCTAAATGCCACCTGATTTGGTGACTCCCACTCGGTCCGGAGGCCAGATTCTAGATCAGGCTTCGGGCTTGACCAACGAAAAAAGCCACGCGACTTAGCCTCGTGGCCGGGAGATGAAAATTTACCCCTAGGCCCGCCTACCTCTTGGCTCTCGTCGATGACCATCTCTACGACCTAAGTCCGCTTCGTTGCCCCTCTGCGGAGCAGATAATAATTTGCCGCGCTCCCCTTGCGGGGGAGCGCGGCAAAGAAGGAAAGAGATTGAGACGTCGTGTTCTAAATGCCTCCAATCTCCTGACTTTCGTCGATGACCATTCCTAGGACTGGAGTCCGATTGGAGGCGGGGTTGCCACCTACCTCTTGACTCTCGTCGATGACCGCGTTCCGCAGGGTGGTCATGAAGCTGCCGCCGTTCTCCTGGCTTGCGTCAAAGGCCAACTCATGGGGCAGCCTTACCGTCGCTGCCCGGTATCCACCTACTTCTTGGCTCTCGTCGATGACCATGCTCTGGACCGGGCTCCGCTTGGAGGCGGGGTTGCCACCTACCTCTTGGCTCTCGTCGATGACCATTCCCTGGACCGGGGTCCGCTTGGACGCCGGATAGTTACCAGCCTCCTGGCTCTCGGCGATGACCATTCCGGTATTGACGGAGTTGGCCGTCTCCGCGGGGTTGAATGCTCGGGTCTCTGAGCCGCTCAACAACACGCTGAATCCTGCAATCAATCCGGTTCCTATCGCCAATCCAAGGATCGCCTTCTTGCTAATCATTCGGTTTTTCATCTCGCTCTCCTTTCCTTTACTTGATGTGGTGTTACCTTTGGTTTGCTGCCTGGGGTCCAGTAGTTGTTTGATGGTGGTTTTCATCTCTTTCTCCTATTCCTTTCTGCCGGGCCTTCCCGTTTATTCCCGATGATCCGGGAACCGGTCCGTTGTTGTTCTCGACAAAACCACAGTAACCGGCGGCCCAGCAGGCGCACATCCGGAAGATTCGTCATTTTCTGAAATAGAACATGGGTGCGAAATTGCATGGCACTAGGTAGTACTACCTAGCGGGGGAACGGAGAAGGGTAAACCACTAAATAAATAGGACCCTAGAGACTGAGTTAGATTAGGAGGTACTAAATTCCGGAGTGGAGCTACCGAGAGGTTCAGCGTCGTATTAGGTTGGCAAAGAAGGCGAGGAGAGGACGAAGGGAGCGGCTAGGTCAGACCTTGGTGCGCGGCGAAGGTCGCCGCTTCGGTGCGGTTGGCGGTACTCGTCTTGTTCAGGATGTTTCTAACGTGGTTGCCGACAGTTCTGAAGCTGATGAACAGTTCTTCGGCGATCTCCCGGTCGGTTTTACCCGCGGAGATCAGTCGCAGGACTTCTACTTCCCGTTGGGACAGGCCGGCGGGGTAGGTGGGGGCTCTGACCGGTCCGGCCTTGGCTTTATCTTGTAGGGCGACCGCTCGCTCCAGGGATGGCTGCATCTTCATTTCTAGGAACTCGGCGATGGCTATGTCCAGGTGCTCCAGAGCTTCGGCCCGCGCCTGATCCTTGCCTTGGGCTGATCCTTCGGCTCCGCTCAGGGCAGGGCCTGTTGAAGGGTCCAGAAGCAGCTCTGCGAGCTGGAGGTGAGTCAGAGCTTCCTCCGGGCGGAAAGGCATGTCCCGGCAGACCTCCACCGCGGTCTGGTAATAACCGCGGGCTTCGTTGGCCCGGCCCAGTAGCGCCGCCGCGCCACCCAGGTGGCGGGCGATGCAAGTGTTGTGAATATAGCCGGTTACGCACATCCCCGTGCCGGCAAAGCGGCGCAGCAGCAGGCCGGCCGCTTCCCGGTGCCCCACCAGAACGGCAGCCTCCAGCATCGAGATATCGCGCTCAGTCCTGGTCTCATCCTCATCTGAGCCAATACCGGGGCGAGCCAGCACCAATTCCTCCAGCAAAGCCGTCACCTCTTCGTGGCGGCCCAGGTGCGCCAGGCACAGAGCCCTGGAGAAATCTGTTGCTGCGAATTTAATGGCATTATCGCCCTTCCCTAAATACAACAGCGGCCTCATGCTAGCGAAGCCTGACAAAGTGTCAGCTTGTGTCGAAATTCCCAGCTCGCCGCCGCTGGTCGACATGCTCTGGCCAGTCGCAACAGCGTCCTCCAGCCGCCCGTCCAGAGAAGCCACGATGGCGGCAAATAACATCGAGATGATCTTCGGGCTCGCCTGCCCACCGCTCTGAGCCATCTCGTCCAGTTCGCGCCACACCTTTTCAGCACGCCCGCGTTGCCCCCAGATAAGGAAGGTGGAGCCGATGAACATGAATGTCGAAGGAAGCCCTGCCATGATTACCCCCGCGCGGGGCCGCGCTGACAGGTCCTGCGCGAGGACCAGGGCCTCTTCGGCATGCTGGGGCGCAGTCGCCAAAAATAGCCAGCGGTTAGCGGCTTCCCAGAATGCCTCGGGGTCGTCCAGGCGGCGGGCCAACTTCAGTGCCTTGCCAACGAGAGCAACCCCTTCCTCGGGGCGGCCTCTGTAGAACCTCAGGAGACCCAGGAGCGTATCTGCCACGACACGCTCCACTGTATCCGGCTGGGCGTACCGGTCCGCCCGCTCCACCCACTGTGCCGTTTCAGAGGTGTCTATCGCCCTCGTGCCTCCGGAACGTATGATCCACGATGCTGCCAGCTGGCACGCCCGGGAGGCCCGGACGCCGTCGCCCATCGCCTCGGCCAGGGACAGTGCCTCAGGCGCCACCTCATCTACGATCCGTCGTGGCTCCCCGGCCATACCCAGAGCGTGTACCAAAGCCAACAGCAGGTCGCACCGTCTTCCCCTGTCGTCAGGGTCCAGCACTTCCTGTACTTGCAAGCAGCGCTCCAGGTGGCCCACCCCTTCCCAATAGGCGTAGACCGCCGTGGCCCGCCGGGCTGCCATCTCCCCATACTCAACGGCCTTGGCCAGGTCCGAAGGGTCTGAGGAGTGGGAGAAGTGCTCCGCCAGCTCTACGGCATGTTCTTCGAGGCGAGCCTGATATTGCTGCTCGATGGTGCGAGCCACTTGCTGGTGCAGGCGCAAGCGCCGGGGCGCTATTATCTCCTCGTACATCGTTTGGCGGAAAAAGGCATGGGCGAACGAATAGTTCACTATGCCTACAATCGAAGAACGTTCCTCAATCACTACGGCGCTCTGTGCTTCTTCCAGGGAGGCATCCAATTCCTCGTCTGACACCTGGGCCACGCTCTGGAGCAGCGCCAAGGGAAACTCCCGCCCAATGACCGAAGCAACGGCCAGCAGCCGATTGCACTCTTGACTCAATCGGGAGAGGCGTTTACCGATCACATCTCGTAGACCTTCGGGTATCCGGCCTGCCACTCCTTCGACAGATGCATCCCCAAGCCCAGCTCGGCTTTCTTCTTGCCGGACCAACAGGCCTTCTTCCACTAAGTAGCGCAGGACCTCCTGGACGAACAGGGGATTTCCCTCGGTCTGACGCTCAACCGCTACGGACAGGGCCGACTGCGCTTCCTGTCCAGCAGCGGCCTCAACCATCCTTTGGACCTCGTCTACAGCTAGGCCCCGTAGCAGTACCCGGCTAAAGCTTGATATTCGACTTAGATTTGCCAAGGCTCCCGATAGCGGGTGGGTCCGGTTCACTTCCACGTCCCGGTAGGTCCCTAATACCATTAGCCTGAACCCAGCCATGTTGCGGGCAAGGTGGGTGAGCAGATCCAGAGTGCCTCGGTCGGCGTCGTGCAGGTCCTCCAGCACCAAGAGCAACGGTTGGGCGGAGGCGGCATTACGGAGAAATTCGCTGACCGCCTGTAGTAGACGGTAGCGGTCTTCTTCGGGGTCTCCCGGCTGCCGGAGTCCGACCTGCAGTTTATCTCTGACCTCAGGGACGATGCGCGCCACATCAGAGGCCCCCGTGCCCAATTCTTGGCGAATGGCATCGGTTTCACGCGACAGTACGTATTCCCGCAAGGCCTCCACGAAGGGAAGGTAAGGCAATGAAAGGGAGCCTTCTTCGTAGCACCAGCCCCAGAGAACCTGAGCGCCGTGCTCTTTGGCATAGGCAGCTAATTCTTGAGAGGTGCGGGTCTTGCCGATGCCCGGTTCCCCGGAGAGCATGACAAGACGCCCTTGGCCGGACACCGCATCATCCCAGGGCAGATTTGAGAGCCGCCATTTCTTGCTGGCGGCCAACGAACACTTTGGAATTAAGAGAGATGAACGCAGTTCGGTCTGGTCTAGGGGCTGGCTGGCTCATGGCGCTATTTTAACCAGAAAGATGGACGCATTCCACCGAGTCGTCAGAATTCAGTGGTCCGCGCCGTTTTTTCCGAAATCTTCGTCGCCGAATACGCCCACTTCCCGGCCTTGGAAGACATGGACCACGAAGCCTTCCCGAGCGATTCCCAAGGCGTCGACCATGTCTTCATCGACCGTTTCGATGATCTCCTGGATAGCTTCT
>Ga0066376_10006071_pt1 | contig 10038 bp, 6 predicted proteins | sample Knorr_S15_td_Bot_FD_77009 | JGI IMG/M metagenome (GOLD analysis project Ga0066376, IMG submission 77009) | Marine microbial communities from Southern Atlantic Ocean transect - Knorr_S15_td_Bottom_ad_5009_LV_A | ecosystem: Environmental > Aquatic > Marine > Oceanic | place: Southern Atlantic... | reverse complement strand
GGTACTATTGATCGGGAGATTTTGCAAGCTGCAGAGAGAATTGAAATAAAAAATATATCTAGTCACAAAGGGGCAGAAAAAGCACTAGTATATGAGATTAGTCGGCAAAAAAATACAATCATGCATGGGGGAGAAATCAAACAAGAAACGCGACATTGGGATGAAAATCGGGGGATAACTATATCCATGCGGGCGAAAGAAACAGAAGGAGATTATAGATATTTTACTGAGTTTGATCTCCCTAGTTTAACAGGAGAGTGGTGGGAAGAATATGTGAGAAATATAAAAATTCCAGAATTGCCAGAAGCCAAACGAAAAAGATTTTGTGAGGAGTATAAGCTCACAGAAGAAGTAGCTTCCAAATTGACTTCGACGAGGGATGTGGCGGAGTTTTATGAGGCAATAGTTGAAGAATTTGATCCAGATCTTGCTGCTAGGTGGGTGGCAGATATCATACTGGGGGAGCTCAACTACCGGGGTATGAATATAGAAGATACAGTAGATAGACTAGATGAATTTAGAAGATTGATAGATTTAGTATCTAAGGAAAAAGTCACAGAAAAGAATGCTAGATCAGTTATATTACGTCGGATGTTGGATGAGAATGTCAGTCCAGAAGAGGTAATTAATCAAGAAAAATTGGAGATTAGTAGTGGGAAAGAGATCAAAAAAGTTATCTTAGAAGTGATCGGGGAAAATAAATCCGCGGTAGAAGATTATGATAGAGGTGAAGCGAATGCCATGAATTATTTGGTTGGAAAAGTGATGACCAAAACACGAGGAAATGCAGATCCAACGGTCATCAATCAAATTCTAAAAAAGATTCTAGATGATGGTAAAATAGAAAAGAAAGATTTACAATAGCTTGAGCTCGACGGCCAGAGTGTCCGGAAAAAAATAGAGGCGAAAAAAGATGGAATTGATTGTATCAGAAAAGGAGATAGCTGCCAAGCGGATTGCTGAGATATTATCAGATAAGTCCGCCAAGGTTAGAAAAATAAATAAAATTAATGTTTATGAGTGGGATGGAGCAAAATGCATGGGACTTTCGGGTCATGTGGTTGGAATGGATTTTCCAAAAAAATATTCTGATTGGAATAAAATAGATCCAGAAGAGCTGATTGAAGCGGAGATCATAAAAAAGCCTATCAGAGCAGATATTGTAAAAGTATTAGAGGAAATTAGTTCGAAAGTAGACAAAGTGATTGTGGCAACAGACTATGATAGAGAGGGTGAATTAATTGGAAAAGAGGCATACGAAATTGTTAGAAGGGTGAATCAAGAAGCTCCGATAGAACGAGTTCGATTTTCTTCGATTACTTCGAAAGAGATAAAAGATAGTTTTAGTAATCCAGAACAAATTGACTTTAATTTAGCAGAAGCGGGTGAAGCTCGCCAAATCATAGATCTTGTTTGGGGAGCTACTTTGACGCGGTACCTATCGCTCGCGTCAAAACAGTATGGGAAAGATTTTATTTCGGTGGGCAGGGTTCAGTCTCCAACGCTTAAACTCATAGTCGATCGGGAGAGGGAGATAGATAAATTTATTCCCGAAGATTACTGGGAAATATTTGCAGAAGTGGGAGGAGGAGAGGATGGGAAAGGATTTCAAGTGAAATATTTCTTCACAGATGAGAAGAAAGAAAGCGACAGAGTTCTGTCGGTGGAAGAGTCTGAAAGAATACTTGAAATTGTCAAAGGGGTGGGAGAAGTAAAAGTTGAAGAAGTAAAGCAAAAAATTAGAATTGACGAACCACCAACTCCATTCAACACAACTCAATTTATTCGCGCAGCGAGCAGGATAGGAGTAATAGCAAAACGGGCCATGAACCTAGCAGAATCACTATACATAGCTGGTTATGTCACATATCCAAGAACGGATAATACGGTGTATCCAAAAAGTTTAGATCATAGAGAATTGCTGGGAATTCTTTCTAAAAATTCTATGTTTAAAGAAGATGCCACGTACCTTCTAGAACTAGATTTAAAACCGACAAGGGGGAAGAAGGAAACGACGGATCATCCCCCAATACACCCCACAATACAGATACCAAAAAAGGAAGATCTTGAACCGATGGAATGGAAAATTTACGAACTAATAGTTAGAAGATTCCTAGGAACTGTTGCAGAAGCGGCGGAATGGGATCATCTTCGAGTAGTGGTGGAGGCAAAAAGTGAATTATTCAAGGCAAGTGGGAGAAGGTTGGTCAAAGAAGGATATCACAGAGTGTACCCATATCACAAAAATGAAGAAAATTATATCCCACAAGTGGAAGAGGGATCTAAATTATCTATGAAACAAGCATGGGTAGAACAGAAAGAAACTCAGCCCCCAAGGAGATATGGACAAGCTAGGTTGATTGAAACCATGGAAAAAATGGGAATAGGGACTAAATCTACGAGGCACAATACAATAGAAAAACTGTATCAAAGGGGATATTTGGAAGAGAATCCACCACAACCTACAAACTTGGCACGAGGAGTCGTAGAAGCAGTTGAGAAATATGCAAAATTAGTAGTATCAAAAGAGATGACTGCAGAACTTGAAGCAAACATGGCAGATATAGCCAAAGGGAATTTAACATTAGAACAAGTTACCAAACGATCGAGAGAAATTTTAACTGAAATTTTTGTGGAATTAAAGGGCTCGGAGGAAGAGATAGGAGAGCACATAAGAAATGCCTTAAAGGCTGATAAAACAATAGGACCATGTCCAGATTGTGGTAGTGAATTGGTCGTTAGAAAAAGCAAGAAAAGGAAGACATTTTTTGTGGGATGTGATAATTGGCCAGAATGTAAATTTACACTATCGTTACCCAATAAAGGGGAGCCATTAGTCGTGAAAGATGTTTGTGAAATGCACAAATTGAAAAATATTAAGATGATTGCAGGAAAGGGGACGTTCGTATATGGGTGCCCCATTTGCGAAGAAGATAATGCAGAAGCAGAGGAAGATCTAATTATAGGGGTTTGTCCAGATTGTGGCTCTCAAGAAGAGGGGGAGCTTGCAGTTAAGAGAATGAGAAGCGGATCGCGATTAGTCGGATGTACTAGGTATCCTGAATGCGGATATACGCTTCCGTTCCCACGTGAAGGAGAAATAGAAGTATCAGACAAAATGTGTGAAGATCATAAACTCCCTGAACTAGTGATTCATAAGGGAAAAGATCCATGGGAGATAGGATGTCCTATTTGTAATTTTGAAGCATATAAAACAGCTAGAGAAGCTAGAAAAAAGAAAAATAGTAAATAAAAATGGGAATATAGTTTTAGCAGAACTAATCCCTCAGAACAGTTAACCTTATGTACATATAAGTCCATAAACGTACAATAATGAACAAAAAAGAGGGATTGGCACCTGAGATTCAGGCGATACTTGAGTCGGTTCAGCGGCGGGGGTCCCCGGGCAAGAGGGTTGAGGTTTCTGCACGGTCTTTACCAGAGGCATTGAGAAAATCTAGAGAAAGGGGAAACATTCCAATTATAGCAGAAATAAAGCCCACAAGTCCAACCACAGAAAAAGTACGTTATGAAGATCCAGTGGAAATGGCAATTTCTATGGTAAAAAATGGGGCTACCGCTCTCTCAGTGTTGACTGAACCAGAATATTTTCATGGGTCAATAGAATCGCTTGAGCGTGTGAGAAAGGCGGTTGACGTTCCAATTTTGAGAAAAGATTTCATATTGAATGAGATGCAACTGGATGCTGTTGAGTCAGATATTATATTGATAATAGCTAGTTTTGTAGAGGAAATAGATAAACTAGTGTTGGCTGCGAAACGGAGAGGTTTTCAAGTGTTGGTAGAAGTGCATTCAGAAGAAGAAATAGAAGTGGCAATCCGATCAGGGGCAGATATTATTGGGATAAATAATAGGAATATAAAAAACCTAGAGGTGGATCTAAACACTTTCAAACGACTTGCGCCTAAAGTTCCTTCGGATGTTGTTTTGATTGCAGAAAGTGGCATCAATAATGAAGCAGATGCCATAATGATGTATGAATCTGGAGCCGATGGGTTACTCATCGGAACGGCCATCATGGAGGGGGACATAGGAGAAAACACAAAACGGTTTGCTCAGATCGGAATATGAATAGTACTAAATTTGGGAAATACGGGGGGCAATACGTGCCAGAGGTATTGATGCCAGCTATATCGGAATTGACTTCCGCGTATGAAAATTATGTGAGAAAAAATCAAGATGGCTTTATGGATGATTTTTTTGCGCGATTGAAGGATTTTGGAGGACGCCCTACTCCGTTGTACAAAGCGGAAAGATTGTCGGAAAAATATGGGAAGGAGATATATCTTAAACGGGAGGATCTCGTGCACGGAGGGGCACATAAACTCAACAATGCTCTTGGACAATGTTTGCTAGCAAAATATATGGGAAAGGAGAGAGTTATTGCAGAAACAGGAGCTGGACAGCATGGAACTGCAACTGCTATGGCTGCGTCATATCTAGGTTTAGATTGTGAGATATATATGGGGAAAAAGGACATCAATAGACAACGTCCGAATGTGTTCCGTATGGAGATTAGCGGGGCAAAGGTAAATCCTGTTGAGAGAGGCAGTGGTACGTTAAAAGAAGCGATAAATGAGACACTAAGAGATTGGTCAAAGAGCGTGGAAACGACACACTATGTGATTGGATCGGTCGTAGGGCCGCATCCGTTTCCTAAAATGGTAAGGGATTTTCAATCAATAATATCACAAGAAGCACGTGAACAAATTCAAGAGAAAGTGGGAAGGTTGCCAGACAGCGTTGTTGCTTGTGTAGGAGGAGGTTCAAACGCAATGGGTGCATTCTATAACTTCTTGCAGGATGATCAGGTTAATTTAATTGCAGTTGAAGCAGGTGGGAAAGGCATAGAAGCTAAACTGGAGGGGAAGATAGCACATCATTCAGCATCTTTGACCATAGGGAAGGAAGGTGTATTGCACGGCGCGAGAACAAAAATACTCCAGGATGAGGATGGGCAAATAGTAGAATCGCATAGTGTTTCTGCAGGATTGGATTATGCAGGGGTGGGACCAGAATTGGCTTACTTGGTTGATGAGGGCCGGGTGATCCCAAGAACTATTGGTGATAAAGAGGCAATAGAGGCATTTTTCTTACTGTCGGAAATGGAAGGAATAATTCCAGCACTCGAGACAGCCCATGCGATTGGATACCTAGAGAATCACGTGGAAGGAGATCTCGGAGAGGTGGTAATTGTAAACATTTCAGGGAGGGGGGATAAAGACGTAGAAACTGTTATGGAAGAATCGCATAGATTGGGAATAAAAAATCGGACAACTGATAGGATTAGAAGAAGAATATGAGCATAATTACTGATGCATTTGGAGAGGGGCCAATACTAATCTCATACATTACAGCAGGAGATCCAAATGAAGAAGCCACAATAGAATATGTAGCGGCACTTATCCGAGGAGGGGCAAAGATAATAGAATTGGGATTGCCATTCTCAGAGCCGATAGCGGATGGGCCTGTAATTCAAGAGGCGATAAATAGATCTTTGGAAGCTGGAATGACTCCAAGAAAATTTTTCGGGTTGGTTTCTGAGATGGACCATGGTGTTCCAATAGTGGTAATGACATACTATAATATAGTTTACCAATATGGAGAGATTCCGGTAGAATCTTTTGTCTCTGAGTCTGTGAGATGTGGGATAAACGGGATGATAATTCCAGATTTGCCAATAGAAGAAGCAGAAGTACTGCTAGAAATTTGCAATGAGAATGGAATTGATTTAATATTCATTATCGCACCTACTACACGTGAGCAACGGATAGAAAAAATAATGGAAAAAATTTCAGGATTTGTATATGTGCAGGCTAGACTGGGAACAACTGGAATTCACAAAGATGTGAGTCAGACTACGCATGAAAGTTTAGAGAAATTAAGAGAATATGATATTCCAAAATCAGTAGGATTTGGTGTGAGTAATTCGAATCATGCGGCAGAAATAATCAAATCTGGCGCAGATGGGGTGATAGCAGGAAGTGTATTTGTAGACATAATTGACAAAGGTAGAAAGGAGGGGATTATTGAACAAGATACGGTTCGATTATTAGAGGAGAAAGCTCGAGAATTAGTACGTGGCATTGGCGAAGGAGTTGAGAATAATAAATCGTAACGCACATAACCAGTGAGTGCGACACGATAACACACTAATGAACACAGGAACAGCTGCAAGGTTATACAGAATTGGAAAAAAAAACAAATATGTCATTGTACCAATAGACCACGGCTTAACTCAAGGGGCAGTGGATGGATTGAGAGATGTAGAGTCGACTGTTGATGCAGTTACAAGAGGGGGGGTGGATGCCATTCTTTCCCAGAAGGGAATAGCTCAGAGAGTTCATCAAAATAAGAATGGTGCAGGATATATTATGCACTTAAACGGGTCAACGGATATTGGTCCAGATCCAGCAGATAAACGTTTGACGGGGACTGTTGAAGAAGCTATTAAAGTTGGTGCCGATGCTGTTTCGTACCATATAAACGTTTTAAGTGAGTACGAAGGAAACCAAATAGAAGCTCTTGCAAAGATAACGAAAGATGCCAATGAATTTGGCATGCCGGTGTTAGTAATGTGCTATGTTAGAGGACACGAAGGAGACACGAAGGATCCGTGGAAGATTTCTCGCGCAGTTCGTCTTGGAGAAGAGCTCGGGGGAGATATTATAAAAACTGTTTACACAGGAGATTCAAAAAGTTTTGAATCAGTGGTCACTGCGACTTCCAAGCCAGTAGTAATAGCAGGGGGAAAGAAGGGAACAGACAAAGAGGCTATTGAGATGGTGAAAGGGGCAATGGATGCAGGAGCAGCAGGAGTTTCAATGGGTCGTTGCATCTTTCAACACAAGGATCCAGAATCAATGTCACGTGCAGTTGTAGAAATAGTGCACAACGGGGCATCTGTTGAGAAAGCCATGGAAAAATCGGGTTTGTTAGAAAAATGAAACGGAGTGTTTGGCTTAAAGCAGATACAGGGAATTGGGAATCCAAAAAGAAGCGCATAACTGCAGGGTTAGAAGCTGGAGTGGATTGGGTACTGGTGAATGATGTTGACGTAAAAGCCGTCAGAGAACTAGGAAATATAAAAATTGCTGCGTTTACTACCAATGATGTCCAAGTGATGGGAGCAGAAGGGACAGAGGATGGTCAGGAGGCAGCTGATGCCATAATTATAGGCAAAAAAAGTGAGGGAGATGGTACTATAGAATTACCTGAAAAGCTCTCAGATTCTATAGACATAAAAGCTGTTAGAAGAGGAGGGGCAAATGGAGCATATATTCGAATATTATCAAAAGAGCATGAATCGTTGGCAGAGGAGATAGCGAAAGTAGGGGAATACACACTAGTTAGTGGAGAAGATTGGAAGATTATTCCCCTAGAAAATCTAATTGCGAGAATTGGAGATAAGACGGAACTAGTAGCTGGAGTAAATAGTTCTGAAGAAGCTAGAACAGCTTTTGAGACATTGGAAATAGGAGCCAAGGGGGTATTGATAGATTCGGACGACCCAAGTGAGATCAGATCGACAGTGGGTTTAAGAGATGCAGTGGATCGGGAAACTTTAGAATTAAAATGGGCAACGGTGATTTCTGTAAAAAGTACAGGCATGGCAGATAGAGTGTGTGTAGATACAGGTTCTCTAATGCATTCAGAAGAGGGCATGCTTATTGGATCGATGGCACGGGGACTATTCTTTGTGCATGCAGAGACTGCGGAATCGCCGTATGTTGCATCTCGGCCGTTTCGAGTGAATGCAGGTGCAGTCCATGCGTACATTAGATCTTTGGGGGGAAAAACCAGATATCTAGCAGAATTACAAAGTGGGGATGAGATTCAGATTGTAAATACTAAGGGGGAAACTAGAGAAGCCATTGTGGGGAGATGCAAAATAGAAAAGCGTCCTATGCTTCGAATTGAAGCTGAAATTGAAACAAAAAAAGGAAATGATAGAATCGAGACATTGTTGCAGAATGCAGAAACTGTTAAAGTAGCCACCCAGAAAGGCCCCAAAGCAGTAACTGCTTTAGAGATTGGAGATGAAGTATTGATTTGTTACGAACATGCTGCCCGTCATTTTGGTGAAGCAATTGATGAAAGCATAATTGAGAAGTAAAATCGAATACTAAGTAAAAGATTTTTTAATCCTACGAAGGAACTTAGTTTTTTTAGCAGAATTGACTAGAGCAAAATCAAGAACTTCGAAAATATTAGTTGCAGTAACCATTTCGATCATACCAGCATATTCACTTGAAAGCAGCACGTCTTGTTCATTTGCCTTAGGAATGATAACACTAGAGATACCAGCTTTTGCCGCAGCTTCTATTTTATGTGTTACACCTCCGACAGGGAGGACATCTCCACGAACAGAAAGAGACCCTGTCATGGCTATATCTTGTTTAACGGGGATATTTTCGAGAGCTGATATGATAGCTGTCGCCACCGTAACGCTCGCAGAATCACCTTCAATTCCATCATAAGATTGGACAAATTGAACGTGGATATCACGGTCAGTTAGACCTTTTTCAGAGAATTTTTTAATGACAGCAGAAACATTTTTTATTGACTCTTCGGCTATTTTTTGTAGTTGTCCGGTTGCAATTATTGTTCCGCGTCCTTGAGATGGTGTGACTTCGGCCATAATAGGGAGAACTATTCCAGAATCTTCTCCCATAACAGCCAGACCATTAACACGAGCGATGGAAGTACCGTCGTTAATGGTGAGAGCATAGTCCTTTCTTCTTTGGGCATATTCATCCGCTAATTGTTGTTCGATGGAACGTGCACGTGATTTTGCTTGCAAAACATGTTCTTTTGTTGCTTGTTTGTCCCCTGCAGATTGTGCCAAATCTCCAGCAGCTCTGATCAGACCACCTAATGATCGAAAACCCAAAGTTAGATGTCCTTTTCGCGACGCCCTCCTTCTAGCTTCAATAAGAATTTCTTCAACCGCATCTTTAGTGAAGTGGGGTATTCTGCCATCATTTCTTATTTCTTGTGCTATGAATTGAATATACTTCCTACGGATTTTTGGAGTATCTTTAATTGTATTGTCCATATATAGTTCGTATCCATACCCTTTGATTCTGTTTCTCAATGCGGGGTGCATATGTTGCATTGCGTCCAAGTTCCCTGCAGCTATCATTATGAAATCGGTAGGGACCGGCTCGGTTTGTACCATAGCACCAGAAGAACGCTCGGACTGACCAGTTATAGAAAATTTTCTCTCTTGAACTGCAGTCATTAACATTTGTTGAGAACGTAATTCAAGAGTGTTTATCTCATCAATGAAGAGAACGCCTTTGTGTGCTTTGTGGATGGCCCCAGCTTCCACTCTTTCGTGTGCAGGTGTTTCCATACCACCTGATTGAAACGGGTCATGTCGAACGTCGCCCAAAAGGGCCCCTGCATGAGATCCAGTTGCGTCGTGGAAGGGCGCAGTTTGTTCTTCAGCGTTGTTGATTAATAGATTGGGAACCAGGGCATCTGCGTTTCTGGAACTATATCTAAAGGCGATATAGATGATTGCACCGGCTAGGATGCCGAGTAAAGGATCTTGTGCGATCAATAGAGCATATCCAACTACAGCTATGATTATCATCCACATTAAAAATGATTTCATTTGATTTTGTTTTCTGGATTCTTCTTTATGTGCATCGATGATTTGTTGCCCTTTTCCGGTGGGGACCGTTCGAATTTTTGGAACGTTCTTGTCGTCGGGGTTTTCATAAACCAAAACATCCTGTAATTCTTCTTTAGGTAGCAACTCTGCCATGGCTTTGGCTAGCATTGATTTTCCAGTTCCAGGTGACCCAATCATCATAACGTGTCGGTGTTGAAGTGCAGCTTTTGTAATGGCTTCTGTTGCCCTTTCTTGGCCGATTACTTGGTCAATTAATTTTTCGGGTATGGGCACTTCTTCGGTTGTAGAAAAATTTAATCCACCTAGGATATCTTCTTCAGCTATTTCCTCGTTTATTTTCAAATCTTTAGGGGGATTTTTATTATCAGGAGGGG
>Ga0066376_10006070_pt1 | contig 10039 bp, 6 predicted proteins | sample Knorr_S15_td_Bot_FD_77009 | JGI IMG/M metagenome (GOLD analysis project Ga0066376, IMG submission 77009) | Marine microbial communities from Southern Atlantic Ocean transect - Knorr_S15_td_Bottom_ad_5009_LV_A | ecosystem: Environmental > Aquatic > Marine > Oceanic | place: Southern Atlantic... | reverse complement strand
TGGGTATTGTATGCTTGACGATGTCAAATCCAACCCTCCCCTGGCCCCTCCCTATGAAGGGAGGGGAGATATTAATTTCATCCTCAAAAGGCTTTGAATCTGTGTTTATCGCTGTTCATCTGTGGTAAAAACGGGATTGATTTGACGAACCGGTCCAAATTTAAGTATAATTTAAGAATCGTTAGCGGTTAATTTGCTATCTAATCAAGAAAAACCAAAGAGTTAATAAGGGAGATTTTTATGACGGTTGCCGTAGATTTTGTAAAAATAACGCCGAAAGCCAGCGTAGAAGTAATCCGCCTGGTGAAGGCAGAGAATAATCCTGAAATTGGACTGCGACTGGCAGTAAAAGGCGGCGGCTGCTCGGGGCTGTCTTATGACCTGCAATTCACGCCAAAAGATGAAGGCGATACCATAATTGAACATGAAGGCTTTAATGTTTACATGGATGCCAAGAGCATGATCTATCTCAAGGGCATGGCACTGGACTTTCAGGATGGTCTGCAAGGTAAAGGTTTTGTTTTCGTCAACCCGAATGCGACTTCTACCTGCGGTTGTGGGGAATCTTTTTCTATTACCTGAGAAATCAGTTATCCCCAATCCTTTGATGTGAATCACCCCAGCCTCTTGTTAAAAGTAGGGGAATATTTAAGCTCTTTTGAGAAACCTACGCATCCCTTGTGGATGCGTTTTTTTTAGGCTTATGCAACTCACTGCCGAAATTCAGGAAGAAATCGATCAAGTCCGGAAAGACTGTGGTTATTTTTTTATGGACGGATGGAGCATTCTAACCGCCAAAGGAAAAGACACCCTTACCTTTCTACAAACACAGACCACCAATGATGCATTGCAGTTGCAGGTGGGGCAAGGTCAGTCCAGCGCAGTGACCGACCGGCAGGCGCGCCTGATCGCCAACTTCTCGATTCATCGTATCGATGAAAATGAAGTCTGGCTGTTGTCGGACAATTGCAAAACTCTGCACGATCATCTGGAGTCCTATCACTTTCGCGAAGACGTGGCCTTCGACACGCTCGAGTTGGATTTGCTGGCACTGCAAGGACCTAAAAGTATTCTGCTACTCGAAAAACTTTTCACCTCCCTGCCCGAAAAACCCAATGGTATAACGCGACACGAGTCCTTCACTCTGATTAAAAAATCCTTAACGGGCGAAGAAGGTTTTATTATCTGTTTTCCCACGAGTGAAAAAGATGAGTTACTGCAAAAGTTAGCAGATGCAGGAATTCGCCCTGAAAAAATTGGCGAACAAGCGCGCGAGGTTCTTAGAATTGAAGCGGGACTTCCCATTTTCGGCAAAGATATGGATGGCAAGAACATCCTCCCTGAAACTGGTCTTGAGCATAGCTCGGTCAGCTACAACAAGGGTTGCTATATCGGCCAAGAAGTCATCGCGCGCATAAAAACTTATGGCGCGCCTAATTTCGCCTTGATGGGATTGACAATCGAAGGCCCGATCTCGCCGCCGATGAACAGCTCGATAATGCTCGATGATAAAAAAATAGGTACTGTAAAAAGCTCGGTGCGCTCGGCTACGCTCAACAAATTAATCGCCCTCGCCTATCTACATAAAGACCATCGCAGTCCGGATGTGGAAATGGAGGTCAGCATCGATGAGCGTCCCTTTAAAATCAAAACCTGTCTCTTGCCATTTTATCAGGCCGCCACCCGAAAAGAACATTCTAAAAAACTTTTGAACGAGGCTCTGCAAATCTATAAAGAGCAGGATGACCTCGACCAACCCATTTCCATTTTAAGAGAAGCTATCGATATCTATCCCAAACATGCAGAGGCTTATGAGGCATTGGGGGTTTTTCTTGCAAAACAGGACAAGCTCGATGAAGCCATTGCCCTGATGAAACGCCTGACCGAGATCAATCCGCAGGAAATCATGGCGCACACCAACCTTTCGGTTTATTACATGAAACAGGGGCGCATTGAGGATGCAGAACTGGAAAAGGGCGAGGCCACCGCGTTACAATTCGAGCAGGCGATTGAAAAAAGTATGGCTAAGAAAATGAAGAAAAAAGAGGCCGTGCAAAGAAAACAAGAAATGGAAGAGAAAGTCGTAATGTTCAAAAAAGTGTTGGAAATCGACCCGGTAGATCAGGTGGCGAACTTCGGCCTGGGTTCCATCTACCTTGAAACGGGCCGATACGAAGAAGGACTCGCCCCTCTGAACACCGTCATTGAGAAATTCAAAGACTATTCAGCAGCCTATCTGCTATTGGGAAAAACTCTGGAAAAACTATCTGAAAAAGAAAAAGCCATTGATGTCTATAAAAAGGGCATCGCCGCCGCCTCAAAAAAAGGCGACCTTATGCCGCTCAAGGACATGCAGAACAGAATGAATCAGCTGTTACACTCTTCCCCCTGAACTTTCACAAACGCCCAGATATCTGCGCCCGGTTGCAAAACTCCCGACTTAATAATTTTCTGGTTTATCGTTACCCCATGATCCATTAAAAACCAGCAGCGCAGAAGTATCTTTTCTTCAGGGGTGGTGTATGCATCTTCCCATTCGGTTGGCGATTTATGCGCAGCTATCGCGTTATACAAATCCGCTGGGATTTCCAACCGTTTTTTCTGCAAAAATGTTTTATATCCTTCAACTAAAACCGACTGAAACTGTTTGCGACTGACCTTGATCAACTCAGAAACACTGGGTATCTGGCAACCATGATGCTCATAAAATTTGAGTTTGTAGTATTGATGGATGGTTTCCAAACGAAAATAACAATGCAACTCGGAAACCTCATCGCCATAAACTTTTTCAAGGTATTTACGGATCAAGGCTTTGCCTGCCTGCAATAACAGCTTGTTCAATCGCCCACGTTCGAACAGATGGATCCGAACCGTACTCAGATGCTTTACGCATTGCGCCTCAACATCCAATTTGATTCTCTGGCAGTCGGGAGGAATGCGATACCAGGCTATTTCATCTCTTGCGACCTGCAACGAATTTTGAAATGCTTCGCTGATTTGGTGATTGTTGGAGCGTTTCGCCTGTTTGGCAATGATGTAGGCATTGTCTTTTGAAAAACCCAGGTCCAGCAACTGACTTTGAAAAATCTTGCGGTTTCCCATTAAAAATCCACCGCGCTCCTTAATATGATCCTTAGCCTTACTCACTCCTCTTAAAGCCAGGCTCACATCGCGCGGCATCAAGTCCAACCCCAACTCCTTAGAAAACTCAAAAATTTCTTCAAGCGTTTTATAATTCAGTTTATCAATGAATAGAAATTTTTGAATATTGGCTTCGCTGAATTTGCACGCTTCGAATATCTTTATTTTTTTATACTTAATTTCTTCCCAGTATTTTCGCGTACCCTCTTTTTTATTGAATTGCGATTGGATTTCTGATTTAGCTTTAAAAAAATAACTGCGCAACAAATACCATTCACTCTCCAATGTTGACTCAATGATCCAGATATATTTTGGGGTTAAAGCAGGAAGTTTGGGGTCATCAAGAAGCTGGATTTCACCTGTGGCGAGGATGTAGTCGAGCAGTTCCAGATGCCGCTCCAAAAGAACAGGGTTGATCTGTTCAATGAATTTTCTAAATATCGTTTTCCAACGGAAAGAATCGAAATCGCCTGAGCCAGACTTTTTCTTTATTTCTTTCAGCTCTTTTTTAACACAGCGTAAGCCATTCTTTTCCATCTTTTCAAATAGCTTGTCGCGTCCTGAAATATCGGCAATTTTTATTTGCTTCAACCGACTGATGAGGGAAAGGACTTTGACAGAAAGCTCGCGGTCTATCTCTTCGTAGGAACTCGCATCAGAAAAATAAATGACTGAAAGTAAATCTTCAACATAGTCTAAAGAAACAGTTACTGTTTTTATGAGCTTTTTGTAGGAGCCAAAATCCAGGTTCCTGCTACCTGTCTGGCAGGCGCGAATATCATTTAAAAAGGTTCTTGCCCTTTTTGTCTCCTCGGGTTGCGAATAGGGGTCGTTAATGACGTTTAAGAACAAACTTTCGGCGCTTTCCAGCTCACGCCGGGAAAGAAGTTCCAGCCCCTGTGTCATGGAGTCATAAACAAACATAGAAAACCTGCTAAGAAAAACTCATTATTATACACAGGTTAGATGCCATTTGAAAGGCGGAGGATTTTTTAATTAATCTGGAGTTTTTCGTGTAACAGCAGCAGGCGGGGGAATGATTTTGGACAAAAAAAACCCGGAAAATAAGTCGATACTTACTTTCCGGGTCGGGCATTTACACACCTAAAATTGGACAATCTATGCGGGAATTAATTACTTGGGTTCACACTCTGCCGGAGCATTTGCGATCAGGTCGTTCTCCATACTGTAGGACAGCGAACGATATTCAGGCTCTTCCACTTTAACCGGCTTGATATCCAGCAACAGGTTTTCATTTCTCAGGAAAATTGCCATGATATCACAAATATCTTTATAGAGTCCGCGTTCTGCTTTACGTGAGGTAAAAATACAAAACAACGGGCCCCAGCGGCCAATGTGGTTACGCATGAATTTTTTCATGCTGCTGGTCAAAACGTTTATGTTGCGCTCTTCATGTCCGTTCTGCACGCCAAATGCCGTCCTAAAACACATGAAAAACATGAAAGCCAGTTCGATAGAAAGATGATCGACTCTTTCTTTGGTACGGTTACGTGGTTGTTCGAATCCAAAAGTCTCATAGAACCCCCCCAGTTGGATCAAGACATCCGTCTGTGACTGGATGCCGCCTTCTGTACCGTATTGCATTTCATAAGGGGGACATTCCATAGATACCGCATGCCCGAACACCCGAATATATTCCTGTTGCACCTGTTTGACCGTCATTTTCGGCAAATATTTTTCGAAACCTTCGATGATGGACTTCACATGGTTCCAGTCTTCTTCATCCACGAGTGCAATATCCATAGGCTCAAGCAAGGACTTGGGTCGGAAAAACTTTCGATTCCAAGGATAACTAAAAGCACTGGAAAGGATATCGTAACAACGGCCTCTTGCCAGTTGCAAAGATATACGCTCTTCTTTCAACTCATCGATCGAACCGGTCTGACCAAGAACCGCGAGCATTGGGTCATTTGTTTTTGCTTGAGTAGCTTCTCCCATTTTTCTTAATCTCCATATGTTTTCAGAAATCTTAACGTGTCCTACGAGACGCCTGATTGCCAAATTGATTCACGCGGTTAACCTACACCGGCACGCAATTCATAAACTTCTATACATCGATCGCAGCCGCCATCTTTACTTTCCCAATCAGGAAAATCAATCTGGATAGCTTCGAGTACCATTTCATCACAAATACTTTCAGGATCATCCACCCAGTTGTAGGTGGGGAATTTGCATAACGGACAAGGCGAGCCTTGCAGATGAATGAAGTCCCGCTCTTCTTCCGACATTTCTTCCGGGTCAACATACTTGCTCATCAAAGTGTCGAGATCGGTGGCCATAGACAGAAGCTCTTCGTGTGTGAACTTGTCTGTCGTCCAAATGCCTTCAAATATTCCGCGTCTTTGCTTGTCAGGAACTTTACGGTAAAAATTGTCAAACTCTCGAAAGCGGGCTTCCTTAGGCAAAACAGATACAACGCCGATGCGCGCCAACCGGGCATCAACATACATATTCCAGAGAAGACGAAAACGCGAGGTGATTAAATTCTTCACCGAAGGGTTGCCGGGAATGAAAGCATCTTCATAGTCAAATTCAGGATCGACCATATCTTTCGCGTGCATGAACTCCTGAATCAAAAAGGCATCCAGATCGAGAGCTTCTTCAGGGTTACTGAATCGACTCGCAAGAACCCGCATTTCTATGATCGGGTTACCGGAAACCCGGTTGAGCACATTGGAGCCCTCGTCTACTTTATTGATCGCCCTTTTAACGACAACTTCCTTGATGCGCTCTTCAAATTCGCGCGCCAGATCGTAGGAGACCTCGTCATTTTCCTCCTCTTCCTCAACAACAGCTACCGCCGCTTCTCCTTCTTCTCCTTCTTCTCCTTCTTCTGCCTCTTCTGTCTGTTCTAACTCCGCGCCTTCAACAGATTCTGCTTGCTCCCCGGCTTCAGCTTCTTCTTCACTTTCAGCTTCTTCTTCACTTTCAGCAGATTCTGCAATTTCAGCAGGTTCTGGAGCCTGAATTTCTTGCAACAAAGCAGATTTCTTTGATGTTCGTTTTCTTTTCGGAATGAGACCGACTGCTTCCAAAGCTCGCAACACATGATCGCCCAGATTCAGTTTCTCCATGAAAAATAAGCGGTTCACTTTCTCGAAAGCAATCTCGCGATCATCTTCAGGGAGTTCGTAAATAGGGTCAGCCAGGGAATGGAATTCGTCATAGTCGGAACGGTAACCCGACCGTTCCAAATGGTTAAGATGCCGAAATGCCGATTCTTCCATTAACTGGGGACTATAACTAACTCTCATAAATAACTTTCATAAAATTAGATCAGTTGAAAATCTAAATATTTATTTAAACAAGGGCAAGACCGCCCCTTGAAAATCTTTGATATAATATAACTTATCCCCTTTTAAAGGCCCAAGTCAAGACAAAAGCCCTTTATCTTTTGAGGGTTACGCTACAAAATTTTTTCCAGATAACCTTCATTTTATACTTTTTACCCCTGTAATACTAGATATTTTCATCTCTGGATAGGAACCCTTATTTCTTATCAATTTCATCCTTCAATTTTTCCATGGATCGAATCGCTTCCATGATCGATTCCGGATCGCCCAAGTCACGAGCAATTTCTCTGGCATCTTTTAGATACCGATCAAATTCATCAAATCGACCCACCAATATTTGCATTCTTGCCACGGTCATATTGAACTGGATCAAATTCGTCCAGCTTTTGGTTTCCTTGAAACATACTGCAGCCTGCGTAAAATATTTTTCCGCGTCATCATACTTCATGTCTTTAAACTTCAGGTTGCCTAAATACGTCAAGTCTTGACCCGACCCTTTAGGGTCGTTTACCTCTTGAGTGAGTTTCAGCGCCTTCAAATATATTTCTTCTGCTTCTTTTCTTTGGCCGTTGCTGAACGCCAGGTTGCCGATATTGCGATAATCTTCAGCGATTTCTTTTTTGTTATTCAACTTGCTCGAAATTTTCAATGCTCTTTGAAAATTCTCGCTGGCTTTTTCGCGGTATCCTCTTTCCATATTAAACTTTCCAAGGCTTCTAAGGTCCGCACAAATTTCTCTTTGGTCGTTGATTTTTTCAGAGGTCTCGAGAGCCTTATGATAAAACTTATCCTGATTGACTCTTTCTTTCTTCTCCACATAAATTCTCGTCAGCACCCGGCTGTCTGACAGAATATTGCGATTGTCTTTAATTTGCTCGGCAATGGCAAAAGATTTCAACGCATATCGTTCTGCATTTTTCCAATCTTCTTTTTGCAAATAAAGGTTGTACTGGTTGCGGTTGTCTTCTGCCATTTCAGGTTTATTATCCGTATCCGTGTTCAATTTCAACGCTTGCAGATAATTATTCTCAGCTCCCGCCCAATCCGTTTTCTGCAAGCTGATATTGCCAAGGTTTCGATAATCTGCAACGAGACCCTTGGTATTGTTGGCGGCCTTGTTTATCTTTAAAGACTTGCCCACCAGTTTTTCAGCCTTCTCCATTTTTCCTGCCAGAATCAAAATGTTCAGGTAGCCCACATACAAATCTTTGAGACCGCCCTGGTCGTTCGATTCCTCTTTTATCTTGATCGCTTTGGAATAGTTCTCTTCCGCGCCCTTAAAATCTTCCACCTGCATCAAAATGCTTCCCAGGTTGCCGTAGGCTCCACCGAGCGCTTTCTTATCCTGCGACTTTTCATGGACAGCAATGGTTTCTCTCGCCACCTTGGCCGCCTCTTCCCAGTCGTTGGACATGAATAAGACATTTCCCAGGTCGTTCAACAACATCAGTTTGAGTTTCGGGTCTTTTTCCGCTTCCGGCTTTTTTAATCCTTCCCGAATAGCCTGTTTGCGACTCTCAAGGTATTTCGGTTGCGAGAAGACAAACATCAATTTGTCCTGCACTTCCTGAACGCGGCTTTTTTCTTTCATCTCTTCATAAAGGTCACTGGCGCGCATGAAATTATCTTCCGCCTTGTCGAACTCTTCCTTTTTAAGATAAACATCTCCCAGCGATTCACATTGCTGGGCAATGCCCGGACGGTTTTCATTTTTCTCCATCAACTCCAAAGACCGTAAATACTGTTCCTCCGCCGCATCCCAGTTTTTCTGCAAACCGCGAACATTCCCCAGGTTGGCATAACCGCGCGCCTCACCCAGTCCGTCACCCAACTCCTGCATGGCTTTGAGAGACTTCTCAAAGTTTTCCCACGCCATATCGAGCTGATTCCGGTTGAGATAAATATTTCCCAGACTGCCGAGCAGATAAGAGTTGCGGCGCTTGTCAGAATCGCCGATCGCCGCCAATGCTTTTTTAAAATAAGTTTCGGCTTCATCCACTTTTTCCGACGCTTTTTCAGACGCTTTTTCCGTTTGCTCCTCAGAAGCCATCTGCAAATAGATGCCCGCTAAATTTGCATAACAAATTCCGGCAGAAGCTTTGTCTTCCATTTCTTCTAAAAGGGTCGTGGTTTTCTGGATGGTTTCAACCACCTTGTCCATACGCTTCCACTGGAAATATATTTCTTCCAGTTCCTGCAATTTGGTGATGGCCTTGGTCTTTTGTCCGGTGGAGATGAGCGACTGTACTTTGGAGAGCAGCACTTCTTCATTTTTCTTTAAATAGAGAGGGGATTTTTTAATCGTCTCAACGCGGTCATCCAGTTGTTTGATTTTTCTTTCATCCTGTTTCGCGGCAGACATAAACTCTTTTGCCTTCAGGTAATACTCGATAGCCTTTTCGGCCTCTTCTTTTTTTAATGAGATGTTGCCCAGATATTCGCTGTAGATGCCCTGCCCCAGCGGGTCGTTGGCCTCAATCATAATCTGCATGGCTTTCTGATAATTTTCTTCCGCCTTGTCAAAACTGCCCTGATAAAAATAAACGCTGCCGAGATTGCCCAGCGAGCTTTCAATGCCTTTGGCATCTTTTAATTTTTCCATGAAAGAAAGCGAACGCGAATAAAAACCTTCGGCCTTGTCATATTGCTTGCTTTGAAAACTAATATTGCCCAGGTTGCCCAACACATAAGCCTGGCCGCTATCGTCGCCCTCCTTTTCCATTTCTTTCAAAGCACTCAAAAAATTGGACTCCGCTTCCTGAATATTATTCTTCTGCAAATTCTCGTAACCGAGTTTTTCAAACTTTCTACCTTCGCTCATATCTGCCTCTTAAAATTTTTAACGCTTCTATTTTTATACCGCAAACAAAAAGCCGCCTGAGACCCCAAAATGCCCTCAACGTCAACTAAGTATTTCCAGCTTAATGAGTTATTTTGATAAGGTTAAATTATAAAGTTCTCCGAGGCTTCTGTCAATCATTGCCCTCGTTTATGAAAATGCCGTTTTTTGCGCTATTTCCCAAAGAAATCCCACTTTGGTTGACAGATTGGAAGTAGCCTCACTATAATCACTCCTCATAAAATTACTTAAAGAGGCCGGTTGTGGCAAACGTTGAAAAAATTATTCAGGCATTGACCCGGGAAGGATCGCTCATTTTCGCCGATAACCTTTCGTACGCAACAGATTTGGAAAAAATAATTCCCAATTTAAAAACGGAAGAAAAAGACGAGTGCGAGATATTGTTTGAAAACGACTCGTCTACCATCGCCAATACCCGCATCAAGATATTCCCCACGGGTCATATCGTCTTCTACAATCAGGAAGGTCGACGTTTTCTATGCACCGATCCGGAAGGCACTCCGCTACACGAAGCGTTATGGACTCAGGAAAACGGCGAAACACAGTTGGGCTTGGCCCGCATGCAACTCGACTGCAAGCAATGGGTAGGCATCAAACCGCGCGCCAAAAACTTTTCCTCGCAAATCGATATCAGCACGCATGAAGGCTGGGAAAAAATGTCTCTGGACGATCTTCGCGAAAAAGCCGCCGAAGCCTGGCGCGTACCCGTGTCTGAAATTAAATA
>Ga0066376_10006069_pt1 | contig 10040 bp, 7 predicted proteins | sample Knorr_S15_td_Bot_FD_77009 | JGI IMG/M metagenome (GOLD analysis project Ga0066376, IMG submission 77009) | Marine microbial communities from Southern Atlantic Ocean transect - Knorr_S15_td_Bottom_ad_5009_LV_A | ecosystem: Environmental > Aquatic > Marine > Oceanic | place: Southern Atlantic... | reverse complement strand
CAAAGGTCTGTTCCAGGACATGTGCCTTGCGGCGGACTTCCCTGGCCTGGTGGTCAAAATCAACAGGTTCACGATCCCAGAGAATATTCACTCCGGGCAGCTCATAATCGAGACATTCTGTGTCGATGCTCGCCTGGTCCAGCCGGGCCATCATCCGCTCACGTTCATCGGGTACCGGTTTTGGTTCGGCGGCAGAGACGGCAAAGTGGGGTTTCTTGATTCGACCTCGACGGGTGGACGGCGCGTCCTGCTCCTCCTCCTCGTCCCAGTCCTGCTCGTCGTCGTCCTGCTCCGCCTGGTGCGCAGCGATCCGGCGGCCACGAACAACGACCGGCATTGGCTCATCGTCGTCGAATTCACTGTTGTCGAACTCGTCATCCCCCAGTTCTCCATCGAACTGGTCCTGCAGCCGATTGAATTCGTCTGACATCGTGTCGGCTGAGCGTCCAAGCAGCAGTCGCAGCAGGCCGCCGATCACACCACGGAAGCTGCGATAGACAAGCCCAATAATTCGGAACATCAGGTAGTCGGTGGTCAGCAGGATGCCACCCACCACCAGGCTGCCGGCGAAAATAATCCCTCCGGCGGTAGCGAAATAGTTTCTCAGCATGGCACAGCCAAGTGCGCCCAGGATGCCGCCTGACCCGATAACCGGGCCGGGCGAGAGGGCCGGTATGACCAGCGTCAAGAGGGCAGTGATCCCGGTCAGCGAGGCCAGCCAGCCGACAAAGCGCAGGGCTGGCCATTCAATCTGTATTCGCCGCAAGAGAAATACCGCGGCGATGCCCAGCGACGCGACCAGGTAGAATGCGCCGTAGCCAAAGAAGGTGAAGAGCAAATCGGCGGCACCAGCCCCCAGGCGGCCACAGGCGTTGTGGACGTGGTCCGATGCCGGCATTGCCAGCAGGTCGGGCTGGTAGAGAGTATCGAACGGGGCAATCAATTCGCCCACCACGTCCGCCGGGTTGTAACTCAACAAGGAGACCGCCAGGAAGACGGTTACTGCGCACACCAGAAGTGCAAACAGGTCTTGTTTGAGACTGCGTTGATTGTCCATGAATGCTCTGTGTCTGCCGGAAGTGACAGCAATCTCGGTTTCGAGATCAGCTGCCTATGAAACACTCGCATCCATGCTCCAAGTGGCAATCCATTATGAAGTAGCCAGCTCTCGACCTCTCCGCACCTTGCGGAAGCGCATGAAAACACGGCTCTGTGGTCATCTTCGTCGTTTCCGGCTACGGCGATCCACAATTCACCAGCCGCGCCCATTTGTTTGCCTGTCGGTCACGATAGGTACGACTCCTTTAACCAGCCCTCCAGTCTAGCCTGACTCCACGTGCATTGCCCTGGCAAAGGGGATCGGCGGTGCACGAGATGACCGGCAAGACCATTATAAGCCAAACGACTTGATCGGTCGGACCCTTCCCGGGCCGTCGGGGGCAAGGATACCGAGCAGGTTGCCATCGATATCAAGAGCAGAAAACTCCTCGCCCGCCAGCTCATGGGGGTAGTCAATTACCCGTCCGTTGGCAAGCAGCTCCCATTGAGCCGGCTCCAGGGTGAGAGACGGAAGCTCGGCAACCAGTGACCGTGCCGGAAGCAGATGGCTGGCAACTCCCTGCTCGTGCAGCTCGTCCAGTGAAACTGACGCAGGCAGGCAATACTCGCCAATCGACGTCCGTACCAGCTGGCTCATGACCGCCCCGGTTCCCAGGGCGTGGGCGATATCCCGCCCCAGGCTGCGGACGTAAGTCCCTGAGCCGCAGCAGATCTGCAATCGCAACAGGGGGAATTCAAAGTGATCCAGTTCGAGCTCGTGGATCTGGATATCTCGAGCCGCCAACTTCACCTCCTGCCCCTTGCGGGCAAGCTGGTAGGCTCGATCCCCATTGACTTTCAATGCAGAATAAGCCGGCGGAAGTTGCTTGATCGTACCGATCCAGTTCGGCAATTCTGCCAACACCTGCTGTCGTGTCGGCTCCACTGCTCCTCTCACCGGCGTGACTGTCCCCTGGACATCCTCGGTGTCGCTTACCATGCCAAGCTGAAACGTTGCCAGGTACTTCTTTTTCATTCGCTGAACGTATGGCATCAATCGAGTTGCTTTACCAACAAGCACCAGCAGCACACCACTGGCGAGTGGATCAAGCGTGCCGCCGTGCCCCAGCTTGGCCGGCCGAACCTGCCGAAGCAGCTGATTTATGGCTGCCCGTGAACTCAACCCAGAGGGCTTATCCAGGTTGATAACTCCAAACAGGGTATCCATTTACATGACCTGAGGGACTGTCACAAAGGGGAAAGGTAATAACGACGATTCCTGCTGGATACTTTACATCACGCAGGTCAGAGAGAATCATGGAACAATACCACAAAAACGAGCTTGTTCTGGGGTCACGGACGTACCAGGTGGTAGATTTTAATGAGGTAGGCACTCGGCACAGGGTTTAGCAAGCCCTCCCGCGGTGCTGCTGCTGCTCTGTTTTTCCCACCCGGCCCTTTTTGCCATGAACAGTGATTCTCGCTACCCCACCGTCCGCATGCGTCGCCTTCGGTATAACCCGGCGGTACGAGCGTTGCTGGTAAGAAATCGGTTGCACCCGGCCAACCTGATCTTGCCACTGTTCGTCCGTTCTGGCGAGGGCCTTCGCGAACCGATCACTTCCATGCCCGGCCAGCAGCAGTTATCGGTCGACACGCTGGTCGAGCAGGCGAAAGAGTGCCAGCAACTGGGCCTGGGCGGCATCATCCTGTTTGGCATACCGGAGGCCAAGGACGAGCGTGGCAGCGAAGCACTATCGGATGATGGAATTGTCCAGCAGGCGCTGCGGGCTGTAAAGTCGGCGGTGCCGGAGTTGTTAGTTATCAGTGACATCTGTTTCTGTGAATACACCGACCATGGTCATTGCGGACTGCTCGACGACCATGCCGGTCACCCGGACGTGAACAACGACGCAACGCTGGCGCTGCTTGCCGAGCAGGCGATCAGCCACGCCCAGGCAGGGGCGGACATGGTTGCTCCGAGTGGCATGATGGACGGAATGGTCGGTGCAATCCGGCAGCGGCTGGACGCGAGTGGTTTTGAGAACCTGCCGATCATGAGTTACGCGGCAAAATATGCCAGTTCCTTCTATGGTCCTTTCCGGGAAGCTGCCGATTGCACTCCGCAGTTTGGGGATCGTCGCAGCTACCAGATGGACCCGGCCGCTGCAGCCGAGCAGGCGGTGCGAGAGGTTGAGCTGGACCTGGCCGAGGGAGCCGACATTATCATGGTCAAGCCGGCGCTGGCCTACCTGGACATCCTCTGCCGGTTGCAGCAGCAGTTTCCGGGAGTTCCGCTGGCTGCCTACAACGTTTCTGGCGAATACAGCATGGTCCAGGCGGCAGCTGAGAAAGGCTGGCTCGACGCCGAGGCAGTCTGCCACGAATCGCTGTTATCGATCCACCGAGCCGGTGCCAGCATGATCCTCACCTACTGGGCGCTGGACGTGGCCCGCTGGTATCGTGCAGAGCAGTCATAGCATTGAGCTCCGGGAGAGTAAGGACAGCCGTCATGGACCGATCCCAAAGTGAAGCCATGTTTGCCCGTGCCCAGCAGCTTATGCCAGGTGGCGTGAACAGCCCGGCTCGAGCCTTTGGTGCCGTGGGGGGTACGCCGATCATCTTTCAACGTGCCCAGGGGTCGTCGCTCTACGACGTCGACGGCAATCGTTACATCGATTACATCGGATCCTGGGGCCCGATGATTCTCGGCCATCGCCATCCGGCAGTCGTCGAGGCGCTTGAAACAGCATTGACACTGGGAACCAGCTTCGGCGCACCGACTCCGGGTGAGAACCTCCTGGCCGAATTGATTATCGAGGCAGTTCCCTCGGTCGAAAAAATCCGCCTGGTGAATTCCGGGACCGAGGCAACGATGAGTGCCGTGCGTTTGGCCCGCGGCTACACTGGCCGTGACCTGGTGGTGAAGTTCGCGGGCAACTATCACGGCCATGTCGACAGCCTGCTGGTTGCCGCCGGCAGCAGTGCCGCCACACTCTCGGTGCCCGATTCCCCCGGCGTGACGGCGGGAACCAGCCAGGACACGCTGATACTGGAGTTCAATGACTGCCAGGCGATCGAGGATGCCTTCACCGCCCACGGTGACCAGATCGCCTGTGTGATCATGGAACCGATCGTCGGCAACATGGGCTGCGTACCAGCCAGTGCTGAATTTGCTGCGATCACCCGCCAGCTAACAACCCAGGCCGGTGCCTTGCTGATCCTGGACGAAGTAATGACTGGTTTCCGGGTTGCCTATGGTGGCGCCCAGTCGATCATGGACATCGACCCTGACCTGACGACACTCGGCAAGATTGTCGGCGGGGGGTTGCCGATCGGAGCTTACGGGGGACGAGCCCAGATCATGGACCAGATGCTGCCAGTAGGCCGAGTCTTCCAGGCCGGTACGCTCAGCGGAAACCCGATTGCCACGGCGGCAGGCTGCGCGACGCTCAAGACCCTGCGTGATGAGAATCCCTATCCGCAGTTGGAAGTCCAGGGGAAGCGGCTTGGGGACGGCTTGGCAGCGGCGGCCGCATCGGCCGGCATGGCCCACCAGCTGCAGCGGGTCGGCAGCATGATGACGCTCTTTTTTCACGATGGCCCGGTCCATGGTTGGAAGCAGGCAAGCAGCTGCAACACGGAACTGTTCTCCAGGTATTTCTGGGGATTGATGGATCGTGGAATCTATATGCCATGCAGCCAGTATGAGGCGCTTTTCGTCTCCTCAGCCCACAGTGACGAGGACATTCAGCAGACGATTGAGGCAGCCCAGGATGTGCTGAGCAGCCTGGCAGGCTGATCAGTTCCCCTGCAGTTCATCAGCTTTCTCCTCAGCAGCAGACTGGCGATAATAGCGGGGCACCAGTGCCATCACCTCGGTCAAAGCCCCGGCCTTAGCCCAGGTCGCATCGTCTCGCGGCCAGCCATCGGGATCGGCCTGCCGCCAGGCGGCCAGCCGGCCGAGGGTAGCCGCCGCGATGGGACGTTCCAACTGCCCCGCCTGCCGCTCCGGCAGCACGCCTGCCGTGATTCCATCGACAAGGCTATCGTCCTTCTCTTTCCGAACTGCCAGCCATTCCTCTCGATCCACGATACGGGTAGGTAACTCACGCACCAGCTGGTTTCCCTGCCGCCGGTAGCGAGCGGTAAAGAACTGCTGTCGCTGGGCATCGAGCACCACGTCGGTTGGCCTTGTGCTGTCAGTCGTGGCCGGATCCATGAGAAGTTGTACCGCCAGGATTTCCAGCGTGTTCAGGCCGACAACCGCTGCCCCGCTTGCATAACCAAATGTCTTGGCGGTTGTCACACCGATCCGCAGCCCGGTAAATGACCCCGGGCCCTGGGTGACAGCCACCAGATCCACGTCGACAGCTCGCCAGCCGACATCCACAAGCAGCTGCGCAATCGCGGGAGCCAGCGAACGGGAAGTCCTTAGCCGAGTATCAAGCCAGTGTTCCTCAAGCAGGATATCGCCCTGGCAGGCGGCAACCGAACCGTGTCGCTGGGATGTTTCGATAGCCAGGATCTTCAACGTCTCATGCCTCGTCGACTCGGCAGGCTTCAAAATAATCGTTTCCAGGCTGATAACTTGCCACAAGCTAAGATGCGAGGCAAGCGGCGGTCGCTTGACCCACTTGAAAGCCGCACCTAAAATTTCCTGTTACGAATAAATTGGCGGCGAAACTCTCCGCCGTGACATGATCCAATTAAAGATCTTCTTTTCTCCCAGCCAGGAACGACCATCGTGCGGCGTGCCCTGATCAGCGACATTCACGCGAACCTGGAAGGACTTCAAGCAGTTCTCAAGGATATCGGTGAGCAGCAAGTGGATTCGATCTACTGCCTGGGAGATATTATTGGTTACGGGCCCAATCCCTGTGAGTGCCTGGACCTGGTGATGGAGCACTGCCAACTCACGATTCTTGGCAACCACGACCAGGCCGCTTTGGTCGACCCCGATGGTTTCAATCCGGTGGCGCTGGGTGCCGTTTACTGGACCCGGGACCAGCTGGAGAAGGGCATGGGGGGGAGTGAACAGTGCGCGCGCCGCTGGGACTTCATCGGCGAGTTGCCAACCAACCAGCGGGACGAAGACTTCCTGTTCGTGCATGGAAGCCCCTATGAACCGACCAACGAGTACGTCTTCCCGGAAGATGTCTACAATCACATGAAGCTGACGAAGCTGTTTGATCGCGTCGACAAGTACTGCTTCCAGGGACACACCCATATCCCGGGCATCTTCACCGAGGAACGTGACTTTATCAGCCCCGAGGAATGTGACTATTCCTACCGGCTGGGCGACTCCAAGGTGATGGTCAATGTCGGCTCGGTCGGTCAGCCTCGCGACGAGGATCCTCGCAGCTGTTACATCATCCTGGACGACCAGGAAAAGTTGCTGACTTATCGCCGGATTGAATACCCCTGCCAGGAGACGGCTAACAAGATCTACAATATCGCTGACCTGGACGATGGCCTGGGCAACCGCCTGTTGACGGGCCGTTAGCGGAGAAGGGGGGGGTTAGCGACATGAAACGTGCGATCCTGAGTGATATTCACGGCAACCTGGAAGCTCTTGAGGCAGTGCTGGCCGATATCGCCGACCAGGATGTCTCCGAAGTTATTTGCCTCGGCGACATTGTCGGCTATGGCCCCAACCCGCTCGAATGTATCGATCACGCGATGCAATTCGATTTCTGTATCCTCGGCAACCATGACCAGGGAGCGTTGTTTGACCCGATGGGGTTTAGCAGCGGCGCCGAAGATGCAATCTTCTGGACTCGCCTGCAACTCGAAACAGTTAACGGGAATGCTGAGCAGCAGCAACGGCGCTGGCAATTCCTGGCAACCCTACCTCGCACGCTACAACACGATGACTTTCTCTTCGTCCACGGCTCGCCCCGCAATCCACTCAACGAATATGTCTTTCCCGAGGACGTCTATAACCAGCAGAAAATCGAACGGATATTTAGCCTGATCCCACAGTATTGTTTCCAGGGGCACACGCACGTGCCGGGGATTTTCACCGACGACAGCCAGTTTCACACCCCGGGTGAACTTGATTCCCACTTCGAGCTCGGAGCCCAGAAACTGATGATCAATGTCGGCTCCGTCGGACAGCCCCGCGACCTGGTTCCCGATTCCTGCTACCTGCTGGTTGAGGACAAGCAGCTGGAATTTCGCCGTGTCTGCTACCCGGTTCAGACCACGGTGGAGAAAATCTATTCCATTGATGCCCTGGACAACTTCCTTGGCGACCGGCTGCAGCAAGGTCGCTAGCTGCTTTAAGCTGATACAAAGAAGCCGACCCAGCGGCTGCCCCCCGTTGCAGAATCAGGCGGGGCGAGCAGAATACAGGGAATCTCATCGCTGCTCGAATCAGCATACGCTTTGCCAGCCGCCCAGCGCAGCCTTGACCACCACTGTTACTCATACAAGAGGATTTCGATCGCGTGGATTTTCGCCGCCTGATGTTGTTCATCGCCTGCTCCATGGCCGTGGTGATGCTCTACTCCCACTTCATCATTAAACCGCGCCAGCCTGAAGCTGGTCCGGGTGAAAAAGATGGCCAGCAGGAGGTGCAAGAGAATCCGCAGGAGCAGCCAGAAGATCCTGTTGATGAAGCTCCAAAAGATCCACTGCCAGTGGTCGAGCAGCCGGAGGGTAATCAGCCGCCGCGGCGGATCGCACTGGGATCCCAGGATCCAGACCAGGGTTACCAGCTGGTCGTCTATTTCACGAGCGAGGGAGCCGCGATCGAACGCGCCGAGATGGTCACCCGTAACGGCAATTCATGGAAATTCGCTGCCCTGGAAATGAAGTATGGTTACCTCGGTTACCTCGGCCTTAGCCCCCAGAAACCGGGCGGATGCCGTGTCGGCGTGGTGGCCGCCGGCTCACCAGCTGCGCTGGCACAACTGCTTCCGGGTGACCTGCTGACAAGGATTGATGATCGAGCAATCAAAAAGCCAGCTGACCTGGATGATTACCTGGCCGAGGAGAGCGAGCCGGGACAATCGGTCACGCTGACGGTGACGCGGGGAGAAGGGGAACAGGCCCAGCAGCACGAATTGACCGCGACGCTCACAGATCGCCCGCTGGAGATCATTGATCCAGATCCCGATGACCTGCCTGCACGACCCTCCGACAATTCCTGCCTGCTCTCGCTTTACCAGCTGGGGAATCGTACGGCAAATCTCGGGCAGTCGGAAATCGATTCGCTTCCATCCCTGCGGAACCGCAACTGGCAGCTGACACAGAAAGCCGGGTCAATCGATGAAGTCGAATTCCGCTTCGACCTCAACGACCAGACAGGGCTCCCAGGAGGGTTGTCCATCATCAAGCGATACCGCCTGCGGAAGCCAACTGCGGAAGCTCCGCTGGTAGGGTACCAGCTGGACCTGGAGATCGAGATTATCAACCGGGCAGATGAACCACAGGATGTCGCCTATCGCCTGGATGGCCCTAATAACCTGCCGCTGGAGGGCTGGTGGTATGCACACAAGGTGCAGCCCGGGTGGGGGTCGGCCGGGATGCGGGATGTAATCTGGAAAGTCGATAACGATTATAGCCTGCGAACATGTAACACGATCTACAAGTATGCCAGCAAGAACCCGCAGTTACCGCAGGAGTCGTTTGTTCCCAGCACCCAGGACAAGGTACTTGAGTATGCCGCAGTCGATACCCAGTTTTTCCTGGCTGGACTGATGCCAGGCTCCCTCGGAAAACCCGCCCCCTTCATCCCGCAACATGGCTACACGATGCTTGCTGAGCCGATTGAGCAGATTGAAAAGAAGCGTACTCGTACAGCAAACGTCTCTTTTTTCATCGTCAGCCCAACTTACCCGCTGGAGGCAGGAGCATCCCATACGGACAAGTTCGTTCTCTTTATGGCGCCCAAGGACACGGCGACGTTGCAGGCATACAAGCTCAATGATGCACTTTACTATGGCTGGTTCGGCTTCGTCGCCCGGCCGCTTTCAGCAATCCTGCATTTCTTCTTTTCGATCACCGGCAATTATGCACTCGCCATCATCTTGCTCACCGTGCTGGTCCGTGGCTGCATGTTCCCGGTCAGCCGCAAGGCCGCCCGCAGTGCCCAGATCATGCAGTTAATGGGACCGGAGATGAAGAAGCTGCAGGAGAAGCACAAGGAAGATCCCAAGAAAAAAATGCAGGCCCAGCAGGACCTGTTTCGCAAGTACAACCACAATCCCTTTGGCGGTTGCCTGCCGATGTTCATGCAACTACCTATTTTCCTTGGCCTCTACCGCTGCATCATGGTCGACATCAGCCTGCGACAGGCTCCCCTGATCCCAGGCCTGCAATGGTGCTCAAACCTCGCCGGCCCGGACATGATGTTTCACTGGGAGGGCTTCGTCAATTTCGTCACTGCCCGTGGCCAGCTCTTTGGCCCCTACCTGAATGTCCTGCCGCTGGCAGCGATTGGGATGATCATGTTGCAACAAAAGGTAATGATGCCGGCGGCCCAGGATGACCAGCAAAAAATGCAGCAGAAGATGATGAAGTTCATGATGATCTTCATGGGAGTCATGTTCTTCAAGATTGCCAGTGGACTTTGCCTGTACTTCATCGTCTCTGGCATCTGGGGGATGACCGAACGGTTGATGCTCCCCAAGCTCACATCGCTTGACGAACTTCGTTCGGCCGCCGCATCGACAAAACGATCGTCGGCAGGGCGTGGAAAACCGGTCTCCAAGAAGAACCGTTCCAAGCGCCGTAGACTCAGGTAGTTTTCTTGCACCATGATGCTTGCCGTTGACGATACGATCGCGGCGATCGCCACTGCTGCTGGCCGTGGCGTGAGAGGAATTGTACGGCTGAGCGGACCAGGTACGCCCGAGTGCCTGGACCGCTGCCTGTCAACTGGTCTCGGCCAGCTGTCGGAAGCCTCTTGGGCCTGTTGCCAAAGCGTAACAATCGAGTGCCCTTTACCGATTGGCTCTGTCCCTTGCCAACTCTACTTCTGGCCGACCACGAGT
>Ga0066376_10006067_pt1 | contig 10042 bp, 7 predicted proteins | sample Knorr_S15_td_Bot_FD_77009 | JGI IMG/M metagenome (GOLD analysis project Ga0066376, IMG submission 77009) | Marine microbial communities from Southern Atlantic Ocean transect - Knorr_S15_td_Bottom_ad_5009_LV_A | ecosystem: Environmental > Aquatic > Marine > Oceanic | place: Southern Atlantic... | reverse complement strand
CTTGTAGATACTTACCTTCTAGGACTGTATTAATACGTGAGCCCGTAACCATAATTCGTTCAATATTTGTATTGCTACCATAGCCAAAGTGACTACCTACCTCTTGCGATTGAATACTATACACCCGACCAAGTTTCGCTTCGAATGCGCTAGCGAGGCTACTTCCCTGCTGTTTGGCATTCGCTACTGCTTTATCAAGAGCGGCTTGCTCGTAATCTGAGGCTTTGGTTGATAAAAGTTGAATTTGCTCGATTTGATTGACACCCACTTTAAGCGCAAAATTTAAAAATCCGTCCAAAAGGGAGAGTTTTTTAAGGCTGACTTTGACCTTTCGCGTGGCTCGAAAACCATCTTTAACTTGATTATCATTTTCGTCATAACGCATGTTCGGCTCTACGAAAATTCGACCCGCAGAGATACTTTTTTCGTCTATAAAGAAATTATTTAAGCCCGCAAGGAGTTCATTGACTTGCGCATCTACTTGCTGCTTAGCCTGCACGCTTTCAGCTTTTACAACTTCAAACTCTAACGTGATATCAGCACTATCGGGGGCAGTACGTACAACAGCCTCACCTTTAACAACAATATGACGATTATCCGGCAGACTTGTAGCAGCCATCGCAGAACTGCTACATAAAACCAGTAACAACAAAGATTTAAGCATCATAACCTCTCCTTAGAAAAAAGTTATGATGCCTTGCTACAGCAGGAAAGTATAGTAATGCATACTTTCTTTCGATATAAAAAAGCGAGTGATGATAACTCACCACTCGCAAACTCATCGAAGTTAAGATGATAGGAAATAAACGCTAATTGGCTTTAACTAGCCATCGCATTGTCGACGTAATCTTCGACCATATCGGCAAAATCTTGATCAACAATACCCAGCTCTGCAAAGCACTGCTCTTTAATTTTAAACCACTCGCTCGAATACTGTTGGTGACGGGCATAGTCCACAGCACTCTCCGCGCATTTTAAGATGGCATACGCCATACGTTGTTGCTCATCATTGTTTTGCTCTAAAAAGTGCGTGTTGTGATGATTTAAAATAACATGACAAAGTGGCTTTGGAAGGTGCCATGATACCGAGATAAAATAACCAATCACCGCATGATCGCACTGATAACGAGCCTGTTCTAGGTCGGTGATAGCCAGCTCTTTAGCTAGATTTGCTTGTTTAAGAACATCAACATAATCTCTGAACTTTAATGCCATAGCAGCAATACCGACATTATGGAAAAGCCCTAATGAATAAAGCTCGTCCACTGGCATTAATGACTTATAACTGTTTCCTAGCAGTACACAGGCATTTGCAACTTCAACCGACTCATCCCAAAAGCGCTCTAAGCTAATACAGGCATTACCTTTAAAATTTTGCTTAAGCAAGGCTAAGGTGACTAGCCGATTAAGCTGATCTAACCCTAAAAACATCGCCGCTTGGCGTATATCACTAATGGTGCGTTGTAAGCCAAACACCGGGCTATTTATAGTTTTTAATAATAAGGCCGACAGGCTAATGTCTCGAGAGATCAAATTGGCTATTTTATCTAAGCTTGCATCCGACTTTTGCATTTCATCGGCAATTTGGCTCAATAGCTCAGGTTTTGGTGGAATATGAAAACCGCGTTCAAGCGAAACTAGGCGTTGTTCATCTAAGTTGATCATTTACCCAAGAGCCTCCGTTAATAAGCAACGAGCAATTTAATGGTTTAGATGTGTAAAGTAACCTAAGAAGTTCGCCTTAGTATTGTTTGAGATCAATGTGTTGCGAAGAAAGGAAAATAATTAATGAAAGGCTAACACGGCACATTATGACAACTTGCTATAATGTGCCGACTTTTTGAAGATTTGCTTAGTGGGCAAGTACGCTTAGCCACTCATCAGGGTTTGCTAGGATGAACTCAAATACATCGTTGTTATTTAGAGTAATGCGAATTCCATCTGCTGTAATTGGTAGAATACCCGCACCTTTACCCGAACACTTATCAACGTTATTGATGTGTGCTCGTGAAAGTGTGTATGGACCTAAGCCTAACTCTTTATTAAACGGTTCAAAAACAATCTCTTGTTCAGTCACTAAAAGCTTACCATCCGCTTTTGCGACACCCGATTGAATAGTCGCTGTTGATTCTTTGACTGTGTGTGCGTGCATATCCTTTACTCCAATTAACAGATGAGTGTTAACTTACACTCAATGAAACCTTAAAATTTCGTACCAACTTAAGATACACCACGTACGAATAAAGTACAGTGAAATTGATTTCAAAAAATTTTTTATAGAAACTTAATTATTCGCTTTAAGTTACTTTTACCTTAGTTGTTAAAATTTTTTATTACCCTCATAAAAAGTCATTCTGAATTAACCCCTTTCTTATGTGAACAAATAAAAATGCGCTATGCTTAAAATAACAACAGGATAGGTGCGGTAAACTGATGACAAAAGCGTTGCAGCAAACTAAAAACAAGTTGAAAGTGAATGCAATTATCGTGATTGCATTAGTAACCTCGCTTACTGTTACCTCATTATTCTTTTACAAAAATGTCGACTCACAATGGCATGACTATTCAAAAACCGCCGCTAACGTTTATGTACTTCACGACAAGCTCATTCAAAAACTCGGTTATGGTGGCTTTATTCACCATTTTAAAAACCTAGTGCTTAGAAAAAATACAGAACTGTATCTTCCGCCCATTGAAAATGAACTCATCGAAATAAAAGAGATCCTTGCCAAGCTTAGCGCAATAAAAGAATACGACAAAACTGCACTTACTGACGTTAAAAAAACGGTTCTTGAATATGAAGACAAACTCGATATTGTTTTAAGAATGATAGCTAATGGCGCGACTAGCGAGCAGATAGATACCACTGTAAAAGTAGATGATACAGATGCATTGAAGGCACTTGCTACATTCGAGCGACATGTAAACTTAATGCTTAAAGATAAAAGCATCGCCATTGATGAAAACTTCCAAATTGCTTACATCGTGCATGTGTTAACAATCATATTGCTCACTAGCATATTGCTTATTTACTTTAGAAAGCTTTCAAACTCTTATAAACAACAGATTGAGCTTACTGAGCGCGCTTTAGAGGGCGCGAGAATAAAATCAGAATTTTTAGCTAATATGAGTCATGAAATACGTACCCCACTTAATGGCATTATGGGGCTTTTACAAATTTTGCAGCCAAATATTCAAAAACCGAAAAATATAGAAGTTGTGTCTAAGGCACTGTTTTCTTGTCGATCACTCCTTACTATCATCAACGATATTTTAGACTTTTCGAAAATGGAGGCGAACGAGCTTTCAATTGAACAGGTGGACTTTTCAATGTCGAAGGTTGTTGAGTCAATCAACTCTGATTTTCTGCCGCTTTGTAACGAAAAAGCAATTGAATTAAACATAGATATAGACGATGACGTTGAAGATTTATGGGTAGGAGACCCAGTTCGGGTTCGACAAATTATTTTAAACCTAGTTTCTAACGCCGTTAAATTTACCGAGCAAGGTGGCGTGCAAGTAAAAATTAATAAATCTTCGCAAAGCCAAAAACAAGGTGTTGAGATAGAAGTAATTGATACCGGCATTGGTATGAATAAAGAAGGTTTAATGCATCTGTTTAACCGTTTTCAGCAAGCCGATAACAGTATAACACGGCGATTTGGCGGGACAGGATTAGGGATGTCGATCACCGCAAATCTTATTAACCGTATGAATGGCAGGATTGATGTAGATAGTGCACTCGGTAAAGGCACCCATTTCACCGTTTATTTACCGCTCAAAGTATCTGAAAAGCAGCACTTAAATGATAGCTTTACCGATGTAACCGCACCTGACTTATCGGCTAAAACTGTACTAATTGCTGAAGATAACCCACTCAATACCATGATCATCAAATCGATGCTTGCAGAAACCAACGCAGATCTTCATTTTGCAAAAGATGGCGCTGAAGCAGTCGAGCTATTTAAACAACTCAACCCCATTTTAGTTTTAATGGATATACAAATGCCCACTATGGGGGGGATCGAAGCCTGCTCACATATTCGTAGCATTGATAAAGAGGTGCCTGTTATTGCCTTGACTGCCAACGTGATGAAAGAAAATATCATCGAATACATGAACTGTGGTTTTAATGGCCACGTAGGCAAACCCATTGAAAAGCATTTACTATTTAAAGCGCTGCATGATGTCATTGCAATTAGCCGTGACGAGTTCATAGACTAGGCCCCCAAACAGAAAATTTTATTTTACTTTAATTTCAATGACTTACAATTCCACTTCTAGGTTTATCCTGCTGATTCAATATTGTATAATTTTTATCCTATATTGATTGACTTGGCTAAAAAGATCCCTCATAGTCGAAAAAATCATCAGTACACATTAGACCAAATTATAAAAACCAAGTAGCAACTAAAACGCTATCAACAAAAATGTGGAGGAGATGCGTTATGAACCGTAAGTCAAAATTAATCTACCGTATTATGTTGGCCTCTAAGCTTCATAGCCGTAATAAAGAGATATCACTCGATAAACTAAAACAAGGCTGCTGCCTAAGTGACTCTGAATTACTAACCATTATAAAAGAGCTGGAAATTAAAAAACTGATCAGCTGGGATGCCAGTAAATCGGCTTTTATGATTTCAGCCTAGCTCAGCACATTTAAACGACAGCTTGGCTACACCTGGCTGTCGTTTTTACATATTTCCCCACCCTATTTAATCATTTAAGTATTTATCCGCCACCCACCTATAATTAAGCCATTAAATAAGACCTTAATCGATTATGTAACTGCATTGTGAATACGTATGCACATATTTGTTACATTCATTATCAGGGTATATATTTATCAGACTGCGTGTTTTTTACACGACAACTAAAACCGACAACAAGGCCTGATATGAATTCATTGCTAACCAAAAGTTTGCTTATTTTATTGCTGAGCCTCATTACTGCATGTACACACACTAAAACTGCAAACACTGCCTATGAGCCCAAGCCTTACGTAAAACTAATTCATCCTGAGTGGTCAAAAAATGCGGTGCTTTATCAATTAAATACGCGTCAATTCACTAAAGAAGGCACCTTTAATGCAGCACAGCAGCAATTGCCACGCTTGAAAGACTTAGGCGTTGATATTATTTGGCTTATGCCAATAAACCCGATTGGTAAAGAAAATCGCAAAGGCAGTTTAGGTAGCCCTTATTCTGTAAAAGATTACCGTAAAGTAAACTCTGAGTTTGGCACACTTGAAGACCTCAAAGCCTTTGTGAACAAAGCCCATGATATGGGGATGTACGTCATTTTAGATTGGGTAGCAAACCACAGTGCTTGGGATAACTGGCTTCGATATGAACACCCCGATTGGTACGACCGAGACTACAAAGGCCAATTTAGGCCAACACCGTGGTGGGATTGGTCTGACATTATTGACTTTGATTATTCGAAACCTGCTCTACGTGAATACATGACAGAATCGATGAAATACTGGGTAAAAGAAGTCGGTATTGATGGCTATCGCTGTGATGTAGCTGGCTTTGTGCCGGTAGATTTTTGGAATAATGTCCGCCGTGAGCTTAATAACATAAAGCCTGTCTTAATGCTGGCTGAGTGGGAGTCTCGCGATTTACATGCCGAAGCCTTTGATATGACTTACGCGTGGTCATGGTCTGAGCACATGCATAAAATCGTCAATGGTCATGCTGATGTCAGCGCCCTCTTCGTTTATTACTCATGGAACGAAAGTGCATTCCCAGCCGAGGCTTACCGCCTTGTAGGTGTTGCCAACCATGACACTAATGCATGGGAAGGCACCATGTTCGAAAACTATGACGATGCACTTGAAGCCGTTATTGCATTATCTGTCGTTGGTGAAGGCTTCCCGATGATTTATAACGGTCAAGAAGCAGGTAACGATAAACGCCTCGCCTTTTTCGAACGTGACCCAATCAAATGGCAAAAGCACCCTATCGGTGACTTATATCAATCACTATTTTCACTCAAACATAATAATGAAGCACTGTGGAATGGCCAATTTGGCGGCCGCATGGTGCATGTACCAAACACCGCACCAAAACAAGTGCTAAGCTTTGTTCGTGCAAAAGGCAACGATAAACTATTTGCCGTATTCAACCTATCAAAAGCGCCACAAACAGTTAGCTTTAAAGAACCATTGTTTTTAGGTAAATACACGGATGCTTTTTCAAAACAGGCAATGGAATTGACTCAAACAACAGCACTCACAATTCCTGCATGGGGATTTAGAGTGTTTGTAAAATAGTGTTAGAAGCCAAGGAGCTATAGTTAATTGTAATTACAGAGACATTATTCAGACAGGGTAATAAATCTGCGTAATTTAACTAGAACATAAAAGACGGTATCGAAAGCGTGTTTTAAAAAGAGATAGATATGAAGAAAGTCACCCAAAGAAGATTTTGGGTGGCAGTCTTACCAGCCACATCTCGGCACACACGTCACACGCTGTGGCTGCTCCCTTCCGGGCCTGACCAGGTTCACCTGCTAGTGTTGCGAGAGGACCAATAAGACTACCATTGAGGGCCTTGTTTGGCGCGGAAGGGATTATCTCTACTTTTAGCCTGTTATTCAAGGGGTATTCGAAAAAGAAAGTGCGATTGCATACTTGGTATACAATCGCACTGTCATTAAGGGGGTTATTGCTTACTTTTCAAGTTCAGCTTTAATGTTGCGCAGCGCAGCTTTCACTTTTTTCATATTTTCTGGACCCATACGCAGCAATTGTTTTTGCGCATCAGGTAGACTTTCCCACTCTGAGTAAGCATATTGATACGTAACTGAGTTACGAATAAGCGGCATATCACCTTTTGGCTCAGGTGTATCAAGCAGTACGTCGATCGCCTCTTCTAGCGTGCCTGTGAATGCATCACCTTCGTAGCCAATTTCTGCATAAGCTTCGTTGATAAGTGGTTTGTATTCATCGTACATACGAATAACTTGAGCAGCGCTTAGGCTAGTAAATAGTTTTACGTATGGCGTGTAACGCTCATAGCTATTTGGGTCGATTGTTAAGATATCGCCCTCAATAACTTTAAACGACTCTTTAGGGCGCTCAACAGGCGCATGGCTTAATGCCACTTTACCTTTTGCAATGTTATCAACATACACAACACCACGACGAATAAGATCATCGGTCACCATTAAGTTCATCACTTGGTCACTCAGCACTTCATCCATACGCGCAATCACCACATCATCGCTTTCATTTAACGTTGGTAGTGGCTCAACGTCTGGAACTGGCTCTGGAGTACGCTCTGGTGCAGTATCTACAACAACGGGCTCTGGCTCAGGCTCTGTCACTTCAGGTTCTGGTTCAGGCTCTTGATACTCAACAACTGGCGCTTGTTCGCTAACAATGTCTTCTACAACTTGAACTGGTTTATCTTCGGGTTTCAATAAAATAAACGCTGCTACACCAGCTACAAGGAGAAGAATAACCACCGCAAAAATCAGGTTGTTATTTGATGAACCCTTTTGTACTTCAGGTTCTGACGAATGCTCTGACATAGACACTCCCTTAAAATAAAACAGATAAAAAATACGAAAAAAACATTTAGCCTTGAGCTAATCTTTGCTTCTTCTAGCTTAAAGACTTACAGTTGATAAATAAAGTAAAGACGCACAAGTATTTAAATGCAACCATGAGCAGTAAGTTAAAAAAAACACAGCACTCTAAAATCGCTTTATTACTAACAGGTGGTGGCGCGCGAGCGGCTTATCAAGTTGGTGTACTTAAAGCGATAACGCAAAGCATGCCTCGCACAGCACCGCTGCCCTTTACTATTATTAATGGGACATCAGCTGGCGCAATTAATTCCGCTGCGTTAGCATGTTATGCATCGTGTGCGCATTTAGCATGCAAAAAACTTGAATGGGTGTGGAAGAATTTTTCGACTTCTCAGGTTTATAAAAGCGACTTTTTAAGTGTGTTTTTGCATATTACTCGCAATATGCTCACGAGCTTTCAATCTGAACATATTAATCACCCACCAGCGAGTTTGCTGAACAATAAACCGCTGCGAAAACTGCTGCACGAAATACTCGATTTATCGCGTATCGAACGAAATCTACATAAAAACTACCTAGATGCAGTCTCGATTACTGCTTCGAGCTATACCACGGGTGACTCTGTGGCCTTTTTTCAGTCACTGACACAAAAGCCCTGGCGCAGAGCAAAACGTGAGGGGCAGGCAACGCGCATTAATGTTGATCACCTAATGGCATCCAGCGCTATTCCTATGGTGTTTCCAAGTGTGAATGTTTATAACCACTATTTTGGCGACGGCTCTATTCACCAACTTTCACCACTAAGCCCGTCGGTACACTTAGGTGCTGAAAAAATCTTTATTATTGGTGTTGATGAACCAAAAGAATTGCACCCACCGGGTTATCAGCCTCATTACCCGGGTCTTTCTAATATTGCTGGTCACTTACTCGATAGCGTCTTTACCGACACGCTACAGTCTGATCTAGAGCGCTTACAGCGTATCAATCGCACACTGAGCCTTTTACCTGCCCGCGACAAACACCAAGAGTTAAAACAAATCGAAACTTGCGTGATCAACCCATCGCAAAACTTTAATGCAATTGCTGCTCAGTTTTATGATGACATGCCCATGGCAATCAAACTTTTATTGCGTATGATCGGTGTGAAAAAACGTTCACAATCAAGTTTAACGAGCTACTTACTGTTTGAAAAACGTTATACCCAAAAGCTTATAGAAATTGGTTACCAAGACGGCCTCAAAAAATTACCTGAAATTCGTAAATTTTTAGAGCTGGAGTAACTTATTGTTACTCCATACCATCGAGTAAAAACCGTTCGACCCGCTCTACTCGCCTAGGCTTGCCTTGCAGCACTAAAATGTCGCCTGCCAATAAAATGGTTTGTGATGAAGGCGCGTCAATTTCGCGGTCTTGTCGGCGCAGCGCTCTTACCGACACACGGCGCTGCTCAAGCTTAAGCTCACTAATTTTCTGATTTACCGCATAAGCATGCTCAGGCAGTGCTATAACATGTAAATACTCAAGCCTGTCTGAACTTGCCTCTTCGCCATCAAGTTTATCGCCAGTGAAAAAGCCATTTAAAAACTTATAACGGTTGCGCCGCTCTTTACTTACACGGCGAATGATCCGTGTCATCGGCACGCCAGACATATACAGCACATGTGAAACCAACATTAAACTTGCTTCAAGGGTTTCTGGCACCACCTCAGTCACGCCGAGTTCTTTGAGGGTTTCAAGTTCAGTATCATCACGCATTCGTACCAGTATTTTTACTTTGGGCGCAATTTGTTTAATCGCATCAACGACTATTTGCGTTTGTTCAAAATCAGTAAAGGTAATAATGACTAGCCTTGCCCGCTCTACGCCCGCTGATTTTAAAATATCTTTTTGATTTACGTGGCCAAATATCACTGGCTCACCGGCCGCTTTTGCTTCTTGTAATAAGATGGGGTTGCTCTCAACGGCGACGTATTCGATTGCTTCTGGCTTTAAAAAGCGCGCAACAGTTTGCCCAACCCGTGAAAAACCACAAATAACGACATGATTTTGATACAAGGGACTACTAGTAGCAGGCTGTTGCCAATACTGCCCAGCATGGCTTAAAAGGCCGAGTTTTTTAAGAATGAGCGGTGTTTTTTCGATAAGATAAGGCGTTAGCGCCATTGAAAGTACGCCAACTGCAATTAAAAACGAAGCTTGCTCTGAGCTTATCAACAAGTGCTGCGAAGCAAGTGCAATTAAAACAAAGCCAAATTCCCCCATTTGCCAAAGCATAATGCCCGCCGATACGGCATCTTGCTTACGCTCCCCCATCACTTGCGCCGCAATCGCGAGCACCGCAATTTTAAATAGCAATAAGCCAACTAATACGATGATGATCCAATACCAGCTATTAAGCACATAAAGCACATCTAGCTGCATACCGACGGTCACAAAGAATAGCCCCATTAATATGTCGCGAAACGGTCTAATGTCGGCTTCTAGTTGGTGACGATAATGACTT
>Ga0066376_10006066_pt1 | contig 10046 bp, 10 predicted proteins | sample Knorr_S15_td_Bot_FD_77009 | JGI IMG/M metagenome (GOLD analysis project Ga0066376, IMG submission 77009) | Marine microbial communities from Southern Atlantic Ocean transect - Knorr_S15_td_Bottom_ad_5009_LV_A | ecosystem: Environmental > Aquatic > Marine > Oceanic | place: Southern Atlantic... | reverse complement strand
CGTAGTGCCGGAACCCGGTACACCCAGGGTTAACAGCGGCACGAAAGAGCCGGTACAGGCGGCGTTGTTCGCCGCTTCCGGAGCGGCCACGCCCTTAATGTTGCCCTGGCCAAAGGTGTCGCCATCTTTCGCCAGGCGCTTCTCCATGCTATAGCCCAGGAAAGAGCCAATGGTGGCGCCCGCCCCCGGCAATACGCCGGTAAAGAAGCCCAGTACGGAGCTGCGGCTGATGGGGCCAGCAATTTTCTTCACTTCACTACCGCTCAGCTTGAGCGAGCCGATGGCATTGCGCGGAGCTTCCTTGCCACCGCCCCCACGCAGCAGCATGTAGAACACTTCCGCCAGGGCGAAGATACCCAGCGCCACTACCAGAAAGTCGATACCGTCGAGCAGTTGAATCGAGTTGAAGGTAAAGCGCTCGGTACCGGTTTGCGTGTCGATCCCCACAATCGAGATCATCACACCCACTACCGCCGCAATCAGGCCTTTTACCAAGGATTTATCCGACAGTGACACCACCGCCGTCAAGCCCAGCACCATCAGTGCAAAGTACTCAGCAGGGCCAAAGCTTACCGCCACTTTGGAGAGCAGCGGTGCCACCAGCATCAAAAAGATCACCGATACCGTACCGCCGATAAAGGAGGCATACGCCGCAATGGCCAGTGCCTTACCCGCCATGCCCTGCTTGGCCATCGGGTAGCCGTCAAAGGAGGTTGCCACCGTGCCCGCCACGCCGGGGGCGTTGAGCAGAATGGATGAGGTCGAGCCGCCGAAAATAGCGCCGTAATAGACCCCTGCCATCAGAATCAAACCGGAGGAGGGCTCCATGGCAAAGGTAATCGGAATCATCAGCGCCAGCGCGCTGATCGGCCCTAGGCCTGGCAGCATACCGATAATGGTACCGGCAAACACACCGGCGAAAACGTAAGCGATATTGATTGGCTCAAGCGCGATGCCAAAGCCATACATCAGATTGTTTAAGGCATCCATGGGAGTGTCTCGCGTTAAAACCCGCTAAGCGTGCGTCAGCACGCCCTGCTTAGAACGGCAGTACGCCGGTGGGTAGGTAAACATCCATTACCCGTGTCATGGTCAGGTAAAGGGCCAGCACCACACCCAGCGATGCCGCCAGGTTGATGCCGTGGCGGCGATAGCCGTAGTAGGCGGTTAAACCAACGCTTAAGAGCGTGGAAGCCAAGACAAAGCCCAGCGGCACCAGCAAAAACGCATAGGCGGCGATGGCTAACGAGGTCACAATGACACGCGCCCAGGGGGTGAACAGCAGCGGGCCGTTGGTAGCCTCATGGTCGATCTCATCGGCCCCGGCAATAGCGCTCGGCTTTTCAAAAAACAGCAGCGCCGCCAGCAGCAGCAGAGACACGCCCAATACTTTGGGGAACAGGTCGGAATCCACCGGACGCGGTAAGGGGAACGTCGGGATTTGCCAAGCCATGGCTAAATAAGCAGCCGCCACCAGCGCCAGTACAAGCGCTAGCCACTGGTTAGTATTCAATCGGGTCATTGGGATTTCTCCGAAGGAGCCAACGCGGATGCGCTGGCCCTCGCGGTAACAGACAGAAGATCCCAGCGGCGTGGCGCCACCGGGGAATCTCTAACGGGCGCTGGCGCTTACTGGCGCAGCAGGCCCAGATCGGTCAGCACGCTGCTGAACTGCGCTTGCTGCTCATCCAGGAAGGCACCAAACGTTTCGCTATCCTGGTAGGCATCGATCCAGCCCAGCTGGTCGCTGGCTTCGCGCCATGCGTCGGTTTCGAGCATTTCAGCGAATAGCGTTTCGTAGTACTCCACCGCTTCTTCCGGCATTTCCGGCGCGCCCATCACGCCACGCCAGATATCGAAGGTGTAGTCGTAGCCCTGCTCTTGGTAGGTGGGCACGTCGGCCAAACCGCCGCCCAGACGCTCTTCAGAAGAGACGCCCAGCGCGCGCAGCTGGCTGCCTTCGCCAAGCTGGCCCACCGCTTCACCGGCACCGCCGATCACCGCTTCGATGTGGCCGCCCATCAGGTTGGTCATGGCATCGCCACCGCCGGAGAACGGAATGTAGTTCACTGCAGACGCTTCCATTCCCGCTGCCGAGGCCAAGCCCGCTATTGAAATGTGATCCATGGAGCCAGGCGCACTGCCGCCGCCTACGCTCAGACCGGGGTTGGCTTTGAGTGCTTCGAACAGGTCATCGAGGGTTTGGTATTCGGAATCCGCCGCGACCAGAATAATCGAGTAGTCGGTGTTGATACGCGCAATCGGCGTGAAGTCGGTGTGGTCGTAGCGGGAAGCGCCTGCCAGCGGCACCAGAATCATTGGCGGGCTGGTGGCAAACAGTTTGTGGGGGTTGCCGCTATCGCGGGCGACCTGGGCCCACGCCACGGCACCGCCGCCGCCAGGTACGTTGATGGCCGCGAAGCTTTCATCTGCCAGAGACTCCTGCTGAATCACGCGGGACATGGTGCGTACCAGCGTATCCCAACCGCCGCCGGGGTTGGCGGGGGCGATGAATTCGATGGACTTGCTCGGCGTCCACTCCTGCGCTTGGGCAGATGTCGTCATGGCCAGGGCCGCCATCGGCAGGGCCAGCACGGCGATGCGCTTCAAGGAAAGCGTAGTCATTGGCGTTCTCCACGTTTTTGTTCAGGCGTTATTGTTCAAACGGTGTTTTGGTGGGCGCGGTTTGTTGTATGCGCCGAACAAACCCAAAGCACGGCTAACCAGCAGCGCTTAGCACTCGATGATTAGCTTTGTGTGGTTACGCCGTGAACGTTAGAAGAGTGCTACCCCCGACGACAAGCTTATGACCATAAACGACAAACTGTTCTTTTTGTGCGTTTTGTTCATTTTGTTCACGCCGAGGCACTTAGAGACTGTCCAACCACCCCTTAGCGGCGCCTAGCAGCCGATAGCGCCGTTCGGGGCGGCCAACATCGCCATACCCTAGCTCGGCGCTCACCGCCTGTTCAGCGACTAAAAACTCCAAATAGCGCCGCGCGGTTGAGCGGCTGGCGCCCATAGTGCGTGCTACCTGCATCGCGGTGAGCGAGTCGGGCGCGGCAGCCAGCGCATCCACCACCCGGCGCAGCGTTAAGCGGTCGATGCCCTTGGGTAGCGCTCGGCTGTCGGAGCGTGTGGGTTCGCTCGGGGTAACCCGGGCCAACACGTGATCCAACTCGTCCTGGCTCATCTCGGCACGGTTCGCCAGCACTTCACGCTCGCGGCGGAAGCGGGTCAACATCTGGTTCATGCGGGCCGCTTCAATGGGTTTGATCAGATAATCGAATACGCCGCCGCGCAGCGCCTCGCTAATGGTCTCCACCTCCTTGGCGGCGGTCACCATCACAATATCCACATGAACATGATCCCGTCGGATGGCTCAGAGTAGTTCGAGCCCCTCCACGTCGGGCAAGTAGGCATCCAGCAAAATGAGCTGAATATCAGCGGCGTGCTGGGCCATCAGCGCCTTGGCTTCACTGCCGTTGCGCGCCATGCCGACCACATAAAAGCCCTCGCTCTGCTCAATAAAGGCGCGGTGGATATCGGCGATGCGAAAATCGTCTTCGACGACCAAAATGCCGTATTGCGTCGCAGACATGGTGTTTCCTCTTATTTATTAGCGTCGTCATTATTCGTGTCGTTATGAGGGCGCAGGCTCGGTGGCGGCCTCGGCGCATAGCGAGCGGTCCAGCACGGCAATAAAGCACGCGCCGCCCAGTTCGCTCTCTTCCAGCGTCACTGCGCCCCCGTGCTGGCGGCACAGCCGCGCCACCAGAGCCAGCCCTATGCCCCGATGCTTGCCGGTTTTGGTGGAAAATCCTTCGGCAAAAATCGACTCCGCATGCTCGGCGGGCACCCCGGCACCGTTATCTTCCACTTCAATAAGTAGCTGCTCGCCCAGGTCGGTGAAAAACAGCCGCACAGTGGGCTGGTCGCCGTGAGGGCCGTTGAGCGCGGCGTGGCAGGCGTTATCCAGTAAGTTACCCACCACGCTCATCATGACCTCTTGGCCGGTGGGCGTTAGCGGGCAGGAGAGCGAGCTCTGCTCGTCGATTTCTAACGTAACGCCCAGCTCGCGGGCGCGGGTGAGTTTGCCCAGCAGCGTGCCGCTCAATACCGCATCCGCCACGTGGCGCATTAAAAAGCTCATTTGCGCCTGGGCGCGCTCGGTTTCCTGATGAATCAGCGCCAGCGCTTCGTCGATACGCTGCAACTGCAACAGGCCGGAGATGGTGTAGAGCTTGTTGGAGAACTCGTGGGCCTGGGCGCGCAGCATATCCACATCGCGACTGGCTTGGGTGAGTGCTTGGGAGAGGTCGATAATTTCTCGGCGGCTACGAAAAGTGGCCACAGCCCCTTCTATTTCCCCTTCATGCAGAATCGGCACTCGGTTGACCACCACCGGGTGATCCCCCAGCCACATCTCCTGGTCAAACTCCTGCTCGCCATGCTTCAAGACTTCCAACAGCCGCGAATTGGGCACCACCTCACGGATCGGCTGACCCAGCAGCACATGCTCGTCGGGCAGCTCTAAAAAGCGCCGCGCCTGCTGGTTCACCAGGGTGATATGGCCATCCTGGTTCACCGCGAGAATGCCTTCGTGAATCGATTGCAGGATGGCCTCTTTCTCCATCGCCAAGCGGGCGATTTCGTAAGGCTCCAGCCCTAAAATGATCTTTTTCAAGTGCTGCGACAGCCAGTAAGCGCCCGCAAACCCCAGCACAATCATCAGCGCCACCAGCGCCCAGCCGAGGCTGGTGTAGCGGGCCACATCCATATCGACGCGGTCGAGCATAAAGCCCACCGAGACCACCCCGATGATATTGCCCTCCTCATCCCACACCGGCGTTTTGCCGCGCATGGCCGTACCCAGCGTGCCGGTGGCTTCGGAAACATACGACTGGCCATAGATAAGCGCCTGGTCGTTATCGCCGCCCACCATGGGCTGGCCGATACGCTCGGGCACAGGGTGGGAGTAGCGGATCGATTGGGCATTACCCACCACCACGTAGCGCGCGCCGGTCTCCTGGCGGACTCGTTCGGCAAGGGGCTGAATAATGGCGGAGGGGTCAGGAGAGGAAAAAGCGTTTACAATCTGCGGCATCCCGGCCACGGTTTTGGCCACAGCCAGTGCCCGCTCGCCCATTTGGTGGGTGATGATCTCGGCTTTGCGGTGGTTCAAATAGGTGCCCTGGGCCAGCAACATACCCGCCAGCAGCAGCCCCACCAGCATCATGACTTGCAGGCGAAAACTGCGTTTGTACCAACGGCGCTTGGCGCGGGTACGGCGCCAGCGCTGTAATTCGGCCAGTGTTCGGGGGCGAGGAGCAGTCATAACGGAACTCATGGTGCGCGACCGCGTCATTATGGCACGCAGTGCCAAGCGGCGTTAGTCGTTGCGCTTTCACCTCACTTTGCTTATATAGCAGCCACTTACTGAACCCAAGCTCAAGGAGGAGTGTCGTGCGACATTTGCTACGCTCACTGGTATTCACTAGCAGCGCACTTTGGGCGACCGGCGTTGCGGCCTCGCCGTTCTATGCGCCGCCGCCTCCGAAAGAGGACACCCCCGAATTTAGCGGCGATGCGGAGCTTGGTTTTACCCATCTTTCTGGCAACACCGACAGCCAAACCCTGATCGGCAAGACCCGCCTGACCTGGCTAACGGGGCAGTTGACCCATTCGCTACGCGGCGAAGTGCGTAACGTCAGCAAGGATGGCGAAACCAGCGCGGAGCAATATCTGCTCGCAGGGCGTGAACGCTACGACTTTAGCGGGCCGCACTACCTGTTTGGCTTTGCCCGCTGGGAGAAGGACCGTTTTGCCGGGTACGACCAACAGCTTTCGGTAATTGGTGGCTATGGACGGCAGTTGTTAGAGAATAAGCAGCACACGCTCTCGCTGGAAGCAGGCCCGGGTTACCGCAATGATCGCCCGCGAAAAGAAGATAACCAGCAGTTGGCCGTGGCCTATACCGCGCTGGACTACCGCTACCGACTCTCTGATTACGCTGATATTGCCCAGGAGATGTCGGTAGAGTACACCGATGCAAACACCACCGGCCGTTCGCTAACGGCGCTTACCGCCCGTCTTAACGCTAGGCTGTCGCTGCGCCTCTCTTATGAAGTGAAGCACAACTCACAACCCCCGGAGGATGCCAGCGAGCGCACTGATACCACGACCAGCGCCTCGCTGCTGTATAGCTGGTAGCACCATCATGGTGCTACCCACGCCGATTAGAAGTGAAATTTAACCAGTGCACTCACCGCGCTTTCCGTATCCATAACGCTGTCGGAAAGGCCATATTTATGGTGCCAGTAGGAGTACTCAATCCCTGCGTAGAGCACCCCTGGACGGCCACGGTAGTGCCCTAAGTCTAATTTTAGCTGTGGGTTGAAATGAAACTCTGCGTCATGGTCCGATGCCGACGTTGAGTAGTCGATATAGCCATCAAACAGAAAACGCGATGCTCCCACCTCAAACGGCGCACCCCAGGTGAGCGTCATTTGCAGATCATCGGCGATTTCACTGTTATTGACGTAGTAGAACGTGCTGTTGAAGTACGTTGTGCCTGGCACGTCCCAGGCGAAGCTCACGCCTGTCAGAATGTTGGTAGCATTGGTGCCGCCGCCAAATTCATAGGTTCCTGCTAGCGACACATCTTTCAGCGCGCCCCGCTGCAAATCGACGCCACTTAGCCAGCCAAGGCTGAGCGTTGGGGAGAATTCGCCATACAGATCGTCGTCACCATCGGCTTTACCTCGCCCTTGGTTACGATCCACAAACAAAAAAGTGCCGCCCCAGTCGTGTGCCGTCACGTTTTCAAAGGTGACATAGGTATCGGTGCGCTCATTACGCCCAAACGCTTGGTACTGATCGCTATATAGCAGCGAGATACTTGAGTCTGAAAATAGTTTTTCAGCCGAGGCAAGCGGTGATATCAACATGGCAGCGGCTAAACTAGCGATGGGTAAATATTTCATTGGGTCCCCTTATTGTTCAACACTGGCTATGCCAGCAAATTCAGTTAAACCGCAGCGGTACTTCGCCGCTACGGCGTTTCTTTTCTCAACTACGGTGTGCCCAGGCAGTCATACGCTTTTCTAATTGGGCAAACAGTTCGTACATCACCATGGCCATCGCGCTGATCACCAGCAGCCCGGCGAATACCAGCCCCATACGCATTTGCGAACCAGCGCTCATCATCAGGTAGCCGATGCCCTGGTTAGAGGCGACGGTTTCCGATACGACGGTGCCCACAAACGCTAGGGTGATGGCGATTTTCAACGAGGCAAAAAAGTACGGCAGCGAACGCGGCAGCCCTACTTTCAAAAGCACATCCATGCGCCGCGCACCCAGTACTCGCAGCACGTCTTCCATTTCTGGCTCCAGGGTTGCCAGCCCTGTGGCCACATTCACGACAATGGGAAAAAAGCAGATTAAAAAGGCAGTGAGAATCGCAGGTACCGAACCGATACCAAACCAGACCACCAGAATTGGCACAAAGGCCACTTTAGGAATGGCATTAAACCCCACCAGCAGCGGGTAGCAGGCGTTATACAAAAAGCGCGACGAGCCGATGATAAAGCCCAGCACTAACCCGACCGCCACTCCCAACCCAAAACCGATCAGCGTGGTCCAGAAGGTTTGCCAAGAGTGCTGACCAATGGGGCCTGCATAGGTAATCAACGCCTGCGCGGTTTCCAAGGCGCCGGGGAAGATAAAGCTCGGTACGTTAAATAGCCGCACCGTGACTTCCCAGATCATCACCAGCACCACCACCGCGATCCAGGGCGCCAGACGTTCAATCAGTTTGCTATTTACGGTCATAAAAAATGCCTTAATGGTGCCGACGCAGAGAGTCATCGATCAGGTGCTACGCACTTCGCCAATCTGGGCGCGTAGTTCCTGCACCAGATCAATGAAGGGTTTTTCGTAGGTGGTCTCCAACGCTCGGGGGCGAGGCAGCTCAATGGAGCGACGCTCAATAACGCGACCTGGGCGGCGGCTCATCACATACACCGTATCGGCTAAGAAGGCCGCTTCACGAAGGTCGTGGGTTACCAGCACCACGGTAAACCGTTGGGCTTCCCATAAATCCCGCAGTACGCACCACAGCTCTTCGCGAGTAAAAGCGTCTAGCGCGCCAAAGGGCTCGTCCAACATCAGCAGGCGCGGCTGGTGGATCAGCGCCCGGCAAATGGACGCCCGCTGCTGCATGCCGCCGGAGAGCTGCCAAGGGTATTTATTCTCATGCTCGGCGAGCCCGACGGTTTTCAGCAGTGAGCGCGCCCAGCCCACAAACTCCTCGCGACGCTTACGAAACTGCCGACGGTAGGGCTCAACAATTTCCAGCGGCAGCAGCACGTTATCCAGCGTGGTACGCCAGGGCAGCAGGTTGGCATTCTGAAACGCCATACCGGAGATTTTCAGTGGTCCGGTGACCGGCGCGCCATCCACGCTGACACTCCCTTGGGTAGGTGCGTGCAGGCCCGTGCATAACTTCATAAAGGTGGATTTGCCACACCCTGACGGCCCCACGAAGGCGACGAACTCGCCTTCGTGGATCGACAGGTCGATATCTTCGATGGCGTTGCCCGCGCCGTCGTACGCCAGGCTGACGTCATCGAAGCGGACGAACGCTGCCGACATCACTCCGCCTCCGGCAGCAGCATGCGCTCTTCTACCGGCGGCAGGTAGCGGGAGTCAAAGACCTGATCGGGGGATGGCAACGTGGGCAGATCGTAAGCATCCGCCACCAGTTGAATCGCCTGGCTCAGCCGCTCGTCATCCACACCGCCCACACCATATTCACGGGCATCGGGGGTATCCACCACGCTCTCCAACGCCAGCTTCAGGCGACGCGTTTCCATCTCGACATCGATCAGGCCGTCGCGGTTACGCACGTACTCGATGGCTGCTTCGGGGTCTGCCAGGGTCTCTCCCAGCGCACGGTTGAAGGCGCGCAGGAAGCCCTTCACGGCCTCGGGGTTGGCATCGGCAAAGGCATCACTGACCAGAATCGCGTTGCCGTACAGCGGGACGCCGTAGTCGGGGAACGGCATGATGGTCAGCTCGTCTTCGCTCATGCCGCGCTCTTCCAGGTTGAGCAGGCTGGTGAAGTAGAAGCCGGTGATGGCATCGACATCGCCCCGGGTCAGCAGGGTTTCGCGTAGCGCAGGGTCGACGTTTTGCCACGCCACCGCGTCGGCCGCCAGCGCATTGGCAGCGGCAAAGATGCCCCAGGCGCGATAGCCGGTGTCGAAGGCCGGGGCGGCGATGGTCTTGCCTGCCAGGTCAGCGGGGCTCTCGATGCCGCTCTCCTTGCGCGCAAACACCGCCGCGGGCGTGCCGTCATAAACGATATAGACGCCCTTGATGCCGGGGCCTTCCGGGTTTTCCGCAAGGAATTCGACCAGCGCGTTGAGATCGCCAAAGCCCATCTCATAGGCGCCCGAGGCCACCCGGTTCACCGCCCCTGCAGAGCCGCTTCCCGAATCGATCTGAACCTGCAGACCTTCTTCGGCGAAATAGCCTTTTTCGGCTGCCATCAGAAACGGCGCTGCCGGGCCTTCGAAGCGCCAGTCCAGCTGGAAGCGAATCGAGGTCGTCTCGGCAGCAGCGCCGAGCGGCATCATCAGCACCGCGCCAAATAGCGCTAGCGGAAACAAAGGGGAACGGGCAGTACGGGAGCGAATCGGCATGGCAGTGAGTACCTTGTATACAAAATTGAAGAGACCTTGCAGCAACACTGCCATCTTTTGCTTTTTACTTTTTATTCATTAGCTTAGGCACGCAAATGGATCATTCACCGCCCTCGAAAGCGCCAAAATGGTGCGCCACGCATTGGCCGCGCACCATTAGAAAACATTTTTGACCAAGCCGTTAGACTTTGGTCTAGGTCGGCGGTATACTGTGCTCAGTTTCCTGTCCTCGCGCCATTCATTGAATGGCGCTTTTTTTTGCTTTGAAAACCTGTGGCCAGCGGCGTTAAGTCGGCTCCCTCTTGGGTTTATTAAGCTAAAGGTTCTGCTCCCGCTCTT